>LNAP01000147.1_pt1 | contig 74023 bp, 68 predicted proteins | sample 602601 | NCBI WGS metagenome assembly LNAP01 (sample SAMN02440304, study PRJNA202911) | soil metagenome | biome: Subtropical and temperate rainforests or woodlands; isolation source: soil samples (1 kg each in a 20% v/v slurry with milli Q water) were... ...
TTTCATCTTCAACCAGAAGTATACGCATAGAAAGGGGAGGCCTGCTTGAGTGAGTAAAAGGGGAAATCTTTGTCTTTTATCTATTATTGTTATATCTAAAGATTAATAATAATGGAACCCTGTGGATAAGTAGAACAAACTGTCTTTAGTTAACAATTTCAATGACTTAAATCATTTTTAAGATGAGCATAAGCTTTGTTTTCTATAAGGATGGATTTTGGACAACTTTTTAACTAGCGTAAGAACATCAGGTTGTTCCTACTTCATCCACAAGCTGTGCACAAGCTCTCTACTTAGTAGTTATCCACAGCCCACAAAATTGTAACAGTTTGGATATACCGTGGTTAAAGGTAAAAACAAGGGTTTTCCAGTGGGGGTTGAGCAAATAATGCTCAAAAATGATGGAATTTTTAGTTGAAGCCAGGCTAAAAACGGTTTAGATGCCCAAATAAAAATTAGTCATCAAGTCAAAAAACGAGAGAGTCAGGTCAGAAGGTTTTTGAGTGGGGCAACCCTAACGACCAGATTGGATCGCCAGATCAACATTGTTCAGCCAATAAGTGGATCTATTGACCGTCATGCAATGACAATGATTTTTTTCAGATCAAGGCAAATGGCTGAATGTTCTTTAGTTGTTTATCTTTATTATATATATAAAGACTTATAAGAATGGGTGTCTGTGGATAACTGGTATAAGTACAAATTATTCTATTCTTTCAAGAGCTTGAAGACGTATTTTGATAAGTACAAACACTGTCTGTTTGCAGGACAGTTTCTGGACAACTTTTTGCACTTGAAGAAATGTCGGAGTTATCCTTATTTAGTTCACAGCCTATGCACAATCGCGCTTCATAGAGGTTATGCACCGCGCCGAATTGACGAAATTTAACGTTGATTGATGATTTTAAGTCGCTGCCAGGGCTTCAGGCCAAGGTGTTTTCGCCGCCGTTTGGATGCAGCGCTCGTGCATCAAAACGGGATATTCAACTAGTTTGGATCACTTCACCCGAGTCAAAGACCAGGCGATTTTCCGGCCATTGCAGCGCGGCTAACTTGAAGCGCGAAGCTTCAATAGGATGTTCGGCCTTGCGGTCGCGCCAACGGGCGCCGACGGAAAAATCAACGCAGAAAACGTTGCGGTGCTTGCCATGCCAGGCGGTAGGTTCAATATCTTGAAATAGCTGGGTGTAGCGCGGCATATTCTCTTTCTTTCTGGGATTGAGCATGCGCCAATAATGTCCAATGACCACGGGCACCGTATCATCGTAGTCGTCCCACCAGTTGGTGCGATCGGAGAAACGCCACCGGTTACCCGCAAAAAAGGCCGTGGACGCTTGTTGTTCGACGCCCGAGGTCAGCACCTTCAATGGGTTGACCATTTGCTGCATGGCCTCGTATTCGGCGATGGCATGCAGAAAAGGGGGCGGATGCAGTTCGTCTTCCAATGCGTCGGCCCAGCGTTCTTTTTCAGCCAGATAGCGTTGGTACAAGCCCGAGGACTCGGCGCTTGATTGGGCGACGTAGTCCCACAGTTTGTATTGCTCGACGATGGTGCCTATCGGTATGACGCTAACGGCGTTGATGGCTGAGGTCGTCCAGGCGGCATGCACGATCCGGATGTCGTCACGCACCAGGGCAATGGGCTGGCGGCGCAGGAAATCCTTGATGCTTTTACGTTCGTTTTCAGGAGTGCGTTGAAAGGGGGCGTAGTTTTTCAGGTCTTGTTCGAGTCGTTCATCGAAAAACCAGCCCGATCCGTCTTTAATATCGTCAATCAGTAAATTAAGTTCATGATTGCCCAGGATGACATGGGCATTACCTTGTTTCACCAAGGATTGCACAAGGCGCACCACGCCGTGGCTGTCGGGGCCTCGGTCGACCAGGTCGCCGACAAAGACCAGTTTTCGATCATCGGGATGTTGACCTTGGCCGTCGTAGCCCAAACGCTCTAGCAGGGCCAGCAGGGCTGTCAACTCGCCGTGGATGTCTCCGATAATGTCCAGGGGATTGTCGGGCAGACGTTTTACTAGATTCATGCGCTTATGGAAGGTGTCTTAAAGTTTAAAAGCCGGGTTTCCTTTATACCAAAGTATTAAACTGGGCGACCTTGTTTTTGGCCGCGGTGCAGGCGAAGCAAACCAATGAGTTCAAGCCGATCGCAGTATCTGACCCAGGAAATTCTGTGTTCGCTCGGATTTGGGAGCAGAAAAGAACTGCTCCGGACTGGCTTGTTCGATGATTTCGCCGCCATCCATAAAAATGACCCGATCGGCGACTCGTCGCGCAAATCCCATTTCATGGGTGACGCAAAGCATGGTCATGCCGTCATCAGCCAGGCTGATCATGGTGTCCAGGACTTCCTGGACCATTTCGGGGTCAAGAGCCGAAGTGGGTTCGTCGAACAGCATGATTTTAGGATCCATGCATAGGGCACGCGCAATGGCTACGCGTTGCTGCTGTCCCCCTGATAATTGCGCAGGGTATTTATTGGCTTGATCGCCGATGCGCACTTTCGATAAAAGGTGCATGGCTTTTTCACGTGCCTCGGCCTTGCTGGTTTTACGCACCAGGTTAGGAGCGAGTATGCAATTTTCCAGTACCGTAAGGTGCGGAAAAAGATTGAAGGACTGGAAAACCATTCCGACTTCGCGCCGGATTGCATCGATATTCTTGGCATTGCCGTCGAGCTCTGTGTTGTCGATGACAATGCGCCCTTTCTGGTGTTCTTCCAATCGGTTAATGCATCGGATCAGTGTTGATTTTCCCGATCCCGATGGGCCGCAGATGACGATACGCTCGCCCATGCGTACTTGCAGGTCAATGGATTTGAGTACCTGGAAGGCGCCGTACCACTTATCGACTTGCTCCAATTCGATAATGAATTCTTCGGATGAACTTGAAGAGCGTACGGATGACGTGGAGTTCAATAAATGATTGGGCGCATAAGGCGGACGCGAGTCTGTTTTTGGGGAAACAGACTCGCCGCAGCGAAGAGAGGGGACGGTGGCAGTGGTGTTGGCAGACATGGCGGTCGCTTTGACTTGATTATTGGGGTCAGGGATCAGTCGGTATTGCGGCGTGAGCGGCCTGCCCAGGGTTTGGCGAAAACACGTTGCACGATGGGCTCGAATACTTCGATTGGCAGCGTGTCGTACCCTGGATCGAAACTGCATTGATCGTACTGTTCGCAAAAATAGGCGCAATCGTCAAACCAGGGGTGGCCGCGGTATTTTTCCCGTGCGTTTTTTTCCAGTCCGATATGTTCAAAGTAATAATAGCCTTGGAATACGCCGTGTTTTTCTACGATCCAGGCTATGCGTTCGGAGACGAAAGGACGCAAGATGGCCGCTGCCGCTTCAGGATGATTGTGGGGGGCGACAATGTCGCCGATGTCATGCAATAGCGCTGCCACAATCATTTCATCATCGGCGCCGTCACGCAACGCCCGAGTCGCCGATTGCAGCGAGTGCTGATAGCGGCTGATGGGGTGTCCGATGTGCTCTTCGGGCGCGTCCAGCAGTTTAAGCAAGGCCAGCAAATGGCTGCTGACCCTGCCCTGAACCGGGTCGGCCAGTTTTTCAATCAGTTGGTAGTCTTCATAAGTGCCATTTTTCATGGCTGTAAAGGCAACAACGGGCGTAACGCCAGGCGTATTTGACATGAGGGGGTTCCATTCGTAACAGGCGCAAAGCACAACGGTCTTTGCGCCTTTGCATAAATCAGATTTCTGATTGCTTAACGCCAAGGTATTTCATCGATATGGCGTCAAGCTCGCCATTGCTTTTGATTGTTTTGACGAAGTCGTTGATGGCGCTGAGTAATTCTTTTTGTCCTGGCCGTACGGCAATTCCAAATTCGGCTCGGCTAAGGGAAAACTTGTTTTCGTAGTTTTTACCGCCGCCCAGGCCATTCAGTTCATTGGCAACAAGCAGGCCTGTCGCGATGGCGTCGACCTTTCCGGTCATCAGGGCCTGGTTGATGCCCGCGTCATCGTCAAAACGCAAGATAGTCAGGCCATCGGGGGCAACGGCGGTGATCAGTGGATCTGCCGCGCCATTACGGATAACGGCCAGTTTTTTACCGGCAAGGTCCGCGCTGGTTTTGATCTGGGTGTCTTTTGCCGCCATGACGGTAAATCCGGCGGCGCAGTAAGGATCGGAAAAATCGACCTGCAGCGCGCGTTCCGGCGTAATGGTCAGGGTTGAAATCAGGGCATCGGAGCGATTGGCGAGCAACGAAGAAATGCGTGTTTGCGACGTTACCGGCACAATTTGCAGCGCCACTTTCAGATGTTTGGCGAGCGCCCGGGCAACTTGTACGTCATAGCCGTCCGGTTCCATTGACGTGTTAAGTGTTCCGTAGGGCGGGTTGGATGTGTCGATTGCCACCATTAATTTGCGACGCTTCGTGATGTCGGCAACGGTTTGCGCGTGGACCAGCGCCGGACTAAGTGCAGCGAGGGTTGCAGCGGCACCCAAACTTAGAATAAATTCACGCCTTGTCTTCATAATTATCTCACTCTCGTTGGAAGGTTAACGCCCAAGCGGCCGGTTCAGGTGACGCTCGAACCATGTGCTGGCATGCGCCAGCGGGAAACAGATACAGAAGTAAATGGTGGCGACCAATCCGTAGACCAGCATGGGATTGAACGTGACGTTATTGATTAATTGACCGGCCCGTGTCAGCTCGACAAATCCGATAATGGACGCCAATGCTGTGCCTTTGATCAGCTGCACCAAAAAACCCACCGTTGGCGCAACGGATATTTTGAGCGCCTGCGGTCCAATGACTCGGCGCAGCGCCTGGAAGTATGACAAGGACAAGGCGCGGGATGCTTCCCATTGAGCAAAGGGAACCGCTCGCAGGCATCCTTGCCATATGTCGCCCAGGAATGCGCTGGCATGCAGCGTAAAGCCCAGGGTGACGGCGGTCCATGGATCGAGCTCGAGTCCCAATACCGCCAATCCGAAGTACGCTAAAAATAGCTGCATAAGCAGCGGCGTGCCTTGAAATAGCTGGATGTACCCGGAGCTTAGCCAGCGCAGCGGCGCATAGGGCGAGATTCGCAACACCGCGACAAGCAAGCCGATTATTCCGCCGCAAAGGAATGCAATGCCTGATAAGGCCACGGTCCATTGAGTGGCTTGAAGAATGTACAGGAGCTCGTTGGTTCCGAATGTACGTGTCATGCCCGCACTCCTTTGCCGCGCACAAAAAACCACCAATAGGCACTGGAAAAGATGGCGCGTAAAAATATCGATAACACGAGGTAAATGGCCGTTGCGACCGCGTAGACTTCGAACGAGCGAAACGTTAACGATTGAATGCCATTGGCTGCGGCGGAAAGTTCTTCGGCCGAGATTACGGAAATAACGCTGGTATTGAGAAATAGCAATACAGACTGGCCCACCAAAGCCGGGTACACGATTCCAATAGCCGGGTACAAGATGATTTTTCGGAAGGTTTGAAGCTGGTTCAAACCCAGCGCGCGGGCGGCTTCGATCTGACCGCGGGGAATGGATTCGATACCGGCCCGCAAGATTTCGGTTCCATAGCCGGCAAAGTTGGCAACCAGTGCAATCATGGCAGCGGTATTGGCATCGATCTCTATTTTGAGTATGGGCAAAGAAAAATAGAGGAAGAATAATTGCACGACAAAAGGCGTATTCCGAATGACTTCCACATAGCCTCGAGTCAGACGGGCGACTATCGTGATACGAGAGGTGCGGGCCATCACTCCCAATATCGAAGCAATCAGCCCTAAGACGATGGCGGCAAAAGAAAACTGCAAGGTGTGTATGACGCCCGTAATAAGTTGATCGCTCGCGGCGAATACGGGGCCGAAATCAAATTGATATGCCATGGCGTATTATTTTTCCCCGATATGCATTGGGAATGTAGAACAAGGCTTTTCGCCAGCAGGCTGCACCCAATTAACGATGGCGGCGCATATTTCTTCTAACTGACGCTCTGCATCCAGTGTCAATACATCGGTTTCTTCTTTTGGGGATTCAAGCGTGGCGAACTGGCTGGCGACAAGGGCAGGTGGAAACATATGCGTGGCGGCGCGAACGGATACGCGGCGCAAGGCTTCGGCTTCGGAAATTTCAAGAAATACAAAGGGTAAATGAGGAAACTGGGCACGAAACCGGTCGCGGTAGCGCTGTCTTAACGCCGAGCATAAAAGGATGGTGCGCTGGCCTTGTTGAAGGCGTTGATGAAGTTGTGCGTTCAGTGTGTCGAGCCATTCCACGCGATCCTCATCAGTAAGGGGGATACCCTGGCACATCTTGGCTTTATTGCTTTCCGAATGGAAATCATCGCCATCTATCCATGTCCAACCTAGCTCTTGGGCAACCTGAGCTCCAACGCTCGATTTTCCGCAGCCGGAAACTCCCATGATTACGAATGCATTCATAACATCTGCTTAACTTGCGCTTAGGTAAAAAATGAGCCTGGTGATATGGATTATTTTTTAAAATAACCAGGCACTCAGGCTTTTATTTTGTGAGATAGCGCTATCTTTACAGAGTCAGGACAAGATTAATACTAGGAGTAACCCTAGATTGGCGTTTGGACACAGCAAGTGGTTGAGGGAACAGTGGGTTGGTTAGCGGACAAGCCGATGTGACAGGGCGAAGCGGGAGCGCTTTGCCCTGCAGTCTAACCAGGGTCGACAGAAGATAATGCGATTACTTCGGGCCGGACAGCAGGCCATCGCGTTCAATGAACGCGATTACTTCTTTGACGCCTTTTCCGTCTTTCAGGTTGCACATGATGAAGGGGCGGCCGTTGCGCATGCGTTTGGTGTCTTCTTCCATGATTTCAAGCGAAGCGCCGACGTAAGGAGCCAGGTCGATCTTGTTTATGATCAGCAAATCCGATTTCGTGATGCCGGGGCCGCCTTTGCGCGGGATCTTTTCGCCTGCGGCGACGTCAATCACATAAAGCGTCAAGTCGGACAATTCGGGGCTGAATGTGGCGGCCAGGTTGTCCCCGCCGGACTCGACAAACACGACGTCGGCATTGGGGAACTTGCCCAGCATGCGGTCGATGGCTTCGAGGTTGATCGAGGCGTCCTCGCGAATGGCGGTATGCGGGCAGCCGCCGGTTTCCACACCCATGATGCGCTCGGCCGGCAAAGCGCCTGAAATGGTCAACAGACGTTGATCTTCCTTGGTGTAGATGTCATTGGTAATGGCGATTAAATCGTATTGCTCCGACATGCTTTTGCAAAGCATTTCAAGCAACGTCGTTTTACCCGAACCGACCGGGCCGCCCACGCCGACGCGCAGGGGGGGCAATGATTTTGTACGGTGGCCCGTTGTCGATGCGGGCTGTGATGAGGAATGCATAAGACAACCTTTTTAAGAACGGAAGAGGCGGGAGTACTGAGTTTCGTGCCGGGACGAAAGAATGGCGAATTGCGGCGCCAGGCTATAAACCCGCGGGGGCTCATGAAGGGCGCGGTTCTGGGCTTCGTTGATGACGGCAGGGATGAGCTGCCGTGCTTCATTTAAAATGCGCTGGCCTGCCATTTGCCCGAGCGGAACGGTTTTAATGGCGGCCATGACCTGGTTTTCAAGCCAGGCGAACAGGTATGCCGTCAAGCCGTTCAGCTGACTGATGCCTAATGTGCAGGCTGCAAAGGTATGCGCGGTAGGAAAGGTGATGCTTTGATGTTCGAGCAAGTAGGACCGCGCATGCGCATCGCCCCAATTCAAATCGGCGGCCAGCTTGGCCAGCGACCATCCCATTTGTTCGGTTTCCTGGCGCATTTCCTGGGTTTCGCGCGAGGCGTGAAACCAGTTGTTCCAATGGGTGACGCCCGCCCAGTCTTGCCTTGACCAGTTATGGAACAGCAAGATCCAGACAGGCGCTTCGCATTGCGCCACGACCAGCTTCAATTGTTGCGAAATCCAGGCATAGGCGCTGGCTTCGTCGTGGACGATGTTCAGTTCGACGGCGGCTTCAAAGCCCTGGGAATAGCTGTACCCGCCAATAGGCAAAGCCGGCGACGAAAGCTGCAACAACGCGGCCAGTTGACTGCTGTCCATGGTTTGAGCCTGAGCAGTCACTGTTTGTGCCCGTGCGAATGGTCATGGCTGCAATGGCTATGATCGTGATCGTGGTCGTGGTCGTGGTCGTGACTGTGATCGTGATTGTGCCCATGTGCGTGCGTATGGCCTGTGGCCGGTTCCCGGGCGGCGTAGGCGGCCTGGGCCAGGGCATAGTCTTCGTCGAAGGTTTCGTCGTGGCCGTGTTTATGTCCGCCGCCGTAAGCGCCGGCATCAGGCTCAAACGGTTGATCGACTTTTTCCACCTGAATCTTGCCCAGGCGTTGCAGCATATCGACGAGCACCGGATCGTATTCCAGCTGTAAATAGTCGGGTCCGACCTCGACCAGTACATGCCGGTTGCCCAGATGGTAGGCGGCGCGGGTCAGTTGCTGCACCGTGCTCGCCGTGATTTTCAGCACGGGTTCCAGCGCAGCCTGAACCGCAATGAATTTGCCGTCGTCGGCCACAAGCAGATCGCCATGGCGCAGCACCGTGCCCTGGTTCAGAACCAGTCCGACTTCTTCGCCGTTGTCGAGCGTGATTTTCTGGCGGCTGCGGCGGCGCAGTTCGAAGGGCAAGACGGCATTGGGGGCGTCGCGAGTAAGCGCCTTGGCGACGTTGACGCCCTGCAAGTGTTTTTTGATGATGCGCATAATTAAAACAAAAAGTAGCGTTGCGCCATGGGCAGGACTTTGGCGGGTTCGCAGATAAGCAGTTTGCCGTCGGCAACGACCTGATAGGTTTGGGGGTCGACGGTAATGTCAGGCAGCCAATTGTTGTGCACCATGTCTTTTTTACCGATATTGCGGCAATGGCGTACGGCTTCGAGCGTTTTGATCAGGCCCAGTTCGTGTACGGCCGGATTGGCAAGGCCCGCTTGCGACAAAAAGGTGACCGAGGTTTTTACCCCCTTGCCAAAGCTGCCGTACATGGGGCGGGAGTGCACAGGTTGAGGCGTTGAAATCGAAGCGCCCGGATCGCCGACGAAGGCCGATGCAATCATGCCGCCTTTAAGCACCATATTGGCTTTCACACCGAAAAAGGACGGCTTCCACAATACGATGTCGGCCAGTTTCCCCACTTCGATGGAACCCACCATGTGGGCGATGCCATGGGCAATCGCAGGGTTGATGGTGTACTTGGCAATATAGCGTTTGATGCGGTTGTTGTCGGCGCGTGCACTGTCGCCGGCCAGGGCGCCTTGCTGCATCTTCATTTTGTCGGCGGTTTGCCAGGTGCGCAGCACGACTTCGCCGACCCGGCCCATGGCTTGCGAGTCGGAGCTCATGATGGAAAAAGCCCCGAGGTCGTGCAAAATGTCTTCAGCGGCAATGGTTTCGCGGCGAATGCGGCTTTCCGCGAAGGCCAGGTCTTCCGCGATCGACGGATCAAGATGGTGGCAAACCATGAGCATGTCCAGATGCTCGTCGATGGTGTTGAACGTAAACGGCATGGTCGGGTTGGTCGACGCCGGCAAGACATTGGGCATGCCGGCGGCGCGGATGATGTCGGGAGCATGTCCGCCGCCTGCGCCTTCGGTGTGGAAGGAGTGGATGGTGCGCCCCTTGAACGCCTTGAAGGTGTCTTCGACAAAGCCCGATTCGTTCAGGGTGTCGCTGTGAATGGCGACTTGCACATCCATTTCATCGGCGACCGTCAGGCAGCAGTCGATGGCGGCCGGCGTGCAGCCCCAGTCTTCGTGCAGCTTCAGGCCCATGGCGCCGGCATTCACTTGTTCGATAAGGGGTTTGGGCCGGCTGGCATTGCCTTTTCCCAGCAAACCGATGTTCATCGGAAAGGCATCCAGCGCTGACAACATGGCATGAATGTGCCATGGTCCCGAGGTGCACGTGGTGGCCAGCGAGCCGGTGCTTGGGCCGGTGCCGCCGCCGATCATGGTGGTGGTGCCGGTGGCCAGGGCCTCGGGGATTTGATCCGGGCAAACGAAATGGATGTGCGTGTCGATGGCGCCCGCGGTAATGATCATGCCTTCGCCGGCGATGACTTCGGTGGCCGGTCCGACCACAATGGTGACGCCAGGCTGGATGTCCGGGTTGCCGGCTTTGCCGATACCGGAAATCAAGCCGTTTTTAATGCCGATGTCGGCTTTGACGATGCCTGTTATGGCATCGATAATGAGCGCGTTGGTGATGACGGTATCGACGCAGTCGGCGCTAAGGCGCTGACTTTGTCCCATGCCGTCGCGGATCACTTTTCCGCCGCCGAACTTAACTTCTTCGCCGAAGACGGTGTAGTCTTTTTCAACTTCCGCCAGCAGTTGGGTATCGGCCAACCGAATTCGGTCGCCGACACCGTTGACGCAGGTCGGGCCGAACATTTCGCTGTAGGCGCGTCGTGACATGGTAACCATTAGAGTGCTCCATTGATTTCGTTATGGAACCCATAAACACGGCGATCGCCGCCAAGTTCAACCAGTTCGACCGTGCGCTTTTGGCCGGGCTCGAAACGAACGGCGGTGCTGGCGGCAATATTAAGGCGGAAGCCACGCGCGGCTTTTCGATCAAACTCCAAAGCACTATTGGTTTCGGCAAAATGGTAGTGAGACCCCACCTGAACCGGACGGTCGCCGGTATTCACAACGCTTACGACGCATGTAGCGCGCCCGACGTTCAGCTCGATCTCGCCGGGTTCAGTCAGAATTTCGCCTGGAATCATTTTTTATCCTAAAAAAGCTATGAGATGACTAGGGGATTTATGCGGCAAACAGAGCCACGCCGTACGCGGCAATGCCGGCGCCGGCCAGGCGGGTGAGCCAAAGGCCGCGCTGCTTGAGCGTAAAGCCCGTTGCCAGCCCGACACAATGCAGGGCGAAGGTGGTGAGCATGAACCCGACGATGAAGGCGGCGGCGCTACCGCCAACGGGCAGTTCCGCGCCATGGGCGATACCATGGAACAAGGCAAAAAAACCGACCAGCGCGGCGCCTGCCCAGTTGGGCAGCGAAACCCGGCTGGCCACCAGCAGGCCCAACACCAGCAGGGATGTCATGATGATGGGTTCGATGGCCGGCAGGCTCATGCCCGCCATACCCAGCAGGGCGCCGGCAAGCAGCAGGCACAGGAAACTGACGGGAGTCCAGATGGCGGCGCGGATATCTTTGTGGGTCAGGGCGCTCCAGAGACCCACGGCGAACATGGCAAGCAAATGGTCAATGCCGGTCAGGGGGTGGGTGAGGCCTTCCATGAACATATTGCCCGGAAGCTCGTGCCCCGGATGCGCCAGCGCGGCGGTTGAAACAAGAGCCAGTCCAAGTACACGCGCCATGAATACATTGGCGGCACGAAAAGCGGAATGAGTCGACATAGTGAAACTCCAGGTTCAAAAATAGCCGGTCAGGAATTGACCCGGCATTAAATAATGGGTTGGTGCACGGTAATGAGCTTTGTGCCGTCAGGGAAAGTGGCTTCGATCTGAATGTCGGAGATCATTTCAGGAATGCCTTCCATGACGTCGTCGCGGGTAAGGATGGTGGTGCCGTAGTGCATCAGTTCAGCCACCGTGCGGCCATCGCGCGCGCCTTCAAGCAGGGCGGCGGTGATCAGGGCAATGGATTCCGGATAGTTGAGTTTTACGCCGCGGTCTTTACGCCGCTCGGCCAATAGGGCCGCCGTAAAAATTAATAGCTTGTCCTTTTCGCGAGGAGTTAAGTCCATTGTGATGTTCCTTGGTTTAATGCCGATTGAATTATTGTGATCGTTTTGCTGAAAATTACTAGCGATTGGCGCAAATGACAATAGATCAGGTGTTTGTGAATGCGTCTCAGGTGTTCCAGACACGCAGGGGGCGGCCGTCAGTTTGAAGCAGCCGTGGTCGCAGCTCTTGCCAAAACGCAATTAGTAACTGTTTAACGTCTTCGGTGTGTTGCCCTAAGACGCGAATCAAACTTAGCCCTTGTTCATTGGGCTGGGGCATATAGGTCAGGCCGGCGCGCAGTGTGTCGTTCCAGGGCAGGGTCTGGGCCAGTGCGTCGGTTTGGTCAGGCGTCAGGCTGGGGCCGAACCCCCATAAGGTGGCCAGCACCGGGAAGCCGTCCAGACCGTTGACGCTGTTGCGTATGGGTCCGGTGGCGCACAGTTCGCCGGCATCCAGCCAGAGGGGGCGCTGGTCTAGCGTTAAGTGCGTATTCAGCAGCACCAGGCCTTCGTCCCAATGGTTTGTTTTGGCGATGCTGCCTAGTTGCGTGACTTCCCAGCCGATGGTGCAGGCGCCGGTTTGCATGTGTATATGCGTAGCCACGGTGGCGTTGACTTGCTCAAAGAAAATATTTTCCTGGGGCAGCCAGTCAAGGCGGGCATTGGCGGCCAGATGAATCGTGACGGTTTGCGATGCGTGGCGACCGTTGGCTTTATACCAGCGGCTGGCGCCGGGCGTGGTCAATAACGCATGTGCGCCTGAATCAACCTTGATATCGATGGTTAAGACATCGCCGCCGGCAATGCCTGAGGGGGGGTGCAAGATGGCAACATGGCAGACTTGCGGGCCTTCTGGGTATAAGGCTTTTTGAACAAGAAGAGGACCTTCATGTTTACGCGTAACGAGCACGGTTTTGGCTTGTTGTCGTTGTTCGAACGCCAAGGTCAAGCGAGCGTGCCAGTCGTTTTCGAGTGCAGTCGGTAAATTAGGACCTGCGCAGATGATGGGAAGAGTTTGAAGAGTCATTTAATATAATTAGTAATGAAAACATTATACTAGAGCTCAGAGAATCTTTTTGACACACTCTGTTACCTAAGTTTGTTAGCCCATGTTTTGGGATTGCGAACGTATAATCACGCATGAATTCATTTCTCTTGCGGGGCCCTTTATTCACTGCGGCCTTTCGCGCACTCCCTTTATCCAGCAACTGTAGCGCTTGCCGTCGGTTTGATCCAGAGGGCGCCTGCGCATGAAAGTTCCAAAGCGATTGATTCCGCTGCTTGAAGAGGGGCTGATTGACGAGGTGCTCGGTCAACTAATGAGCGGCAAGGAAGCCACTGTGTATGTGGTGCGCAGCGGCGACGCCACGCGCTGCGCCAAGGTATACAAAGACGCGAAACAGCGCAGCTTCAAACAGGCCGCTTCGTATCGCGATGGCCGCAAAGTTCAGAATAGCCGGCAGGCGCGGGCAATGGAAAAAGGCACGCGCTACGGGCGCCAGGTGCAGGAAGAGCAATGGCAAAACGCCGAAGTCGACGCGCTATACCGGCTGGCCAACGCCGGGGTGAGTGTGCCGCAGCCTTACCTTTGCACCGACGGCGTCCTGCTGATGGAACTGGTCGTTGATGAAGCGGGTCATGTGGCGCCGCGCCTGAACGATGTCGCTCTGACCGAAGTCGATGCCCTGCAATTGCACAGGCAATTGCTTAAGGAAGTGGTTCGCATGCTATGTGCCGGCGTGATTCATGGCGATTTGTCCGAATACAATATTTTGCTGGCGGCCAATGGGCCAGTCATTATCGATTTGCCCCAGGCCGTCGATGCGGCCGGAAATAGCGAAGCCGCCGTCATGCTGGAACGCGATGTCGATAACCTGGCGGCGTATTTCGGCCAATTTGCCCCTCGGCTTTTGGACGCCGATTACGGTAAAGAGATCTGGGCCTTATACGAGGCGGGCGAGTTGACGCCAGAGGTTGAACTGACCGGGCGCATCGAGATCGACACGCGGCCGGTCGATCTGGATGGCTTGTTGCTGGATATTGAAGATTCGCGTCTTGAGGAAGAAGAGCGGGTGCGGCGAATGGCCGGCTAAGGCCATTCATTGCTTGTCGATACACTGGTTTATTTGGTTAACGACAGGCCGGTTTCCTTAACGAATTTGTCCCAGCGCTTGTACTGCTCGAGCGTGTACTTTTCGACCGTCGGGCCGTCGGTGGCCATGACCTCGAACCCGAGCGCCGTCAGCTTCTGCTTCACTTCCTTGTCGTTCAACGCTTTTTGAAAGGCGTCGGTCAGCGTGTCGGCCACCTTGTCGGGCGTTTGCGCCGGGGCGAAAATACCAATCCATGAATAGGCTTCGAACCCGGGGTAGCCCGATTCTTCCACGGTGGGCACATTAGGCAGGTCGGGCAGGCGCTTGGCGCCGGTTATTGCCAGCGGCTTGATATTTCCGGCCGCTATTTGAGATTTGAGCGCGGCGTAGCTTAAGAATGTGATGTTCGACACATTGCCCAATATGGCCTGAACAACCGGCCCGCCGCCGCCAAAGGGAACGTGCAACAGGCTGATATCGGCCTGGCGTTTCAAGTCTTCGGCCGCCAGGTGGTTAAGCGAGCCCGCGCCGGTCGAGGCATAGCTGTATTTGTTCGGGTCTTTCTTGACCGCCGCGATGAACTCTTTCAGGTTGTTGCCCGGTGTTTCCTTTGAGGCGCCGATGACCAGCGGAAAACGCAATGCAAAGGTAATGCCGCGGAAGTCTTTGAACGTGTCGTACGGCAGATCGGGCTTGATGATCGGGTTGATGGCATGGGTGTCGAAGCTGACCAGTAGCGTATCGCCGTCGGGCTTGGCGCGGGCGACATACTGAGTAGCAATTTGGCTGGCCGCGCCGGGCTTGTTTTCGACAATGACGTTGCGGCCCAGAATTTCCGCCAGTTTGGGCTGGATGATGCGTGATGCAATATCGGTGCTGCCCCCCGGAGGAAACGGAACCACCAGCCTGATAGGGGGCGCGTCCGCCGCTGTCGCAGCCGCGCTAACGAACAGGGCCAGCAGGCAGGCGGCGCCCGTTTTCATCAGTGCGGATGCAGGAAGTCGTCTTTGAAGGTAGGTCAGCATCTGTTTTCCTTATGGGTTCATACCAGTTTGAGTTTAGTGTAAAGGGTATGCCAGCCGATAATTTCTGTAAGCAATACCGTTTAGTTTGTTGCTTATGCTTTGGTATTATTTACGGCCCCGCATCCGGTATTCCGCCCATACGGGATGGGCGTTGAGTGGCTATGCGCATAGCTCAGATTCTGAATAATCCAACGGAAACGTGTCGATAGGGTTAAACCCGCGGGTTCAGATGGGAATTGAAAAGGGAGTGGCGGCCGTCCTGATGACGAAGCTGCACATCGGCCAGCGTGGCGACTGTGCCTAAAAGTTGCGGACTGATGGTCAGCACTATATTGGGCAGATGGATCTGGTAGGTGTTGTCGGCGCTGGCCAGCGGTTCTTGTTTGACCAGCGCCGCAAGCGTTTGGGCGGTAACCGCTGTCTCTGGCGATTCGATGACGATACGGCTTACGTCTTTGGCGCCGTTGGCGTGATGCATGAATTCCGGCGCCCACAGGTATTCGGGGGTCAGATGATGGCAAAAGTACACCCTGAAGCCCGCAATGGGCTGGGTGGCAAACCGTACGGTATCAAAACGGGCCATATGGGTTTGGCCATTGACTTGTACCGGACGTTCCAGGCGTTGCACCGGATTCACATCAAAGCCGCTGCGTTTCAGGTGTTCATAGGTTTCGTGCGCATCGTAAGACCGAAAAACCAGGGCGTCCATGCCTACGGGCGAGTCGGCAATTTCCTTGCGAGCGGGTGGTTTTCCAGCGGGCCAGCCAAGCAGTTCGATATAGCCGGTGTCCAGGGTAATGAGCCGGTTCATTGACCCCAGGTTATGCACGGAAACATCCGTCAGGCAATAGCCATCGCGCTCAAAATAGGGGGCGATCCGGTCGAGCTGATCGCGCACGATGAGGACGAGGTGGTCGAATTGCAGGCCAGTCATGGCTATTATTTTCCGATACAGAAGCTTGAAAATATCTCGCCCAGCAGGTCATCGCTGGTGAACTGGCCGGTAATGGAAGTCAGGTCGTCATGGGCCAGGCGCAGTTCTTCGGCAAACAGGTCCAGCACCTGGTCGCTATGGCTGGCGTGCTCGGCGGCCAGGTTCAGGTGTTCGCCCGCCAGATTGAGCGCACGCAAATGCCGTTCACGGGCCAGCCACGGGGACTCGGCGCTCGGGTTCCAGCCGGCGATATCCAGCAGCTTTTGCCGCAATTCGTTCAGGCCCGCGCCGGTTTTGGCGGAAATGCCCAAGATGATTTCTTCGACCACTTCGTTAGTGGATTGTTTGCTAACCGTGGCGTCCAAGGCTTCTTGATCAAGCAGATCGATTTTATTGAAGACCTTGAGCACCGGGGTGCGGGCGGGCAGCCGCCGAGTGATGGCGGAGTCCAGTTCGTCGTTCTGCGTGCGCGCGTCCTGCAAATGAATGATGACATTGGCTTTTTCGATTTCGGCCCAGCTGCGCGCAATGCCGATGCTTTCAACCGTGTCGTCGGTTTCGCGCAGGCCGGCGGTGTCGACAATGTGAATGGGTACGCCTTGGATGTGAATTTGCTGGGTGACTTTGTCGCGGGTGGTGCCCGCAATGGGCGTGACGATGGCGATTTCGTCGCCGGCTAGGGCGTTGAGCAGGCTGGATTTTCCGACATTGGGCTGGCCAGCCAGCACCACATGCAGGCCTTCGCGCAAAATCATGCCTTGTTTGGCCTGGGCAATTAAATGGGCCAGATCGCCTTGAATGCTGACCAGGGTTTTGCCCGCCTGATACTTTTCAAGGAAGTCGATTTCCTCTTCCGGAAAATCGAGCGTTGCTTCGACCAGCATGCGCAGGTGCACAATGCGGTCGGCCAGGGCGTTGACGTGGGTGGAGAACGCGCCGCTTAACGAGGCCATGGCGCTGCGTGCGGCGGCTTCCGACGAGGCGTCGATCAGGTCGGCGACGGCTTCGGCCTGGGCAAGGTCGAGGCGTTCATTCAGAAAGGCGCGATGCGTAAACTCGCCGGGCTCGGCATGGCGCAGGCCGAGGTCCTGGCCCATATTCAGGCAATGCTCAAGCAAACGCCGCAGCACAGCCGGGCCGCCGTGGCCCTGAAGTTCCAGCACGTCTTCGCCGGTGTACGAATTCGGTCCTTTGAAAAACAGGGCAATGCCGGCGTCAATGGCGTTGCCATCGGCGTCGTTGAATGGCAGGTAATGCGCGTGGCGCGTTTTGAGCGGCACAGCAAAGAGCCGGCCGACGATGGCGCCAAGGTCCCGTCCGGATAACCGTACGACACCAATCCCGCCGCGTCCGGGGGCGGTGGCAATAGCAATAATGGGATCGTGCGTATAAGCGGTCATGGCAAGGCTTGGTTCAAATGTTTTCAGTAGTCTTCGATTGTAGATGGCTACACGATGACGTGCTTATTTGAGGCGTGCGATGCTGGACAAATCGACGCATCAGGCGCGAGCTGAGGGCTCCATATTGTTTAAAGTCTTCGTAATTGCTGTAGAGGGACCATGCCGATTAAATATATGTATCGTATTGCTATACGTATATTAACGAGATACACTAATGATAAAAAAATTCAAGCATAAAGGTATTGAGGATTTTTTGAAAACCGGTTCGAAAGCGGGTATCCAGACTGCTCACGCGTCGAAACTGGCGCGTCAGTTGCGTCATTTAAATTTGATGGACCTGACGTCGTGTTGGTGGATCATCAGGATTATCACTAGGAATTATTATGCGTATGCATGCACCTCCACACCCGGGCGAAACGTTGCGTGAAGATATTTTGCCGGCGCTCGGATTATCGGTGGCTGAAGCCGCGCGGCAACTGGGAGTCAGCCGTGTTGCGTTGTCACGCGTCTTGCATGGTCATGCGGCGATTTCGGTTGACCTGGCCCGTCGTCTGGAGGCTTGGTTAAGAAAGCCTAATGGCAAGGGTCCCAGTGCGGAAAACTGGTTGCGCGGACAGATTGCGTACGATTTATGGCAGGCGGAGCAAAGTGGGTGCGCCGTAAATGTTAATCCGGTAAGGCCCTGATGCCGCGCGAAGCGTGTGGCGTCATGCCTAATTGGCAGGACACCTGGCTGCGATTAAGATGGGGCCTTTCATCATCCACTTGTTTAAGGACTTTTACCATGCCGTACTTAATCGATACGTTCGATCGCGAACATACTCAGGCGCTGCGCCAGGCTTTACGCGACGAGCATCTTGATTTTCTGGAAGCGAACAAAGCGTTGCTGCTGGCTTGCGGCGCCAAGCTCGATGATGATGGCATCACAGGTTCGGGCAGTGTTTATATTGTCGACGTTGAAACGCGTCAGGCTGCGGAAGAGTTTATCAACAAAGATCCCTTTACCAAAGGGGGCTTGTTTGAAAATATTGTTATAACGCGCTGGCGCAAGGCGTATCTGGATGGGCAAAGCTATCTGTAATAGCGCTTAGCGAAAAGAGGATGCCACAATAGTTGGCATCCTCTTTTTTTTGAAGCAATAGCCCGCTCAGGCGCGAGCCTTTAGCGGGCCGCAGCCCGCAGGCCTACTGCGTTTGCAGCGCTTCCTGGTGCGCGGCTTCGGCTGCCTTGATGGCGGCCGCCACACCCGCGCCATAGGCCGGGTCGGCCTGGGTGCAGTGTTCGATATGACGTTGCTGCACATCGGCCGATACGCCCGCGATGGCGCGCGCCGTATTGTCAAATAGCTGTTGCTGCTGCTCTGGCGTCATCAGGCGAAACAGGGCGCCGGGTTGAGAAAAATAGTCTTCATCGACCCGATGGTTCCAGTGATCGGCCGCGCCTTCGATGCTGAGCGGCGGTTCGCGAAAATCGGGCTGCTCCTGCCATTCGCCTTGGGTGTTGGGTTCGTTGGCTGTGGTGCGGCCGTAATTGCCGTCTACCCGCATGGCGCCATCGCGGTGATAGCTATGGAAGGGGCACTGGGGCGCGTTGACCGGGATCTGGTGATGGTTGACACCCAGGCGGTAGCGCTGCGCGTCACCATAGGAAAATAGCCGGGCCTGCAGCATTTTATCGGGCGAGAAGCTGATGCCGGGCACTACGTTGGCGGGGGTGAACGCCGCCTGTTCGACTTCGGCGAAGAAGTTTTCAGGGTTGCGATTCAATTCCAGTACGCCTACTTCGATCAGCGGGTAGTCGCCGTGCGGCCAGACCTTGGTCAGGTCGAAGGGGTTCAGGTGGTAAGTCGACGCTTCTTTCTCGGGCATGATCTGGACGTAGGCCGTCCAGCGCGGGAAATCTTTGTTTTCAATGGATTCGAACAAGTCGCGCTGCGAGCTTTCGCGATCGCCGGCAATGACGGCGCCGGCTTCGGCATCGCTCAGGTTTTTAATGCCTTGTTGTGTTTTGAAGGTGAACTTTACCCAGAAACGTTCATTGTCGGCATTGATGAAACTGAAGGTATGGCTGCCGAACAAGTGCATATTGCGAAAACCGGTGGGGATGCCGCGGTCGCTCATGACGATGGTGACCTGGTGCAGGGCTTCGGGCAGGCCCGTCCAGAACTCCCAATTATTCTGGGCGCTGCGCATGCCGGTGCGCGGGTCGCGCTTGACGGCGTGGTTCAGGTCAGGAAATTTCAGTGGATCGCGAAAGAAGAATACCGGGGTGTTGTTGCCGACCAGGTCCCAGTTGCCTTCTTCGGTGTAGAACTTCATGGCCACGCCGCGAATATCGCGTTCGGCATCGGCCGCGCCGCGCTCGCCGGCGACGGTCGAGAAACGGATGAACATCGGCGTTTGCTTGCCGACTTCGGAAAAAATTTTGGCGCGGGTGTATTGGGTGATGTCGTGCGTGACGGTGAAGGTGCCGTAGGCGCCAGCGCCTTTGGCGTGCATGCGGCGCTCGGGAATCACTTCACGATCGAAGTGCGCCAGTTTTTCAATCAGCCAGACGTCTTGCAGCAAGGCCGGTCCGCGCGGACCGGCCGTCATGGTGTTTTGGTTATCGGCAACGGGTGCGCCTGCGGCAGTGGTAAGTTTTTTCATAAAGATCCTTTAAACAACTGAAGCGGTGAGCTGAATGTCGGTATAACCGTTCATGGCGTCGGTGCGGCTTTGAACCGACAACCTTAGGGCGTAGTGTATAGGGATGAGCTGAAAGAATAAAATCAATTAAACAAAAATAGCCGATAGCAATTAACTATATGGCGAGTTCTTTAATGGATTAGTTGGAGCATGGGCAGGCAATAAATATCACCGGGAAAAGTGCAAACGGTCGGATGTGGCCAGCACAGTATGTAAAAAAAAGGCCTGAATCATCGAAAGATGATTCAGGCCTTGAATGAAACCTGCGCCTTGCGTGCTTAAGCCTTGTGCTTAGCGTGCCGCCGCTTCGGTTTCCTTATCGAGCCGGTACATGATGTAGCGTTGCTGGGCGATCGACACGGCGTTGTTGACGCACCAGTACAGCACCAGGCCGGCGGGGAAGAAGAACATCATACCGCCAAACACCAACGGCATCAGCATCATGACTTTGGCCTGCATGGGATCGGGAGGCGTTGGGTTGAGCCTGATCTGCAGGAACATGGTGGCCATCATGATGGCGGGCAAAATGAACCACGGATCGCGTACCGACAAGTCGTGAATCCAGAGAATCCAGGGCGCGCCGCGCATTTCAACACTGCCCAACAGCACCCAGTACAAGGAAATGAACACCGGAATCTGTACGAGCATGGGCAAGCAGCCGCCCAATGGATTGATTTTTTCGGTGCGGTACATCTCCATCATGGCGGCATTGAGCTTGGCCTTGTCTTCGCCGAACTTGTCTTTCAGCGTTTTAAGACGAGGGGCGACTTGCTTCATTTTGGCCATTGAGCGGTAGCTGGCTGCCGACAAGGGGTAGAACACCAGTTTGATGAGCAAGGTGAGTGCAACAATCGTCCACCCCCAGTTGCCCAGGAAACCATGCAACCAGGTCATCAACTGAGACAGCGGTTTGGCGATAATCGTCAGGAAGCCGTAATCGACCACGACGTTAAGCCCGGGAGCCAGCGCTTGCAACGCGTCCTGGTCTTGAGGGCCAACCCATAGCTGCGAGTCGAGAACCAGATGCTCCCCCGGAGCAATGGTGCCGGCGGCTTCGATGCTGCGCACAGCATATAGGTTATCGGCGACCTGCAGTACTTCGTTGTGCCGGACTTTGCCTTGTGGAGGCACCCAGGCGCTGACAAAGTAGTGTTGCACCATGGCGATCCAGCCATTGTCCGCCTGCGCCGTGTAGGTGGCTTTGCCTTTGCTGATGTCCGAGAACTTCGCTTTCTGGAACTTGTCCTGATCGGTGTACACCGCAGGACCGGTAAAGGTGCTGTAGAAATGCGAGGTGTTTGGCGGATCGTTGCCATCGCGCGTTAGCTGCAGATACAGCGATGGCGTGATGGGGGCCGAACTTTCGTTATAGATGTCGTGCTGCACATCGATATCGTAGCGGCCTTGGTGAAAGGTGTATGACTTGACGACTTTGACGCCATCGGCCTGTGCTTCGAATACGACTTTGAGCGTGTCGCCCGTCAGGACTTTTTCAGACGAGACCAGACGAAACGGCGTCAGGTGCGTGGGGTAGTTTTGGCCTTGGGGCGCTCCGACTACACCGGTTTGCACCAGATAGGTCGAGTTGCTCGAATCGTCCAGCAGCACCATGGGCTGATCGGGATTTTCATCGGACTTATATTTGAGCAGCTCGGCCTTGACCAGTTGCGCACCCAGGGTGTCGAAGGTCAGATCGTAGACGTCGGTCTTGATGTTGACTTTTTCCGAGGTGCTGGCCGTGGGGGCCGCCGTGCCAGGTACGTTCGTGTCGGCAACGGTTGCCGGAGCCGCGCTGGCCGGTACGCCGGCGGGAACGCTACCGTCGGCCGCGGGGGCGGGCGTCGGAGCCGAACCCTCGGTCTTGGCGGTTTGCGTTGCGGTTGGGCTGCCGCCAAATAATGAGGGCTTGCCGTTATGCACTTGCCAGTTGTTCCACAACAGCAAGAGCGAGAAAGAGAAAATCATCCAGAGGACGGTGCGTCGGATATCCATAGCGCCTGTTTTAAGTTAAATCTGAGCGAAAAGCCCACTAGTTTAACGTAGCTCAGCTGAATCAGAGTTGAGCATAAGAACGTCGGGAAAAAACCACAGTATCGCGCCGGTTTTCGACCTTAGCGACAGGTGTGTTTCGAGTTTGGCACCGGATCACAGCCTCCGGGAGACCAAGGGTGGCAGCGGGCAATTCGCCATGCGGCCAATCCCAAGCCGCGCAGCGCTCCATGCGTTTCGATGGCTTCGATGGCATAGGCGGAGCAGCTTGGGGTAAAACGACAGCTTCTTCCCAGCCAGGGGCTGAGAAAAAACCGGTAGAACCGAATGGGTGCAATAAGAATGGCTTTAATCAACGGACCGCCCGGTTCAGTAAAGCGTCTGCTTCGGCGCGTGCAAGCTTTTTAAGTTCAGTGAGCGTGAAAGGCCCAACCTTGGAATGCAGTCGAAACACGAAGTCACAAGGCGGCAATTCGTGTCGTCGGGTACGGAATGCTTCGCGAATGACCCGCTTGATGGCATTGCGGGTAACGGCCTTGGCGGCAAAGCGTTTGGCAATGATAAGCCCAAGGCGGGCGGTGGTGGCCTCGGCGGATACTTCGCGTGGCGTCGTTACAACGAACAAAGCCCCTCTGGCGATGCGTTTACCTTTAAGGGCAGAGGCATATTCCGAGGGGCGGTGCAAGCGCGCCGCTGGTGTGAGCGTGGCACGCATAGGCGTTGGCGCCAAAACTTGTATTGGGGCGACAGCCTTTACTAACCGATTTATACGGCCAGACGCTTGCGGCCTTTAGCGCGGCGCGCATTGATGACAGCGCGGCCACCGCGTGTTTTCATACGGACGCGAAAACCGTGGGTACGCTTGCGGCGGGTAACGGATGGTTGGAAAGTGCGTTTCATGGGTAATCCAAATAAAAGAGCTACTAGAAATGCACCTAATTAAGGAGTTTCTAGCGTTAGAAATTCTTGTAAAGCCCACTATTTCATCAAACTATTCCCGATTAGTCAACTGCTTAGCATTAATACTAGGACGAGTTTGTATCCTGCCTTGTGGATAACTACCCCGTCAACAGGGTAGAATCGAGGTTTACAAAAGTGGTGGACATGAAAGAATTTTGGCAGACTTGCGTCCAGCGCCTGGAGCAAGACCTCCCCCCGCAGCAAATTAGTGCCTGGATACGTCCCTTGGTTCCCCTTGCGTTCGATGAAGAGCAAGCGGTGCTACGCGTTTCTGCGCCTAACCGTTTTAAGCTGGATTGGGTCCGCAAGAATTTTTCGCGCCAGATCGAAGATCTGGCTTCGAATTGGTACGAGCGGCCGGTGCAAGTAGCGTTTGAGCTGGCGGCAAGCAGCGGGGTCGCGCCTCGCGCGCCGGCGCCGGTAGCGGCGAATGGACAAACCCAGTTCGATGCCAGTACGACATCGCGCGCCAATGCGCCGTCGGCCGCGCCGGGCGCCACGGCGGTTAGCGCCGCTGCCGCTGAAATCATGCACGATCGTTCGCGCCTGAATACCGACCTGACCTTCGATAACTTCGTCACCGGGAAGGCCAACCAGCTGGCGCGCGCCGCGGCGCTGCAGGTGGCCGAGAACCCGGGCATATCCTATAACCCCTTGTTCCTGTACGGCGGTGTAGGGCTGGGCAAGACCCACCTGATCCATGCCATCGGCAATGCCCTGCTGGCCAATGGCACCGGTACACGGGTGCGGTATGTGCATGCCGACCAGTATGTGTCCGACGTGGTCAAGGCCTACCAGCGCAAGGCGTTCGATGAGTTCAAGCGTTATTACCATTCGCTCGATCTGCTGCTGATTGACGATATTCAGTTTTTTGCCGGCAAGAACCGAACACAAGAAGAGTTCTTCTATGCGTTCGAGGCCATGGTCGCGCAGCGCAAGCAAATCATCATTACGTCTGATACGTATCCGAAGGAACTGGCCAATATCGACAGCCGCCTGATTTCCCGTTTCGATTCGGGGCTGACGGTGGCCATCGAGCCGCCCGAACTTGAAATGCGCGTGGCGATTTTGCTGCGCAAGGCCGAGGCCGAAGGCGTGACCATGCCTGAAGAGGTCGCCTTCTTCATTGCCAAGCATTTGCGCAGCAACGTGCGTGAGCTCGAAGGGGCGCTGCGCAAAGTGTCGGCCTACGCACGTTTCCACGGCCGCGAAGTGCTCACGGTCGAGGTATGCAAAGACGCCCTTAAAGATTTGCTGTCGGTGTCGAACGGTCAGATCACGGTCGAAAACATACAAAAAACCGTGGCTGATTTCTATAAGATCAAGGTCGCCGACATGTACTCGAAACGTCGGCCTGCCAATATTGCCTTGCCGCGTCAGATCGCCATGTATCTGGCCAAAGAGCTGACGCAAAAAAGTTTGCCCGAAATCGGCGATTTGTTCGGTGGACGCGATCACACGACCGTGTTGCATGCCGTGCGTAAAATCTCCGATGCGCGGTCCAAGCAAACTGAATTGAACCATTCTTTACACGTACTAGAACAAACCTTAAAAGGATAACCATGCAACTCGTACAAACGACTCGCGATGCATTGTTGAAGCCGTTATCAACGGTGGCGGGAATTGTCGAACGAAGAAATACGCTGCCGATTCTGGCTAATATTTTGATGCGCAAAGAAGGCAACAAAGTTGCCTTTATTGCCACCGATCTTGAAGTCCAGATCACGACACATGCCGACTTCGGCGTGGGCGACGACAACGAGTCCACGACCGTTGCCGCGCGTAAATTACTCGACATTTTGCGTGCATTGCCCGAGTTGGGCGACGTGAAGCTGGGTCTGGCCAGCGCCAAGTTATCGATTCAATCGGGCAAGAGCCGGTTTGCGCTGCAAACCATGGGCGCTGCCGAATTTCCTACGTTGTCGCAGCCGGAAAAATGGGATGTCTCGCTTTCGCTGCCGCAAAAAACCCTCAAGCATTTGTTCAACATGGTGCACTTTGCCATGGCGCAGCAAGACATTCGCTATTACCTGAACGGTCTTCTGTTCGTGTTCGAGCCGGGTCTGGTGCGCGCCGTGGCCACCGATGGCCATCGACTAGCGCATAGCGCCACAGCCGTCGAAGGTATTACTGAAAAGCACGACGTAATCGTGCCGCGCAAAACCGTCCTTGAAATGCAGCGTCTGCTGGCCGATACCGACGACCTGGTGTCCATCGATGTCGCGCCGGGCCAGATTCGTTTCCGCTTTGGCGACGTCGAGCTTGTCTCCAAGCTGGTCGAAGGAAAATTCCCCGACTTCACCCGCGTGATTCCCAATAATTACACGCGTCATTTTTCGGTCAGTCGCGAACTGTTGCAAGGCAGTTTGCAGCGCGCCGCCATTCTTACGACCGACAAGCTGAAAGGCGTTCGCATCCAGCTGTCGGATCATCAACTCAAAATCTCGTCGTCCAATGCCGAGCAGGAAGAGGCGCAGGAAGAGATCGATATCGACTACAGCCACGAGCCGCTTGATGTCGGTTTCAACGTCAGCTATTTGCTCGATGTGCTGGCCAACGTCAAGACCGAGACCTTGCAGTGGTCCGTTCAACCCGACGTCAATGCATCGGCGCTTATCACTTCGCCCGACGACGATCAGTTCAAGTATGTCGTGATGCCAATGCGCATTTAAGCGCGCTGGAATCAACGTCTGGATTCGGCCGGCGCCGCGGTGGCGCTTGCCGTGCCAACAGCCGCAAGGCAAATATAAGGTTTTAAACACGTTATGTCAGATCAAGCCATGAATACCCCCGACACCGGTTACGGTGCCGATTCAATCAAAATGCTCAAAGGCCTTGAAGCGGTACGCAAGCGCCCGGGCATGTACATTGGCGACACCTCCGACGGTACGGGTCTTCACCATATGGTTTTCGAGGTGGTCGATAACGCCATCGATGAAGCATTGGCGGGCCATTGCGACGATATCGTCATTACCATCCACGCCGACAACAGCATTTCGGTCAGCGATAACGGGCGCGGTATTCCAACCGATATCCATAAAGACGATGAGTTTCATCGCAGCGCAGCCGAAATCGTCATGACCGAGCTGCATGCCGGCGGCAAGTTCGATCACAACTCCTATAAGGTGTCGGGCGGCTTGCACGGCGTGGGCGTGTCGTGCGTGAACGCGCTGTCGGAATGGCTGAAGCTTACGATCTGGCGCAAGGGTAAAGAGCATGAAATCGTGTTCCGCCGAGGCGAACGTGTTGAACCGCTGAAAGTAATTGGCGATACCGACAAACAAGGGACGCGGGTTCAGTTCCTGGCCGATGACGTGATTTTCGAGAACATCGAATACCACTACGATATCCTGGCCAAGCGCTTGCGCGAGCTGTCGTTCCTGAATAACGGCGTCAAAATTCGCCTGATCGACGAGCGCAACCAGAAAGAAGAAAATTTCGCTTTCCTGGGCGGCGTCAAAGGGTTTGTCGAATACATCAATCGCGCCAAAACGCCCTTGCACGCCAACGTGTTTTCGGTGAGCACCGAATCGACCATCGGCGAGACCACGGTCGGCGTAGACGTGGCCATGCAATGGAACGATTCCTACACCGAAACGGTCTTGTGCTTTACCAACAATATTCCGCAGCGCGACGGCGGCACCCACTTGACCGGTCTGCGCGCCGCCATGACGCGGGTACTGAACAAGTACATCGGCGATAACGAAATGGCCAAGAAGGCCAAGGTCGATACCACCGGCGACGATATGCGCGAAGGCCTGGCCTGCGTGTTGTCGGTCAAGGTGCCCGAGCCCAAGTTCAGCAGCCAGACCAAAGATAAGCTGGTGTCCAGCGAAGTGCGCGCGGCGGTGGAAGAAGCCGTGGCCCGTACGCTTGAAACCTGGCTGCTTGAAAACCCCAACGACGCCAAAGCGCTGTGCAATAAAATCATCGACGCCGCGCGGGCGCGCGATGCCGCCCGCAAGGCGCGGGAAATGACACGCCGTAAAAGCGTGCTGGAAGGCGCCGGGCTGCCGGGCAAGCTGGCCGACTGCCAGGAAAAAGACCCGGCCCTGTGCGAAATTTACATCGTCGAGGGCGACTCCGCCGGCGGGTCGGCCAAGCAAGGCCGCGACCGTAAATTCCAGGCTATTTTGCCACTGCGCGGTAAAGTGCTTAACGTTGAAAAAGCGCGTTTCGACCGCCTGATCGCCAGCGAGCAAATCACCACGCTGATCACCGCGCTGGGCACCAGCATCGGCCCCGATTTCAATATCGACAAGTTGCGTTATCACCGCATCATCATCATGACCGACGCCGACGTCGACGGCGCGCACATTCGCACCTTGCTGCTGACCTTGTTGTACCGGCAAATGCCGGAACTGGTCGAGCGCGGCCATATTTATATTGCCCAGCCGCCGTTGTACAAAGTCAAAGTCGGCCGCGAAGAGCGCTACCTGAAAGACGATCAGGAAGAAGCGCAATTCATGATGCAAGTGGCCTTGAAAGACGCCTCGCTCGTGCCGCAAGACGGCGCCACGCCCATTGTGGGCGATGCGCTGGCCGAGCTTGCGCGCCAGTACATCATGGCCGACTCGGTCATCAACCGCCTGTCGCGCCATACCGACATGCCGTCAATTTCGGCCATGGCCGAAGGCGTGGATATCAATCTTGACAATGAAGAGCAAGCCCAGGCATCGGCCCAGCGCCTGTTCGCGGCCATTGACGATCCTTCGGTTCCCAATGGCGTGACGGTCACGGCTGAATCGAACGACGAAGGCGACGCATGGCGCCTGGTCGTGCACCGCATGCATCATGGCAACGTGCGCGTCAGCGTCTTTGACCGCGCTTTCGTGCGCGGCGCCGACTATGCGATTCTGTCCCGCGCCGCCAAGACCTTCATGGGCCTGATGGGCGTGGGCGCACTGGTTGCCCGCGGCGAAGGCGACAAGCGCAAGGAAAAGTACATCTCCGACTTCCGCGAAGCCATGCAGTGGTTGCGCGGCGAAGCCGACCGCAGTATCAGTAAACAACGCTACAAAGGCCTGGGTGAAATGAATCCCCAGCAATTGTGGGAAACTACGATGGACCCCAAGGTGCGTCGCTTATTGCGTGTGCAGATCGAGGACGCGATTGCCGCCGACGAGATATTCACCACCTTGATGGGCGACAACGTCGAGCCGCGCAGGGCGTTTATTGAAGAGCATGCGCTGCAGGCGGGGAATATTGATACTTGATGGTTGTTGGTTTCGGGAATAGTTGGCCAAGTGTTGTTGGATAAGTTGGCCAACGTAGAGTGAAGGGAGCGGCTGCCTTGTTTTGGCGGCTGTTTTCTTTTGTGGTGCTGGGCCTTTGTACCTTAGGTAGTCCAGAGGGTGTGGATAAGTAGGCGGCTGATTTCTAGCGAGTTTCTTGCGCTGCGTATAAAATTTGATACGCTTATGTGAGGATGCTGCATGAGCGATAAACAGATTGACTGGCAAGGGTCTACGCTAAGAGACATCAAGGATGACGATATCTTTACGCTTAATGCTCGCAAAGAGGCCGGGCACCAGTTGAGTCGCGTTCAGGCAGGGCTTGAGCCCGAGGACTGGAAACCGTTTGAGGTGGTTGGTGCGGGAACGAAGGAAATCCGCATCAACCTTGATGATGGTTGGTTTCGCGTTATGTACGTCGCTAAGTTTCCAGAAGCGGTTTATGTACTGCACCGCTTTAAGAAGAAGACGACTTCAACCAGCAAACACGACAAAGATATTGCGGCGGCTCGATACAAAGCCGTTATCCAAGAGCGGAGTAAAAAATGAGTATAGACACTAAATCCAGGCACATTACCCCTGTTGGCGGCAACGTGTTTGCGGACTTGGGGTTTGCGCCGGACGAAGCGGCTGCGCTAAAGGCTGAGTCGCAACGAATCATTTCTGAAAAGCTGGCCATCAAGGACTCCTTGATGACTGAGTTGGCGGAGTGGATTGAAGCGAATCATCTAAAACAAGCAGAAGCAGCAAAGATTCTTGGGGTAACGCGCCCGCGTGTCTCAGATGTCATCAACAAGAAGACCATCAAATTCACCATTGATGCTCTGGTGGACATGCTGGCACGGGCAGGCAAGCACGTTCAATTGTCCGTTCAATAACTTCCATGCGGTTTTGCTGCCGAGGTTTTTTCAATGGCGCTCTGCATGTTGGGGCTGGCCAAGTGTCACAGGATAAGTTGGTGGACATGCTGGCATGGGTAGGCAAGCACGTTTAGTCGTCTATTCGTATGTCTGTTCAGAAGGAATACGTTTGCTCCCGAGTTTGTATGGTCAGAAGGCGCAGATCGGTAAATTCGTCGATTGCCGCACGCCCGCCAAATCGCCCATAGCCGCTGGCCTTGACACCACCAAAGGGAAGTTGCGGCTCACTGCTTACCGTTGCTCCGTTGATGTGGCAAATGCCGACGTCAATGCGTCGTGCCACCTGTAATGTACGCGCGAGGTCGCGTCCGTATACGGCTGCTACTAGGCCATACTCAGTGTCGTTTGCGACCCGAATAGCCTCTTCGGGTCCGCTGACTCGCACGATCGACGCAATGGGTCCAAAGGACTCTTCTGCGTACACACGCATGTCGGAAGTGACATCATCTAGCACGATGGCGCCCAACACGTTCTTGTCACGTGTGACGGGCGTCAGCAACTTTGCGCCTTTGCTGATGGCATCGTCTACCAATGCCTGTACTTGGTTTACGGCGGACTCGCCAATCAAGGCTGCAAGCTTCGGGTTTCCGCTGCGCGGATCGCCAGCCTCCAGTGTTGCGCTTTTCGCGACAAGGCGACGAGCAAACTCATCCGCGATTGTTTCGTCCACCACGATACGTTCGGTCGACATGCAGATCTGGCCTTGATTCATGAAGGCGCCAAAGGCGGCTGCGTTCACGGCCTGGTCGAGATCGGCGTCCTCCAGCACCACCAGGGGCGCCTTTCCACCAAGCTCTAACAAGGTCGGCTTGAGGTGGCGTCCGGCCAGCTCGCCGATGAGGCGTCCTACTCGAGTAGAGCCGGTGAAGTTCACGCGGCGCACTGCGGGGTGGGCGATCAAGGCCTCTACGATGTTTGGCGCCGATTCGAGATCGTGCGTAATGACATTGACCACGCCAGGCGGATAGCCCGCGTCCACGAACAGTTCGCCGATCAGGTGGTGCGTGCCCGGACATAATTCGGATGCTTTCAGGATGACGGTGTTGCCGCAAATCAACGGCATGGCAATGGCGCGTATTCCCAATAGGAGGGGGGCGTTCCAAGGCGCAATACCAAGAACCACTCCGGCGGGTACCCGCGTGGTGATGGCCAGCGTGCCCGCCTTGTCAGATGGAATGTTTTCTCCGGCAACTTGGGTAGCCATAGCGGCGGCTTCGCGCAAAGCGTTGATTGAGCCCTGTACGTTGGAGCGAGCCCAACCGAGCGACGTGCCGATCTCGTCGATGATGCGATTGATGAAGAGGTCTGCCCGTTGAGCAAGCAGCTCGGCTGCCTTTGTGGCGAGAGAGCGGCGCTGACTGGGGCTGGTTTCCGACCATCTGGTGAAGGCTTTGCTCGCGCAGTCCGCTGCGGCCACGGCGTCGTCCACTGTGGCTGCCGCCGCACGGGTGACGACGCCGTCCGACAATGGGCTGCGACATTCAAAATAACGGCCGTTGCTAGCCTCGCGCAAGTCTGCGCCAATGCGAAGTTTTACATCCATTTTGAGCCTTTTAGTGTGCCGTTGCCCACGTCCGTACCGACGTACGTTTGCGCCTGGCTGATTTTGCCCGAAGGCCGTGTCCAGCACAAAAGACCGCCGGGGCTACTTTGAAAATGACGTGACGCGTCGTGTAAAGCAACCGTTCGCCACTGCCCTACAAGCGCTTCCGGTGTACATGCCATCGTCTAAACGCCGGACTCGACGACCGCTTCGATCAACATTGGGCCTTTTGTGTCCAAACCCTGTTGAATCGCATCTGCGAGATCGGCTGGAGAAGTTACCTGGATGGCGGGGCAGCCGTGGGCTTTGGCCAGCGCGATGAAATCGATACCCGGTAACTTGGTACCCTGTATCGCTTCGTCGGCCGGAAAATTGAACACGCCCGCGAAGCGCTTCATGGCGGCGTAGCCAGCGTTATTAATGACCACGAAGGTGATGTCGAGCTTTTGTTGGGCTGCCGACCAAAGCGCCTGCGGCGAGTACATTGTGGAGCCGTCGCCAATCACGCATATCACGCGCTTGCCCGGCTTGCCCATCGCGATACCCACAGACGCGGGCATGCCATAACCCAAGCCACCGCTAGCCATGGTGTAAAAGCTTTGCGGCCGGACAATGGGCAGGTACGAGTGCATTACGATGCGCGAGGAGGGTGCCTCTTCTACGATGATATCGTCCGGGGCACGTACCTGCGCAATAGTCTGAAGAACATAGGCCGCGCTCATGGGGTCGGTGGCAACAGCAGGCGCAATGCATGGAAGCTCGGGCGGCAGGGCGCGTGTATTAGGTTTCGTCCGTTCTTGCAGGCCACACAACGCCGACCGGATATTGCCGACGGCAGTGGTTCCGACAGGCGCCCAACTAGCAATTTCCGGGTCTTCGGTCAGTTGGTACAGTTGGGCACTGGCAGGAATGTACGGCCCTTGTCCTTCGGTATGGTAAATAAATGCGGGCGAGCCGATCATCAGGATGAAGTCATGCCCGGCCAACTGTTCGACGATGCGTTCACGTGATGCTGGTAAAAACCCTCTGAACAAAGGGTGATTTTCGGGAAAGCTGCAGCGTGAAGCGAACGGCGCGACGTAGACCGCGGCAGAGTGACTTTCGGTCAACTGCACCACTTCGGACCACGCCTCATCGCGGTCGACCGAGGCACCGACTATGAAGGCCGGCCGATGCGCAGCGTTGAGGGCATCACCGACCAACGCCAAAACTTCCGCGTCGGGGCTCACCCGAGTGCTTACAACACGCGCCGCAAGGCGTTGAGCCGGGCGATCCCAATCGTCAACAGGCACGGACACCAAAACCGGCCCGCGTGGTGCTTGCATTGCCGTGTAGTAGGCTCGGGCGACGGCCAATGGCACATCCTCGGCACGGGCCGGTTGGATGCTGTACTTGACATATGGTTTTGGCAGTTCGGTGGGTTGCGCGGAACTCAAATAGGGATCGAAGGGCAGGATCGAGCGCGACTGCTGGCCGGCGATGACGACCATGGGTGTTTGGTTCTTGAAGGCCGTGTAAATGTTGCCCATGGCGTTGCCGACGCCAGCCGCCGAATGAAGATTCACAAATGACGCTTTGTCAGTGGCCTGCGCATACCCATCGGCCATGCCCACCACTACGGCTTCCTGGAGGCCCAGTACATACTCGAAGTCGTCCGGGAAGTCGCGAAACATTGGCAGTTCGGTGGAGCCGGGATTGCCGAAAATCTTCTGCGTGCCAAATTCACGCATCAACTCGTATACGGCTTCCCGCACAGTGAATTGCGATGCACTCGTTGCGTCCATGAGTTGTGTCATAGCAAACTGAAATTCCAAAGCTGGCGGGTACAACCATGGGGGCGTCCCGCCGAATGTCTAGTGACGAGGGTGGTTATGCTTATAGCAACCACAGGCGCTGCTTAGTTAATGCTGATCTTGGCTTTTTGGATGATCTTGCCCCAGCGTTCATTTTCATCCCGGATAAAGTCGGCAAACTTCTTGGGCGAGGTGGGCTCGACCTCAAATCCGGCAGCGACGAGTTGTTTCGCTATATTGGGCTTTTCAAGCACGATGTTGACTTTCTCGTTTAGCCAAGTGACAACGTCCTTGGGCGTATGGGCAGGCACAAATAGGCCAAACCAAGTTTTCATTTCGAGCTCGGGATATCCACTTTCCTTGAGCGTAGGAACATCGGGCATGTCCACCAAGCGTTCTGCGTTGGATGTGGCGAGCAAGCGCGCCTTGCCGCCCTCGGCCTGAACCTTGGGCAACGTTGGCGTATCGAGGTAAAAATCCACTTCACCAGACAACACGGCCATCATTGCAGGAGCTCCTCCTTTATAAGGAATATGACGAGCGCTCACTCCTGTCTCAATCAGGAACAGCTCGGTTGCGAGGTGAGGCGCACTGCCCATTCCCGGCGAAGAATAGTTGAGCTCGCCGGGCTCAGCCTTACCCTTGTCAACAAGATCGGAGATCGTTTTGAAAGGCGCGTCAGCTTTGACAACCACGATATAAGGCTGCGAGCCTACCAGGGCGACGGGGTCAAAAGAGTTAACCGGATCGTATTGCAGATTGGAATGTAAATGCGGCGCGATGGCATGCGTACTCTTGCCGCCCCAGAGGATTGTGTAGCCGTCCGGTTTTGCCCTCGCCACTTTACTGGCGCCCAGCGTGGCACCAGCTCCAGGCGCGTTCTCGACTATGAAATTGCCGCCCGTTTCTTCCTGCAGCCCCTGTGCCAGAATACGCCCAGCGGCGTCGGTGGGACCCCCCGGCGCATATGGCACCACGATGGTGACCGGGTGATTTGGAAAGTCGGAAGCAGCGTAAACGACGGGACAGGTAGCCCAGGTCAGCGTAGCGACCAAGACCGCCCATGTATGATAAATGCGCATTGTTGTCTCCTTAAAATAATATGCGTAATGTTCAAATCGGGACTTCGTCTGCCTTGTACTCGAACAACCATTCATAGCGTTGTCGGACCTTTTCCGGTGCCCATTGCTCCCCAATGTAATCAGCCGCGCCAATGGCATCGGCCAGCTTAGGATTATGGAAGCGGGTTGCATTCTCGTTAGAGCTATGGACTACGCGAGCGGTCCGTTCGACTCGCGCGGCCTCGTAGGACTGAAGAGATTGGCTCAAGCTAGTCCGCTGGTTGGCCAGGGCGCGTGCCAGAACATATCCATCTTCGATCGCCATGGCCGCGCCCTGCGAAAGAAAAGGAAGTGTGGGGTGTGCCGCATCGCCGAGGAGCGTCATACCTTCGACGGACCAGGAAGAAATAGGCTCTCGGACCATCAAAGCCCATTTGTAGTGGGTTTCGATGGCGCGGATCATCGTATGGATATCCTCGTGCCATCCTTCGAAATCCTCTAGGCACTCTTTCATCGAGCCCTGCAGTGTCCAAGATTCTGCTTCCCAAGCCCCGCCCTCGACAATGCCAACGAAGTTGATCAGCTCGCCACGGCGCAATGGATAGTGGACTACATGCCGGCCCGGTCCAACCCAGTTCACGCCAACAAGTTTACGCAGATGTTCCGGCAGTCGCTCAACGGGAATGATGCCTCGCCATGCGCGGCAGCCGGAGTAACGAGGCTTGTCTGGGCCGACGATCGCTTGCCGCACGCGAGAGTGCACGCCGTCAGCGCCAACGATTAGGTCTCCCTCGATACGCTCGCCGTTCTCGAGTACAACAGTAGGGCGCTTCCCGGATATGTCAACAGATACACAGCGAGCCCCAAGTCGGATGGCGGACGGGTCAAGGCTTCGAACTCCATGTTCCAGCGCCTTGTGTAGGTCAGCTCGGTGGAACGTACAGTACGGGTGACCATATTGTTCACGCGAAGTTGCCCCCAGGTCAAAGAGCTTCCATGTCTGTCCAGTGCTCCACAGACGTATTTCCTTGCCGGTGACCTCGACACCTGAGTCAGTTACTACGTTGTCGACCCCCAGCAAACTGAGCACACGTGTGGCGTTTGCACTCAACTGTACCCCAGCACCTACCTCGCCCAGTGTGGGCGATTGCTCTAGAACCGTGACCCGAAAATCCTGCTTCAACAGTGCCAAGGCTGCCGTCAGTCCCCCTAGGCCGGCACCTACGACAATGACGTGTACGCCCGTTTTCTCCATAACGCCCATGACAACTCCGAACTCGCTCGATTGCAATAAACGGATTAGACAATACAGGTTCAATTCATGTAAAACATGTTTATCAAATGAATTAACATGGATTGGTGATGAATATCTCTGTGCGTCAACTAAAAGCTTTTCTCGCCGTCGCCCGTTTTAAGAGTTTTACGAGGGCTGCAGAAAGCCTGCATATCACCCAGCAAGGCCTCAGTCTCATGATTCAGGACGTGGAGAAGCAGTTCGGTAGCCGCTTGTTTGACCGGACCACCCGACGGGTTGCTCTGACTGACGCAGGGAAGCAATTGGTCGTTGCCGCCGGGGACGCCATTTCTGCTCTTGAAGGAGTTGCCTCTTCAATCGATCAGTTATCCACAAAAGCTGCGCAAACGCTGTCCGTTGCTGTAACCCCTTTCATAGCGGCAACTCTGATGCCTGAAATCTGCATGCGCTTTCAACAACGGCATCCTGAGGTCAACGTTCGCGTCATTGACGCCGAACGTAGTCACATCCAGTCATTGATCGAATCTGGAGAGGCGGATCTTGGTTTTGGAATATTTTTGAAACCTGCCGGAAACCTCCATCGTCACGTCATTTTCCAGTGTGAGATGGTCTGTCTGTCGAAAACAACAGCCAAAGTTCATCAGCGTCGTAAGAAAACTGTGCAAAGACTCAATTGGTCGGATATTTCCGAGATGCCTATGATTGGATTGCCTTCCGAGAACTCTGTGCAACAAATTGTGGATGCCCATTTGGTCTCGATTTCTCCGGGCAACGAGCAGCGATCGACTTACCAAAATATTCCTACGATACTGGGCATGGTCGAGGCGGGTTTTGGCTGCGCCATCTTGCCATCTTTTACGGTCGCGGCTCTTGACCGTATGCACCTTGATGCCGCGCTGATGGACAACCCTGTTGTTCCCGTCGACTTTTACCAGATCAACCTCAAAGGCCGGACTCGAGCTAAAGCAGAATCCAGCTTCGTTGATACCTTGCTTGAAACTTTGAAGGCGCGCTGCATGCCGAGCTACAAGCCTAGTACGACAACCGGTAATTAGCGTTATTAATTCTTGGCTGGATCTGCCACCTTCCCCCGACATCGTACAATACGACACCCCTTCAATTCGCACGGAGCCCGTGCTGACAGGGAAACCGTATTTGCCCGAATCGCCGCGCGGTTCATCCCCCGGGCGTAATCAATACGGGTGTTTTACAAGCGAAGAATATGGACACATCAATAAGTTTTGGAGTTTTAGGCTCGCTGCTGATCGCCATCGCGATGCTTCTTGCGGGCACGCTGATCAATCGCAAAGTCGGCGTACTTTCCCGCTATAACATTCCTGATCCGATTACAGGCGGGGTTCTTTTCGCCATTGTCGCGTCGATTGCGCTGGCAACGATGGACTTCGGCATTAGTTTCGATCACAGCATCAAGCCGGTATTCCTATTGATGTTTTTCAGCGGGGTCGGATTATGTGCCGACTTGCGCATGCTCAAGCGTGGCGGTAAGGCGCTGGCCATGTTTCTTATTATTCTTTTGCCCTTCATCGTGCTGCAGAATCTCGTGGGGGTCGGCGTGGCAAAGCTGCTCGACCTGCATCCTATTTTTGGGCTGGTGGCCGGTTCGATCACGCTTGTCGGCGGGCATGGCACCGGCGCCGCGTATGCGGATCGCTTTGCAGAGGTCAATAACCTGCAGATGATCATGGACCTGACCATGACCATCGCGACCATCGGCCTGGTTATTGGCGGGCTTATCGGCGGTCCGATCGCGCAATTCCTGATTAATCGATACAAGCTGCGCTCGGCGGCCGAGCAGGCCGACGAGACGCATGAATTTCATCAGCCTGCCGCTCCGATCAGCACAGTCGGCGCACTCGTGTCGCTGGCCGGAATTTTCACCGCGATCGTTGCGGGCCAATGGCTTTCAGAGCATTTCTCGGGTGGAACGATCACCATACCCACATTCTTATGGTGCATGCTTATCGGTATCGCCATTCGCAACCTTCTGCCTTTTATTGGCGTCAGGTTTGACGATCGGGCTGCGGAGCTCGTTTCAAATGTCAGCCTTTCCTTGTTTCTGGTGATGACGATGATGGTACTGAACCTGGTGGACGTCGCGCTTTCGGCGGGTCCATTCATGGTCATTATCCTGGCTCAGGTGGTGCTGATTTTCTTTTATATCGTGCTGGTTTGCTTTCGATTCATGGGCAAGGATTATGAGGCGGCCGTGACGTCGGCGGCGTTCATTGGGTTCAATATGGGCTCTACCGCGACCGCCATGGCGAACATGCAAGCGGTTACTCAGAAGCATGGGCCCGCGCCCACCAGTTATCTGATCGCCCCATTGGCCGGGGCGTTCTTTGTGGACATCATGAACGCCTTCATTCTTACCGGCATGCTGGCCTTGCCTTTTATCGGAGGCTAAGATGCGTATTTTTTTCGCCTGTCTTTTCCTTGGTTTTTTGACCGCTTGCGGTGCGGGTCCCGATGCCGATTCGCTGCGTAACGACGTTGAGCAACGGCTTGAGCTGGCCCTTCCCGATGGCGCGGCGGAGCTTGTCAGCCTTGAGCGGCGCGGATCCCAGTCCGACACCAAGGCGCCTGATGGGGAAACGCGCCGTATCGTTTACTTCGACGCGGAGCTCAAGCTGGTGCGGGACATCGACTTCAGCGCGTGGAATGCGCCTGGCATCGCGGGTCTTATTTCAGCGTTAGGCACCGGTCCACGCGGCATCCTGGGTATTACGTCGGGCGGCAACCACGCCGGCGATGTGATTCGGGCGCACGGCACGGCGCTGTACCGCCGCGATGGGGATACATGGACGGCGGTGGCACCCGCAGGCTATAAACCTCCGGTTGCGCCGGGCGTCGTCGCGAACCGGCCGGAAGGCATACAAGCGATTCTCGCGGGCTTTCGCAAGGTCGTGAGCGCCTTCCCCGGCGACACGTCGCCGGCGCAGCATAAAGTCATCGAAGAAGAGCTTTCCAGGGCCCAGTCCAGCATTCGGGCGCGTCTGGCCAGGCTTTCGGACGGTTACGCCATTGCGGCGGGCGCCGAGCACGGGCAGTATTTGCGCGTGGCCAAGGCCTTGTTCAGCGATATGGGTTCACGGGCGGTACCGCTTATTACGCGCGGCGGCGAAGAGAACTTGCGGCTGTTGCGTGCCGGCACCGTGTCGTTGGCTATCGCTCAGGGCGACGCCGCCATCGATGCTTTCGAGGGCAAGGGGCCCTTCGAAGGGCAGGGGCCGCACACGGTCTTGAGGACCATTGCCAGTCTTTACCCCGAACCCATGCATGTGCTGGTGCGCGCCGACGATAAATCCCGCTCGGTCGCCGGTTTGCGCGGAAAGCGCGTCGCAATCGGCGAAGTGGGCTCCGCGTCGCGTACGACGGCCTTGAGGGTGCTCGCGGCGCATGGCCTTGACCTGGACGACATTCAGGCGCATGAGTTGAGTATTGGCGCCGCGTTACTGGCGCTGCAGCGCCAAGAGGTGGACGCAGTGTTCCAGATGATCGGGACGCCCGCCGACAGCATCCGGGACTCGCTTCAGGCAATGCCCTTGCGCTTGTTGCCGCTTTCCAAAGAGGCCGTGGACAAACTCATTGAAGGCCATGCCGGCTACTTTGCTCATACCATCGCCAAAGGGACGTATTCCACTCAGGACCAGGACGTATACACGGTGGGCAGCGCCGCGCTGCTGTTGACGGATACCGCATTTTCGGATGCGGAAATCGCGGCGTTGACGCGCAGCATCTTCGCACCGGGCCATGATTATTCGTCGCTGGGAAGCGCGCAGGCGGCGCAGATCTCGTTGGCCACAAGCCGCGAAGGCGTGTCGGTGCCGATGCATTCGAGCGCTGTGCAGACGCTCGAGCTCATGGAGAAGGAGGCGGCGGGCACTGCCGCTCCGGCGCACTGACTTGTTGGGGCTGTCTGCTTGGGGTATTCTTCTTGGTCTTTAGAAGGAGTAATACTCATGGCTCAAGCCACCGCTCGTCATATCCTGGTTTCCACCGAAGAAAAGTGCAACGAACTCAAAACCGCTATTGAAGGCGGCGCCGATTTCGCGCAAGTTGCAAAAGACAATTCCAGCTGCCCGTCCAGCCGCTCCGGCGGCGATCTGGGCTCGTTCGGCCCCGGTCAAATGGTCAAGGAATTCGACACCGTGGTGTTCAGCGCGCCGCTGAATGTGGTGCAAGGCCCGGTGAAAACCCAGTTCGGGTATCACCTGCTGGAAGTAACCAGCCGTCAAGACTGATAGCTGATCGCGCCGGCCGTGTTGCTGCGCAAGCGGCCGGCGTCTATCGTATAGACAGCGATAAACGTTACGCTACGCCGATACGCTGGCAAGGGCGCTGACCGGCGCCGAGATATCCCTGATTTTTTGCATCATGATATTGATCAGGTCTGCCGACATAGGGCGTCCAAGCAAATACCCTTGCATGGAGTCGCACCCAAGGCGGGTCAGAAACTCTTGTTGGGCCAGCGTTTCCACGCCTTCGGCGACCACGCTCATATTCAGCGTGCGGCCCAGCGCCACGATGGCCGAGACGATGGCGGCATCTTCCGTGTCGCCCGCCAGATCCTGGATGAATCCACGGTCGATTTTCAGTTCGCTGGCCGGCAACCGCTTCAGGTAGAGCAGGCTGGAATAACCCGTGCCAAAGTCATCAATGGAAATGCGCACGCCCATGTCGTGCAATTGCTGCAAAATAACCAGACTGGTCTCGACATCGTGCATGGCGGTCGATTCGGTAATTTCCAGCATCAGGCCGCTGGGCGGCAGGGCGTGGCGATCAAGCGTTTCGCGCACGGTTGAAATCAGGGCGGCATTGTTAAATTGCAGCGCGGACAGGTTGACCGAGACGGACCAGTCCCTGTGACCCGCTTCGCGCCACTTTTTCATCTGCTGGCAGGCCGTGTCCAGCACCCATTTTCCAATAGGTACGATCAGCCCGGTTTTTTCTGCCAGCGGGATGAACTGGTCGGGCGCCAGGAAGCCGCGCGTGGGGTGCGCCCAGCGCACCAGGGCTTCGACCCCGGTGACCCGTCCGGTGGGTGAATTCAGTTTGGGCTGGTAGTGCAGCACCAGTTCTTGTTTGTCGATGGCGGCGCGAAGGTCTTGCACCAGCAACTGCTGTTCGTGCACATTGGCGTTCATGGACGCCTCAAAAAAACTATAGACGTTGCGGCCCAGTTTTTTGGAGTGGTACATGGCGGCGTCGGCATTGGTTAACAGTAATTCGCCGCGCACGCCGTCGTTGGGGTATATGGCAATGCCAATACTGCCCGATACGCGCAGCTCGTGGCCATCGATTTGATACGGCTCGCGTATTGCCGCTAATAGTTTGTCGGCAAGGGTTGCGGCGTCGGCGGGGTCGTTTGCCTTGGCCACTAATACGAACTCGTCGCCGCCGACTCGTGCGATGGTGTCGGACACGCGCACGTTTTCCTCGATGCGCCGGGCGACATGGCAGAGCAGCAAATCGCCCAAATGGTGGCCGTAGGCATCGTTGACGGCTTTAAAGCCGTCCAGGTCGATGAACATCAGGGCGAAGCAGGCTTTTTCCCGGGCGCTGTTCTGGATGGCCTGGCTCAGCCTGTCATCCAGCAATACGCGGTTGGGAAGCTTGGTCAGGTTATCGTGCAGCGCCAGATAGGTCAGTTCTTGATTCGCCCTGCTCAATGAGGAAGCCAGCGTCGAGGTGCGGGCTTCCAGGCGCAGGTCGAGCACCGAAATAATCAGGGCAATGGCCAGGACCGCCAGCGTAATGACGATGATGATCAACGAAAGCCAGCCGGTGCTGAAGCCTTCGCGGGCGGCGCCGCAGATGCTGCCGATGGGAAATTCGGCGGCGGCCATGCCGGTATAGTGCATGGTCACGATGGCGCCGCCCATCACGGTCGCCGCGCCGACTCGCCACAGCCGGACACGGGGTGAATGCCGCCGCAGTTGATGAGCAATCCAAAGAGCGGCGCCCGCGGCGACGATGGCGATGACAATGGACAGCATGAACAACGAAGGTATGTACTGTATGGCGGGATGCATGAGCATGGCCGCCATGCCGGTGTAATGCATGCCTGCAATGCCCAGGCCGATGATCATCGCGCCCAGGGCAAGGCGCGCAAACGGCAGCGTTTTTTGATTGACGAGCCAGAGCGTAAGCCACGAGGCGAGTACGGCAATCAGCAGCGAAAGTGCGGTAATGGCCGGATCGTAACCCAACTGAATGGGTAGACTGAAAGCCAGCATGCCGATGAAATGCATCGACCAGATGCCGGTTCCCATGGCGAAGGCGCCGCCGGCAAGCCACCAGTGGGCGGCAGACCCTTGCGCGGTGCTGATCCGGCCGGCCATGTCCAACGCGGTATAACAGGCCAAAATGGCGACAAGCAGCGAGCCCAGAACGAGCAAATCGTTGTAACTACTGACCAGCAAAAGAGACCTCCTTGGCGATTGGCGGAGCTGCTGGGGGTCCGTCAACCGTACTTTGGTGTACTTTGATGTCGCAAGAGCAATACGACTTCGTGTTTACGGCATGTAAAGTCAAAATATTAAAGCATTAAATTAAGATTCGTGCTATTTAGTTACACTTGTTCCAGGGTCCGAATTGTGGTCTTTTCCCCAACGCGGGCCTATACTCTTCGATGACCGTAGATGTAGTAGGGTTTTAGACGCAATAACGCAAGTTAAACGTTTCCCTTTATCCATCCTGGAGAGCTTCATGGTAAACATGAGTCGGCGCCAATTCTTCAAGGTGACAGGTGCAACACTGGCAAGTTCCAGCCTGACTTTACTGGGGGCCGCCCCCAGCCCGGCCTTGGCCGAAGTCAGGCAGTACAAGCTCACGCGCATGACTGAAACGCGCAATACCTGTCCTTACTGTTCCGTGGCATGCGGTATTCTTATGTACAGCCTGGGCGACGGCGCTAAAAACGCAAAAGCCAGCATTGTCCACATCGAGGGCGATTCCGATCACCCTGTCAATCGCGGTACGCTATGCCCCAAGGGGGCGGCGCTCATCGATTTCATTCATAGCCCCAACCGCCTGCAATACCCTGAATATCGCGCGCCCGGTTCCGACTCGTGGCAACGCCTGTCATGGGACGACGCGCTTGGCCGCATTGCCAAATTAATGAAAGACGATCGCGATGCCAACTTCGTCGAAAAGACGGCGGACGGCAAGGTGGTTAACCGCTGGCTGACAACGGGCATGCTGGCCGCCTCGGCCAGCAGTAACGAAGTCGGCTATGTCACGCACAAAGTCATCCGCAGTCTGGGGGTTCTGGCATTCGATAATCAGGCTCGCGTCTGACACGGTCCGACGGTGGCAGGTCTTGCCCCGACGTTTGGCCGTGGAGCGATGACGAACCATTGGGTCGACATCAAGAACGCCGATATTGTGCTGATCATGGGCGGCAACGCCGCCGAGGCCCATCCTTGCGGTTTCAAATGGGTTACCGAAGCCAAGGCGCATAACAGCGCCAAGCTGATTGTCGTCGATCCGCGCTTTACCCGTTCGGCTTCAGTGGCCGATCTGTACGCGCCCATACGCACCGGAACCGACATCATCTTCCTGGGCGGGGTCATCAAGTACTTGCTGGATAACGACAAGATTCAGCACGAGTACGTGCGCAACTACACCGACTTTCCCTTCATCGTTCGCGAAGACTTCACGTTCGAGGCGGGGCTGTATTCGGGCTACGACGCCGAAAAGCGCAAGTACGACAAGGCCTCGTGGGACTACGAACGCGGCGACGACGGCTACGTCAAGGTCGACGCCACCTTGCAGCATCCGCGCACCGTGTATCAATTGCTGAAATTGCATTATTCGCGTTATACGCCCGAGATGGTCGAGCGCGTTTGCGGCACGCCCCAGGATAAATTCCTGAAGGTATGCGAACTGCTGGCATCCACGTCCACTCCGGGCCGCGCGGCCACCATTATGTACGCACTGGGCTGGACGCAGCATTCCATCGGTTCGCAAATGATCCGCACCGGGGCCATGTTGCAACTGTTGCTGGGCAATATCGGCGTATCGGGCGGGGGCATGAATGCCTTGCGCGGGCACTCCAATATTCAGGGGCTGACCGATCTGGGGCTGATGTCTGACTTGCTGCCCGGTTACCTGACCTTGCCTCAAGAGTCCGAGCAGGTGTTCGACGACTACATCACTACACGCACCCAAAAACCGTTGCGCCCAAATCAGCTCAGCTACTGGCAGCACTACAAAAAGTTCCACGTCAGCCTGATGAAGGCATGGTGGGGCGATGCCGCTACGGCTGAAAATAATTGGGCCTTCGATTACCTGCCCAAGCTGGACAAGCTTTACGACATGCTGCAGGTCTACGAGCTCATGAGCCAGGGCAAGGTCAATGGCTATATTGCACAGGGCTTCAATCCGCTGGCGGCGGCGCCGAACAAAGGCAAGTTGCTGGACGGTTTTTCCAAACTGAAGTTCCTGGTCATTATGGATCCGCTGGTCACGGAAACGTCCGAGTTCTGGCGTAACGTGGGCGAGCACAACGACGTCGAGACGGCGAAAATCCAGACCGAAGTCTTCCGTCTGCCCACGACGTGTTTCGCCGAAGAGGAAGGCGCGCTGGTCAATTCAGGGCGTTGGCTGCAATGGCACTGGAAGGGCGCCGAGCCTCCGGGCGAAGCCAAGAGCGACATTGAAATCATGGCGCTGCTGTTCACGCGCTTGCGCAAACTCTACCAGACCGAAGGGGGTAAATACCCCGATCCCATCCTGAAGCTCTGGTGGCCGTACTCCAATCCCGACAACCCCACTGCGGCCGAGCTGGCCAAGGAATACAGCGGCCGGGCGCTGACCGATCTGGTCGATCCCAAAGACATGACCACGGTCACGCGCAAGGCGGGCGAGCAATTGGCGGGCTTTGCAGAATTGCGCGACGACGGCTCCACCATCAGCGGCTGCTGGATTTACGCCGGCGCCTGGTCGGCGGCGGGCAACCTGATGGCGCGCCGCGACAACAGCGACCCCACCGGAGTAGGGCAAACGCTGAACTGGGCCTGGGCGTGGCCGGCGAATCGGCGCGTGTTATACAACCGCGCTTCGTGCGACCTGAAGGGGCAGCCGTTCAACCCGCGTCATAGTCTGGTGTCTTGGAATGGCAAGAGTTGGGTCGGGGCCGATGTGCCCGACTTCAAGCTGGACGAGGACCCCGCCGGCGGCATGGGGCCGTTCATCATGAACCCCGAGGGCGTTGCGCGCTTCTTTGCCCGCAAGGGCATGGCCGAAGGCCCGTTCCCCGAGCACTACGAGCCGTTCGAGACGCCGCTGGGGTATAACCCGCTGCATCCTAAAGAGCCGCGCGCCACCAGCAATCCGGCGGCTCGCGTTTTCGCCGGCGACCTGGCGCAAATGGGCAAGGTGGCTCAGTTTCCGTATGTGGGCACCACCTATCGGCTGACCGAGCATTTCCATTACTGGACCAAGAACGTCGAACTTAACGCCATCTTGCAGCCCGAGCAATTCGTCGAGATTGGCGAGGCGCTGGCGCAAGAGCTGGGCATTGCGAACGGCTCAAGGGTGAAGGTGTCGTCCAACCGGGGCTATATCAAGGCCGTTGCCGTGGTGACGAAACGGCTCAAGGCGCTGACCGTCGAGGGGAAAACCATGCATCACGTGGGCATTCCCATTCATTGGGGGTTTGTCGGCATGGCCAAGCCGGGATTCCTGGCCAATACATTGACACCGGTCGTGGGCGACGGCAATTCGCAAACACCCGAGTTCAAGTCATTCCTGGTCAACGTCGAGAAGGCATAGGAGCTTAGTCATGGCATTGCAATCGTTGGACATAAAGCGCATCTCGGCAACCACGACGCCGCCGCCGGGCATACGCGAGCCGTCGACCGGCGGGGTGGCAAAACTGATCGACACCACCGTCTGCATAGGCTGCAAGGCGTGTCAGGTGGCGTGCATGGAGTGGAACGACCTGCGCGACGAGATCGGCACCAATGTGGGGGTGTATGACAATCCGCCGGACCTGACGGAAAAATCCTGGACCGTCATGAAGTTTGCCGAATACGAAAACCCGGTGGGCGACCTGGAATGGCTGATCCGCAAAGACGGCTGCATGCACTGCGAGGACCCGGGCTGTTTGAAGGCCTGCCCCGCGCCGGGCGCCATCGTTCAGTACACCAATGGCATCGTCGATTTTCATGAAGAAAATTGCATAGGCTGCGGGTATTGCATTACCGGTTGTCCGTTCGATGTGCCGCGCATTTCAAAGAAGGACAACAAAGCCTATAAATGCACGCTGTGTTCCGATCGGGTGGCGGTGGGGCAGGAACCGGCTTGCGTCAAGACCTGTCCGACCGGTGCGATTGTATTCGGCACCAAGGACGACATGAAGCAGCATGCCGAAGCGCGCATTGTCGACCTGAAGTCGCGCGGCTTTGAAAACGCGGGGTTATACGACCCGGCGGGTGTGGGCGGCACGCACGTCATGTATGTTTTACATCACGCCGACCAGCCAACCCTGTACAGCGGCCTGCCTAAAGACCCGGTCATCAGTCCCATGGTCTCGTTGTGGAAGGGGGTGGCCAAGCCCCTGGGGGTGGCGGCCATCGCACTGACCGCCCTGGTGGGGTTCTTCCATTACATCCGTACAGGCCCTATGGAAACGGATGAGGAAGACGAGCGCAAGGCCGAGGAGGCGCGTCATGAATAACGCAAAAGATACCAGACTTATCAAGCGCTATACCGCCGGCGAACGCACCAATCACTGGATTATTGCCATTACGTTCGTGTTGCTGGCGTTGTCGGGGCTGGCCTTGTTCCACCCGGCCTTTTACTGGATGGTCCATTTGTTCGGCGGCGGTCCCTGGGTGCGTATTTTGCATCCCTTCGTCGGGGTAGTGATGTTCGTGTGCTTTGCGGTGTTTGCCGCGCGCATGTGGCGGCATAATTTGTTGTCCCGCAACGATCGGCAGTGGTTGAAACAATGGAACGATGTCGTCAATGCCCGCGACGAAAAGCTGCCCGAGCAGGGACGCTATAACGCCGGACAGAAACTGGTGTATTTTTTGATGGTGGCCTGCCTGATCGGGCTGCTGTTAAGCGGCCTGGTGATGTGGCGTGAGTACTTCGCCTTTTATTTTCCCATTTGGGGCGTTCGCCTGGCTTCGTTGTTGCACGCCCTCTTTGCATTTGTTCTGATTTGCGGGATCATAGTGCATGTGTATGCAGCAATCTGGGTCAAGGGAACGGTCCGTGCCATGACGCGCGGCACGGTTACTCCCGGTTGGGCATGGAAGCATCACCGTGCATGGTTCCGCCAGGTGCGCAAGCAGTCCAGCGGAAAATAGCGGTGCTTATCGGCCTGCAGCAACCTGCAAGGCTGCCTGCTGCGTGATGTCGCAGGGCAGCCTTGTTTATTGAGGGAACTATTTTGCAGCGAATTCTTCCGCGCGGTGAAATCGAGTCGCTTGATCACACCGCGATTCCGCGATCCATCCTGCCCGAGCGCGCCTCGGTATTTTCCACCCGTGCCGCCCGCTTGCGTCAGCTTGCACAAAACAACCCCATTTCCGATTACTTATTGCTGATGGCGCATCTGGCTCAGGCGCAGCAGGGCGCGTTGGCGATGTTTTCGGCGCCCGGCGCAAGCAATGAACAAGTGGCGCGGGCGCAAGCGCATGGCATGCCGCCCTTGCAGGCCATAGGCTGGCGGCGCGACCCGGTCTGGCTCGATATGCTGAGCGCCTTGCTAGACCATATGCTCAGTGCGGCGGACAGCCCGGCCCAGGCCGCTGAAATCTGCGCCAAGCTGCAAGCCCGGCTTGGCCATGACCCGTCGTCCCTGGAAGCCTTGGCCGATGCCTTGTTGGCCGAGCGCGACGACGATGTCGACGGCGCGGCGGCGCCCTTTGTCATGGCGGCGCTGCAGGTCTACTGGACGGACCTGGCCAGCCGCTTCGACGAAACTCAACTGCCGGTGGTCAGTCCGTTCGGCGTTTGTCCCCTCTGTGCCAGTTTGCCCGTGGCCAGCGTCGTGCGTGTCGGTGGAAAAAGCGATGGCTGTCGTTACTTGTGCTGTTCGCTGTGCGCCACCCAGTGGCATCTGGTCCGGGTCACGTGTTCGCATTGCGAGCAAACCCAGGGCATTGCGTATCACTCGATCGAGGGCGGCGCCGAGGCCATCCGGGCTGAATCCTGTGATCATTGCCGTACCTACCGCAAAATTTTCTATCAGGAAAAAGACCTCTATGTCGAGCCGGTGGCCGATGATCTGGCCAGCCTGCCGCTGGACATGTTGATGGGCGAAGAGGGGTATTCGCGCGCCAGCGGCAATCCCTTTTTGTGGCAACTGGTCGAGGGCTGAGGCATGGGGCCGTCTGCGTTGAAACAGGCGGGGCTGGCTGGCGCCGCCGATATTCCGTCGCTCGACCGGCTGCTGAACGAGGCCCCGGTTCAGCCTTTGCTGCAGATTTACGGACGCAGTCAGGTGACCAACGCCTTGCGCGCTCAATTGAGTAGCCTGCGAGCTCAGGCGCTGGCCGGGGGGCTGGCGCACGAGGCCTTGCACCCCGAGGTTTTGCTGCGCGACTGCGCGCAATCGCTGGCTGCGGCGGGTCAATCCCGCTTGCGCGCCGTTTATAACTTGACGGGAACGGTGCTGCATACCAATCTGGGGCGGGCGCTGCTGCCCGACGAGGCGGTGCAGGCCGTGGTGCGGGCGCTTGGCACGCCGGTCAATCTGGAGTTCGATCTTGAGACCGGCGCGCGCGGCGATCGCGACGACCTGGTCGAAGCCTTGCTATGCGAGCTGACGGGCGCCGAGGCCGCCACGGTGGTCAATAACAATGCGGCGGCGGTGCTGCTGATGCTCAACGCGCTGGCCAATAAGCGCGAGGCGGTTGTGTCGCGCGGCGAGCTGGTTGAAATTGGCGGCGCGTTTCGTATCCCCGACATCATGCAGCGCGCCGGGGCGCGTCTGGTGGAAGTGGGCACCACCAACCGTACGCATGCGGCCGACTACGAAAATGTCATCGGGCCGCGTACGGCCATGCTGATGAAGGTGCATTGCAGCAACTATGCCGTCACGGGTTTTACCAAAAGCGTCGAGGTCGCCGAGGTGGCGGAAATCGGCCGGCGCCACGGCCTGCCCACCACGGTGGATCTGGGCAGCGGCACGCTGCTGGACCTGACGCGCTGGGGCTTGCCGCGTGAGGCCACGGTACGGGATACCGTGCAGGCGGGCGCCGACCTGGTGACCTTCAGCGGCGACAAATTGCTGGGCGGCCCACAGGCGGGTTTGCTGGTCGGGCGTGCCGACCTGATCCGGAAAATCAAGAAGAATCCGCTCAAGCGCGCCTTGCGCGTGGGCAAGCTGACGTTGGCTGCGCTGGAACCCGTTCTGGCGTTGTACCGCGCCCCCGAATTCCTGGCCGAGCGCTTGACGACCTTGCGGCTGTTGACCCGGCCTGCATTGCAGATGCAGGTCCAGGCGCAACGTTTGCAACCCGTGTTGCAGCAGGCGCTGGGCGAGGGTTATTGCGTGCAGGCTGCTCCCATGTCCAGCCAGATCGGCAGCGGCGCTTTGCCGGTCGATCAGTTGCCCAGTTACGGCCTGGCGATTCGCTACGCGGGGCCGGGGCGGCCCGGGCGGCACTTGGCCAAGCTTGAGGCCCTGTTGCGCGGGCTGCCGCGTCCCGTCATCGGGCGTGTTGCCGACGATGCGTTCTGGCTGGATCTGCGCTGCCTGGAGGCAGGCGATGAATCGGACTTCGCCGCGCAATTGGCGCAGCCGCTGGCATGATCGTCGGCACGGCCGGTCATATCGACCATGGCAAGACCACGCTGGTGCGCGCCCTGACCGGGGTCGACACCGACAGGCTGAAAGAGGAAAAAGCCCGCGGCATGTCGATCGAGCTGGGGTATGCCTACACGCCCACGAACCATGGCGAGGTGCTGGGCTTTATCGATGTGCCCGGCCATGAACGCTTGGTGCACACCATGGCCGCCGGTGCCAGCGGAATTCATTTCGGCTTGCTGGTGGTGGCCGCCGACGATGGCGTCATGCCGCAAACCCGCGAGCACCTGGCGATTTTGAGCTTGATGGGCCTGCAACACGGAGCCGTCGCCTTAACGAAAATCGATCGGGCCGACCCGGCCCGCTTGGCTGAGGTCACGCGCGAGATCGCCGGGCTGGTGGCCGATACCTTTTTGCGCGACGCCCCGGTTTTTCCGGTGAATGCCGCCGCTGACGACGCTCCGGGCGTCGCGTTGTTGCGCACGCATTTGCATCGCGCGGCGCAGGAAATCACCGAACATCGCGGGGATGGTTTGTTCCGGCTGGCCGTCGATCGGGTGTTCACCTTGTCCGGGCATGGCACGGTGGTCACCGGCACCGTGCACGGGGGCATCGTGCGTGTCGGCGACGAGACGGCCGATATCCGGCTGATGCCTGACGGCCGCGCCGTCAGGGTGCGCAGCATTCATGCGCAGAATCAGCCCAGCGAAAGCGGCGTGGCCGGCCAGCGCTGCGCCTTGAATCTGGGCGGCCTGGATAAAGATGCAGTAAGGCGTGGGGACTGGATTGCCGATACGCGCTGCTTTATTGCGTCGCGCCATATCGATGTGGCGCTGACGTGGCTGCCCTGGGCTGACGGGCCGCTGCGCGCCTGGGCACCGCTGCATATTCATCTGGGGGCGGCGCATTGCGTGGCGCATGCTGTGCCGCTTTCGTCGGCGGAATTGGCGCCGGGGCAATCCGGCACGGTGCAGCTCGTGTTTGATGAGTCCGTGTGCGCCATGCCCGGCGATCGTTATATTGCCCGCAACGCGCAGGCCAATCGCACGGTGGGCGGGGGCGTGGTGCTCGACCCGAATGCCCCCGACCGCAAGCGGCGGGCGCTGCCACGGCTGGCCTGGCTGGACGCGGTGGCCGACATGCTGGCGGGTTCGGGCTTGCGCGCTTTGCTGGGGCAAGCGCCCTATGGTCTGGATGAAGACGCGCTCATGCGTTTGACGGGTAAAGAGACGAAGCCTCTGGCCGCGCCCGAAGAGGCGCTGTGGGTCGGCGCGCGCAGCGGCCAGGCGCCGCGCACCCTGATTTTGCGCACCGCCTGGGATGCCCTGGCCGAACGAGTCGAGCAGGCGCTGGATGCCTTCCACTTGAACTCACCCGACGAGCCTGGAGCGGATTCGGCGCGTTTGCGGCGCATGGCATTGGCGACGTTGTCGGAACCCTTATGGCTGGCGTTGCGCGACGACCTGATCGCCAGGCAGCGTTTGGTGCGCAATGGTCCCTGGTTGCATCGTCCGGGCCATACGGCAACGCTGTCCGAAGCCGAGGCCACGCTGGCGGCGCGCTTGCTGCCCGCCATTCATGCCGGTGGATTTGATCCGCCCTGGGTGCGGGATCTGGCGCAGGAGCAGGGCGAACCGGAAGAGAACGTGCGGCTGTTATTGCGCAAGCTGGTGCGTCGCGGCGAGCTGTTTCAGGTGGTGCGCGATTTGTTCTACCACCGTGAACAAGTGGTGGCGTTGGCAGCGCTGCTGGCTTCGTTGGCCCAGGAAGGGGGCGTCAGCGCTCAGGTTTTTCGCGACGCCACAGGCCTGGGCCGCAAGCGGGCCATTCAGATTCTGGAGTTTTTCGACCGGGTGGGTTATACCCGGCGTCTGCGCGACCGTCACGTGTTGCGCGGCGATAGCGCCGCAGCGTGGCTGCGGCTATCATGACGACTCACGGGAGGCATGCGTGTCCGGTGGCACGGCTGGGCTTCAAACCCAGTTGGGGGCGTCAGACGTTCCCAGGTAGGTTCGACTCCTGCTGCTTTCCGCCCGGTTTGCAAGTGCAATGACTTAGTTGCGGCTGGGGATATCCAGGCCTTTGACCACCGCCGGGCGGGCCACAAAGGTGTCGAGCACGCGCACGACATTGGGAAAGTCTGAAATTCCGACCAGTTCGCCGGCCTCGTAGAAGCCGATAAGATTGCGCACCCACGGGAAGGTGGCGATGTCGGCAATGGTGTAGGTGTCCCCCATGATCCAGTTGCGTCCTTCCAGCCGTTTTTCAAGCACGCCCAGCAGGCGTTTAGCCTCGGCAACGTAGCGGTCGCGCGGGCGCTTGTCTTCGTAATCCTTGCCGGCGAACTTGTTGAAAAAACCGAGTTGGCCGAACATCGGGCCGATGCCGCCCATCTGGAACATAAGCCACTGAATCGTCTCATAGCGACGGGCCTCGTCTTGCGGCATGAATTGCCCCGTTTTGTCGGCCAGGTAAATCAGGATGGCGCCGGATTCGAATAGCGCCAGGGGTTTGCCGCCCGGGCCATTGGGGTCGAGGATGGCGGGAATCTTGTTGTTGGGGCTGAGCGACAGGAACTCCGGCGACATCTGGTCTTGGGTGTCAAAAGCCACACGATGCACTTCATAGGGCAGGCCGATTTCCTCAAGCATGATCGACACTTTGACGCCGTTGGGTGTAGGCAGGGAATAAAGCTGAAGCCGGTCGGGGTGGTTTGCCGGCCATTTTTTGGTAATGGGAAAACGGGAAAGGTCAGTCATGTGCATCCTTTTGAAGAAATTCAGGGGCTTTTAAAGCCAGACAGAAATTAAAGTGAAGGCCGGTTCAGCGGTCCGGCCAGACCGGCGGGGCCGACCCCAGTGCACTGGCGGGCAGCGCCCACTGCATGGGGTTGCCCGCAATGTGCACCGGGGGGCGCAGGCGGCGGGCCGGCCCCCACGTGGTGTGTTCCAGGCCGGCAGACCAGTCTTCGTCGTTTTCGACGGCAAGGCGGGTCGGAAGCGAGACCTGGCCCTGATCGGTCAGCAGTTTTGCGGTTCGAGCCAGGGAAAGGCGCGCCTGGGTCGCGCAGCCGCTGCGTACGCGTTGAGCCAGGCCGCTCAAGGCCGCCGCCGCCATCAAATAGCCGGTCGTATGATCGAGCGCCTGGACGGGCAAGGGTAGCGGGTGTTCGGTCTGTTGCCATGCCTGGCCCGCGGCGGCGATACCGCAGCTCATTTGAACCAGGCTGTCGAAGCCGCGGCGCGGCGCCCAGGGTCCGCTCCAGCCGTAGGCGTTAAGGCTGACGTCAATCAGGCCGGGCGCCAGGGTTTGGCGGTTGGCGGCGCTGTAGCCCAGGGCGTCCAGCGCCTCGGTGCGATAGCCGTGCAGCAGCACATCGGCCGTGCCAAGCAGTTGTTCAAAGACAAGCCGTCCTTCGGCGGTGTGCAGATCGAGCCGGGCGCAGCGTTTGCCCAGGGTGACTTCCGGCGCGACGCCGTCTTCGTGCCAGTCGGGCGGGTCGATGCGCAGGACGTCGGCGCCGAAGCCGGCCAGAAAGCGGCTGGCTGTCGGGCCGGCCAGTACACGGGTCAGGTCCAGTACCCGAATGCCGGCCAGCGGCCGGGATGCGGGAATGAGCCAGTCGGCCTTGAGGCCGGGCGGCAAGATTGTGCGGTGAATCAGCGGCTCGGCGGCGACCGCCTGGCCTTGCGGGTGCGCAGCCCACTGGCTTTCCGAACGCATTTCGGCGGCGCAGCCGCCGCTGGCGACGATGGCCGATTCGAGCGCGCTTCCGGCCCAGGCGCGAACGGCGTCGGCGACGTCCGCGGGCGAGTCCCGGCAGCCCAGAACGCGCAGGGCGACTTGGCGATGATGCGGGGCATTGGTGTGCAGCCTTATCCAGCCGTCGGCGCTGCGGTAGTCCCCCGAAATCGGATCGCGCAGCGGCGGCAGGGTCCAGCCCTGGGGGCGAATGGAAAGTCCGTACCAGAACGACGAGAGCCTGCGATCGACCGTAACCCGTGGAGCGGACCCGCTGCGGCAAGCGGTGAAGTCCGCCAGCGCCAGGGCGGCGCAGGCGATGGCGGCGCTGGCCAGGTCGGTGACCGTGTAAGCGGAGGGCAGGTCGCCCTGGCCGGTGAATTCCAGCGTATCCAGCGCGGCAGGCGTTCCGCCCAAGGCAGCCCAGGCGTGAGCGGTTATTGAACGGGCCCGTTGAGTCGCGGTGGAGTCGTATCCAGCATCATCCTTTTCTGTCATGGGGGCTCTCCGTCACATTGAAGAGCCCATCGTACTTTACCCCTCACGGGTATTCAAACTGGCATCAGTATTAGTCATCATTGATTTTGGAAACGAAATTGCATAAGCTCATGCACATAAAGTATTTGTTTTGTGCATACTGATACAGCAACAATGCGTTAATTGCATTAATGCTCGTTAAGGGAGTGAGACCCGCTTGGAACTACGCCAGCTTGAAGCCTTCGCTGCGGTGATGTCTACCGGCAGCGTTACTGCCGCTGGCCGATTGCTCGGCCGCTCGCAACCGGCCGTCAGCCGCCTGATCCAGGATCTGGAAGCGGAGATCGGCTATGCGCTGTTCCTGCGTAGCGGGCCGCGCGTAACGCCCACTGAACAGGGTTTTTTGCTCTATGACGACGTCGAGCGCGCCCTGGTAAGCCTGCGGCAAATCAACGAGCGCGCCACTGAAATCGCGCGCGGGGATGCCCGCCCGCTGCGTCTGGTGGCAACGCCCGCGCTCTGCGCCGGCTTATTGCCGCCCTCGCTCAAACTGAGCGAACCACACACGGGTACGGCGCATATTCACCTTCGCAGCGCTTCGCCCGAGCGCGTTGTGCATGCGGTCTTGACCGGCACGGCGCAACTGGGCGCCACCAGCCTGCCGCTGGAGCACCGCGGCCTGACGGTTCACTGGATCGGACAGGCGCCTTGCGTGGTGGCCCTGCCTGCGGGCGACGCGCTTGCACAGCACGATGTCGTGCCACTTGCCGCCTTGCGTGACCGGCGCATCGCCACCATGGCCAATCCCTATCGTTTGCGTGGCCGCCTGGACCAGGCCCTGGCTCAAATCGGCGTCCGGCCCGGGTTGATTGAAACCAATTCATCGACTAACGCCCTGGCGGCCGTGCGCGCCGGACTCTGCGTGTCGGTGCTGGAACCGGTAACGGCTTACGGCGCGCCGCTGACGGGCCTGGAGATCCGGCCCATCGATGTCGATATTCCCTTTTTCTTCGGGGTCATAACGCTTCAAACCGCGCCCATGACGCCGGCCATTCAGGCCATGATCGACGCTTTGGCCGTCGCCGCGGCCGAGCTGCTGCCCAGCTTCGTTTTACATGACTCCAGCGCGCACGGCACGCTGCTCAATACGCTCTACGGCGCAGACGCCTTAACCTCTGAACTTTCACCACCATGACCCAGCCCTCTACTACCGCGCCGCAAGGTATTGCCGCCCTGGAAGCGCGTTTGCGCCAGGACCTGGCCTGGCTCGACTTGCCCGCCAAAAACTGGATGCCCGTACGTCTGCACCGGGGCGAACCCGTGCTGGACGTCGCCGTCATCGGCGGCGGCATGGCCGGCCTGGCGGCAACCGCATCGCTAAACCATCATGGCATCAAGGCCGTCATATTCGATCGGGCGCCGGTCGGTTATGAAGGCCCCTGGGCCACCACGGCGCGCATGGAAACCTTGCGTTCGCCGAAACAACTGACCGGCCCCGCCCTGGGCCTGCCGGCACTGACCTTCCGTGCCTGGTTCGAGGCCCAGTTCGGGCTGGACGCCTGGGAAGCGCTGGACAAAATTCCGCGTTTGCAATGGATGGATTATCTGCGCTGGTATCGCCAAGTGCTGGATCTGGATGTGCGCAACGAGCACCATGTGCACGCGGTGCTGCCGCGTCCCGATGGCGTGATTCAGCTGGATATCGAGTCCCCGTCGGGCCGTCAGACGGTATTGGCCCGCCGCGTGGTGCTGGCGACCGGGCGCGATGGATTGGGCGGCGCGTACGTGCCGTCTTTCGTCGGCAAGCTGCCGCGCGCACGCTGGGCGCATTCTTCAGACGATCTGGACTATGCCACCCTGGCGGGCAAGCGCGTGGGCGTGGTGGGCGCCGGCGCATCGGCCATGGATAGCGCGGCGACCGCCCTGGAGGCCGGCGCCGCCAGCGTCGACCTTCTGATTCGCCGCGACGACATTCCGCGCGTCAATAAGGGCAAGGGTGCAGGCAGCCCGGGCTTGACGCATGGCCACGTGAATCTGCCCGATGACTGGAAATGGAAAATCCGCCATTACATCAATACGCAACAAGTACCGCCGCCGCGGGGCAGCACACTGCGCGTCTCGGGCCACCCGAACGCCCGGTTCAATCTGGGCAGCGCGGTGCTGGACCTTGCGATGGTCGATGACGCCATCCAGGTCAGCACCCCTAAAGGCGTGTTTACGCTGGACTTCATGATTTTCGCCACGGGTTTCCGTATCGACTGGAATGCGCGACCCGAATTTGCGGCGCTGGCGCCCCACGTGCGTTCCTGGGGCGACCGCTACACGCCCGCCGCCGGGCAGGAAGACGCGGAATTGTTCGACTCGCCCGATCTGGGGCCGGCCTTCGAGCTGCAGGAAAAAACGCCCGGCGCCTGTCCCGGACTGGATCATATCCACTGCCTGTCTTATCCCGCCGCCCTGACTCACGGCACGGTTTCGGGCGATATTCCCGCCATCAGCGACGGCGCCAAGCGCTTGGCGCAAGGCATGGCGGGCTTGTTTTACCGGGAAGATGTGGAGCTTCATTACGCCAACCTGCTGGCCTTTGACGAGCCCGAGGTGTTCGGCGACGAATGGACGCCCGCCGACATGCCGCAAGCCGAGGACGCCAGATGACGGGCTGGCTATTGCGACGCCTGGCCCAGGCGCTGGGCGTCGTCCTCATTATGACGGTGATCGTTTTCGTTGGCCTGCACGCCATCGGCAATCCCGTCGACATTCTTATCGGCCAGGACGTGGACCAGGTCGAACGTGCGCGCATCATCGCGCAGTTGGGGCTGGACCAGCCGCTGTGGCGCCAGTACATCGGCTTCCTGAACGGCGCACTGCATGGCAACCTGGGCAAGAGCTTCGTCTACAACGTGCCGGCCGTCACGCTGATTCTGCAACGCCTGCCGGCCACGCTGGAACTGGCGGTTGCCGCGCTGTTGCTGGCCGTCGTCATCGGTGTGCCGCTGGGTCTGGTGGCCGGCCTGTATCCTGACAATCCCGCGTCCAAAGCCGTCATGGCGGGCAGCATCGTCGGCTTCTCGCTGCCCACGTTCTGGGTCGGCTTGATGCTCATCATGGCGTTCAGCGTTTCCCTGGGCTGGCTGCCGGCCAGCGGACGGGGCGAAACCGTCCGGGTCCTGGGTGTCGAGTGGTCGTGGCTCTCGGTGGACGGCTTGCGCCACCTTATTCTTCCGGCCGTCAACCTGGCGCTCTTCAAGATTTCCCTGGTCATCCGCCTGACGCGGGCCGGGGTGCGCGAAGTCTTGCCGCTGGATCATGTCAAGTTCGCGCGAGCCAAAGGACTATCGCCGCTGCGCGTCGTGTGCGTCCACGTTCTGCGCAACACCATGATTCCGCTGGTCACCGTGCTGGGGCTGGAGTTCGGTTCGACCATTGCGTTTGCGGTCGTTACCGAAAGCATCTTCAGCTGGCCTGGCGCAGGCAAGCTCATTCTTGACAGCATCAACTCGCTGGACCGGCCCGTCATCGTGGCTTACCTGATGGTCGTGGTCTGCCTGTTCGTCACCTTGAACCTGATCGTGGACATCCTTTACAAACTGCTGGATCCCCGCGTCCGACTGGCAGGCGCCGCATGAATACCGCCACCACCTCTTTCCGCCGCGAGTCGCCCTGGCGCCGCCACGCCAGTGAATTCTTCGAGTCGAAGATCGCCGTGGGCGGCCTGTTCGTCGCCGTCATCCTGTTGCTGGCCGCCATCCTGGGGCCCTGGATCACGCCGCAAAACCCTTACGACCTGATGCAGTTGGACGTGCTGGACGCCCGCTTGCCGCCCGGCACGGAAAACGGCCTGGGCACGTTTCGCTACCTGCTGGGCACCGATGGCCAGGGCCGCGATCTGTATTCCGGCATTTTGTACGGCCTGCGGATCAGCCTGATGGTGGGCCTGGGGTCCGCGCTGATTGCCGGGGTCCTGGGCACTTTGCTGGGGCTGCTGGCCGCCTATGCGGGCGGCAGGGTCGATTCCCTCATCATGCGGCTGGTGGACCTGCTGCTGTCGTTCCCGTCGATTCTGGTGGCCATGATGATCCTGGCTTATCTGGGCAAAGGGGTAGGCAATGTGGTGCTGACCCTGGTGATCCTGGAGTGGGCCTATTACGCCCGCACCGCGCGCGGCCAGGCGCTGGTGGAGCGGCAGCGCGAATACGTCGAGGCCGCCCGTTGCCAGGATATTCCCAACTGGCGCATTATGATTCACCACATCCTGCCCAACTGCCTGCCGCCCTTGCTGGTCATCGGCACGCTGCAAATCGCCCGCGCCATCACGCTCGAGGCCACCCTGAGCTTTCTGGGGCTGGGCGTGCCGGTGACCGAGCCGTCGCTGGGCCTTCTTATCTCTAACGGTTTCCAGTACATGCTGTCGGGCGATTATTGGATCAGTTTTTATCCCGGCATTGCGCTGCTCATCACCATCATGGCCATCAACCTCGTCGGCGATCGCCTGCGCGACGTGCTCAATCCCAGGATGCAAAAATGACGGCCCCCCTCAATACGCCGGCGGCGCCGGCCACGCTGGAAGTGCGTAATCTACGCACCCACTTCTTTACCCGCGACGGCATTCTGCCGGCCGTGGACGATGTCTCGTTTTCGATCGAGCGGGGAAAAATCCTCGGTCTGGTGGGCGAGTCCGGCTCGGGCAAATCCGTGACCGGTTTTTCCATCATGGGGCTGGTCGATGAGCCCGGACGGGTCGTGGGCGGCCAGGTGCTGTTCCAAGGCCGCGACTTGACCAGGCTGCCCGCGCGCGAGCGGCGCAGCCTGCAGGGCAATCGCATCGCCATGATTTTCCAGGACCCGATGATGACGCTGAACCCGGTGCTGAGGGTCGACGCGCAAATGATCGAGGCCGTGCGTGCGCATACCAGGATGAGCCGGGCCCAGGCGCGCGAACTGGCGCGCGATACGCTGGGCATGATGGGCATTCCCAGCCCGGATGAGCGCCTGCGCGCCTACCCGCATCAGTTGTCCGGCGGCATGCGCCAGCGCGTGGCCATTGCCATCGCAATGCTGCACCGGCCCGACCTGATCATTGCCGACGAGCCCACGACGGCCCTGGATGTCACCATCCAGGCGCAGATTCTGTCTGAGGTGCAGAACTTGACGCGCCAGCACGGTACGGCGCTGATCTGGATTACCCATGACCTGTCGGTGGTGGCCGGACTGGCCGATGAGGTGGCCGTCATGTATGCCGGCCGCATCGTCGAGCATGGCCGGGTGGACGATGTGCTTGACCGTCCCTTGCACCCTTACACGGCCGGACTCATCGGCAGCCTGCCCAGTAATAATCGACGCGGAGCGCGGCTGCGCCAGATTCCCGGCATGACGCCCAGCTTGCTCAACCTGCCCGCAGGCTGTGCATACGCGAGCCGCTGCGAGCGGGCTAGCGCCGCCTGCGGCGTGCGCCCCGACATCACGCAACCGGTGTCCGGACGCCTGGTACGCTGCTTTCATCCCGCAACGGTAGGCCAACCACGCGAGGCCCTGGCATGAGCGCGCAAGCACAAACCCCGCTGATCGAGCTGCGCCAGGTCAGCAAGCGTTTCGGCGAGCGCCGCGTCGGAGCCGCCGGGCGCCTGATGCAAAACGCCGGCCTGTCCAAGCCGCCGGCCATTACACGGGCCGTCGATCACGTCGATCTGGCCGTGCAGCCGGGCGAGGTTGTCGGCCTGGTGGGGGAGTCGGGCTGCGGCAAATCGACCCTGGGCCGCATTGCCGCCGGCTTGCTGCCCCCCTCGGACGGCGAGCTGCTCATAAACGGGCAGCGGCTGGCGGACATGAATTCACGCCAGGCGCACGAGGCCCGCCTGCGGGTGCAAATGATTTTCCAGGACCCTTATGCCAGCCTGAATCCGCGTCTGCGCGTCGATGAAATCGTCGGCGAAGGCGCCCGTATCCACGGCCTGGTCGGCCGTGCGCAATTCGATGACTACGTCAGCGCGCAACTGGAGCGTGCCGGGCTGGATCCGTCCCTGCGCCAGCGCTATCCGCACCAGTTCAGCGGCGGCCAGCGCCAGCGTATCGGCATCGCGCGCGCCCTGGCGGTGCAGCCGACTATGCTGGTGTGCGACGAAGCCGTCGCCGCCCTGGACGTATCCATCCAGGCGCAGATCCTGAACTTGTTCATGGATTTGCGCGAAGAGCTGAACCTGACTTATTTGTTCATCAGCCACGACCTGGGTGTGGTGGAGCATTTGTCGGATCGCGTCGTCATCATGTACCTGGGCCGGGTTGTAGAGACCGCGACCACGGAAGAGATTTTCAGTCGCGCCAACCATCCCTACACGCAAGCTTTGTTAAGCGAAATCCCCACCTTGCAGGCGCGCCGCAAGACGTTCAGCGCCATCAAGGGGGAAATCCCCAGCCCGATCGATCCGCCTTCGGGCTGTCATTTTCATCCGCGTTGCCCGCATGCAATGCCCCGCTGTAAGAACGAGGTTCCCCGCTTAAAGGGAATCGCCATCAACCACCAGAGCGCCTGTCATCTGAATGACGGGCAATGAATCCGTGCTGCCCCATCAAGGAAATCGACCATGAAACACGCTATTCTTGCCGCACTTACCGCCGCTGTCCTGGGTGCGTCGGCCGTCGCCGCCGCCGACAATTTGAGCATCGGCTTTGCCGACCCGCTGTCTTCCCTGGATCCTCAGTTGAACAACCATGCGGGTGATCGCTCGTCGGACCTGCATTTCTGGGATTTGCTGATTGAAAACCGGGAAAACTCCTTGCAGCCCGGCCTGGCCGTAAGCTGGAAGGCCCTGGATGAGACCACCTGGGAAATCAAGCTGCGCGATAACGTGAAATGGCAGGACGGCCAGCCCTTCACGGCCGAAGACGTCATCTTTTCATACAGCCGCGCCCGCAACGTGCCGGGCAGCGTCGCGACCTTTGCCGGTTATTTGCGCACCATCGAATCCGTCACCGCCCAGGATCCGCTGACGCTGATCATCAAAACCAAGGGACCGAATCCCAACCTGCCGCTAAACCTGGCATCGGTTCATATCGTCAGCAAGCACATCGGCGAAACCAGCAGCACGGAAGACTACAACTCCGGCAAGGCGGTGATAGGCACCGGCCCGTACAAATTCGTTTCCTATACGCCGGGTGACCGCGTCATCATGGCGCGCAACGACGCTTACTGGGGCGCAAAACAGCCCTGGGAAAAGGTGACGTATCGCTTCATCAACAACGCCGCCTCGCGCACCGCGGCATTGCTCGCGGGCGATGTGGACGTCATCGATAAAGTATCGGTGTCGGATCTGGCCAAGCTGAAAAAAGAACCGGGCATTTCCGTATTTCCGTACCCGGGCCTGCGCGTCATGCTGCTGCAGCCCAGCTTCAACCCCGCCCCGAACCAGTACATCACCGACAACAGCGGCAAGCCGCTGGACAAGAACCCGTTGCTCGACGTGCGCGTGCGTCAGGCGCTGAATATGGCGATCAATCGCAAGGCCATCGCCGACCGTATTTTGCAGGACGCCGCCACCGAAGCCAATCAGTGGATGCCCACGGGAACCTTCGGCTATAACCCCGACATCAAGGACATCCCGAACGATGTGGCCAAAGCCAAGAAACTGCTGGCGGACGCCGGCTTTCCCGAGGGCTTCAAGCTGACCATGCACGTGCCTAACGACCGCTACCCGCTCGGCCCTGAAACGGCCCAGGCCGTGGCGCAGTTCTGGACGCGCATCGGCGTCAAGACCCAGGTGGAAGTCGTGCCTTGGGCGGTGTATTCCGGCCGCGCCAAGAAAAATGAATTTGCCGTCAGCATGCTTGCCTGGGGTAACGGCACGGGCGAGGCTAGTTATGCCCTGGTGAACGTTCTGGCGACGGTGGACCCCAAGAAGGGTCTGGGCGCGTCGAACTGGGGCTATTACAGCAACCCCAAAGTGGACGCCGCGCTGGATCAGGCCACGGCGGAATTCGACGAGGCCAAACGCGAGGAAATCCTGCGTAAATCGGCGGTTATCGTCATGGACGACGCGGCGGTCTTCCCGCTGTATCACTACAAGAATATCTGGGCCGCGAAAAAAGGACTCAAGGTGGCTCCCATGACCAGTGACCGCACCGTTGCGCAAATGGTCAGCAAAGAATAAGGCCGACCGACCCATGACTCAGCCCACACTTGCCATCACGCCCGCCGACGACCTGATCGACGTCTCGCGCCAGATCGTCATCGCGGGCGTCGCGCCGGGCCAGGCGGTCGACATCACGGCGGTGACCGAGCGGGCGGGCGTCCTTTGGCAAAGCCAGGCCACCTTCCGGGCGGCTGCCGATGGCGTCGTCGACCTGAGCCGTGATGCGCCCGTTTCAGGTTCTTATGACGGCGTGGCCGCCATGGGCCTGATCTGGTCGCAGGCGCCGGTCAACAGCACCAGCCGCGAGGCGTTCAACCAGCCGGTCGTCGAACCCTTGATTACCAAGATTAACGCGCGGGCGTCAGGCGCGGACATGACCGCCGAACTGGTGCAGCGGTTGGCGGCGACAGGCGTAACGCGCCGCGACGTCCGGGAAGACGGGCTGGTTGGCACCTTGTATTTACCTCCCGGTTCGGGGCCGCATCCGGCCGTCATGATTTTGAACGGTTCCGGCGGCGGCATCAACGAACCCCGCGCGGCGCTGTATGCCTCGCGCGGTTATGCGGCCTTTGCGCTGGCGTACTTCAAGGCGCCCGGCCTGTCCGACTATATTTCGAATACGCCGCTGGAATACTTCCAGGCCGGCATGGAATGGCTGCGCCGCAACGTCAAGCCGGCGCACGACTTTGTGGCGCTGAGCGGCCAGTCGCGCGGCGGGGAACTGGTGTTGCTGCTGGGCGCGACATTCCCCGAATCCGTGTCCGCCGTCGTCGCCTATGTACCTGGCGCCGTCGTCCACAGCGGCCAGAACGCCGCCGACCCCCGGGTCGGCCGCAACGGGCCTGCCTGGCTGCTGGGCGGCCAGCCGGTCACCCATGTCTGGGAAAACAACCGTACCGCTACCTGGCAGCCGTTTGACGAGGGCCCCGAGCCGCATCGCCACGAAAAAGCCATACTGACCGCACTGCAGGACCCCGAGGCGGTGGCCCGCGCCCGCATTCGCGTTGAAGACATTCAGGGGCCGGTGATGCTGCTTTCGGCGACGGATGACGGCTCCTGGCCGTCCAGCCTGTATTCGAAGATGGTGCGCGACAAACTGCGCGAAGTAAATCACCCGCATCCGGTCCAATGGCTGGATTTTGACGACGCGGGCCATTCCATTCTGTTTCCCTTCGTACCCACCACGCAGCTTGTGTACGCCCACCCCGTTTCGCGCAAGATCAGCACCAGCGGCGGCAATCCCAGCGACAACGCGCGCGCCGACCAGGAGTCGTGGGCCGGCGTGTTGCAGTTTCTGGACGTGGCGGTACGGGCGCGCGCCAACGCCGGTAAAACGTTAACTTAAGGAAAGAAAGCATGTCAGACCAACCCCACGCTGCTGCCGATGACCTGATCGACCGTCTGGTCGGCCTGGCCCCCGACAGCAAGACCTACGCCGTACGCCATCATCGTGAGAAAGTGGCCGTCGCCACGCAGGGCAGCTACGACGCCCTGTTCGACCCGGCTCTGCCGGGGCTGTCGTTGATCGAGCGCTTGCTGGTGGCCCTGTATGCCAGCCGCCTTACGCCATCAGCCGAACTGGCCGCGCACTACCGCGACGGCCTGGTTGCGGCCAACGCCGACACGGCCATGGTCGCCTTGATTGAACACGGCGATATCGCTCAGATTGCCGATACGCGCCTGGCGGCCTTGCTGGACTTCACCCGCAAGCTGATCGAAAACCCGGTCGAGGGCGACAAGGCGGCGCTGCAAAAGCTGCCCGCGGCCGGTATTTCGACACCCGCCATCGTCACCTTGTCCCAGTTAATTGCTTTCCTGTCCTACCAGATCCGCCTTGTTGCCGGCCTAAAAGCCATGAAAGCGTTGGAGAATGCCGCATGAGCACCATTATCAAATCGAACGGATTCACCAACGAAACGCTGGAATGGAAAGCCTGGCTTGACGTGGTCGACGTGGAAACCGCCACGCCCGAACAAATCGCCGTGCTGGAAGAAAGCCATCCCAAGGCCAAGGTCTCGGACTATTACCTGTTCCTGATCCATCAGCCCGAAATCCTGCGCCAACGCTCCAGCGCCTTCAATGCCATCATGTACGCGCCCGGCGGCCTGTCGCGCGCCGAGCGTGAACTGGGCGCCACCGTGGTTTCGCGCATCAACGGCTGCGTCTACTGCGGCTCGGTCCATGCCCAGCGCTTCGAGCAACTGGCCAAGCGCAACGACGTAATCGCCCAGGTCTTCGAGAATCCGGCCACGGCCGGCACCACCGAACGCGAAAAAGCGATCGCGGCGTTTTCGGTGAAGATCACCGAGGCGCCGGCACAGATCGGCGCGGGCGATATCCAGGCCTTGAAAGACGTCGGCTTGGACGACGGCCAGGTGCTTGACCTGCTGCATTCGGATGCGATTTTCGCCTGGGCCAACCGCCTTATGCTGAATCTGGGAGAACCGGTGTTCGCCTAGGCGCCCAAACTGGTTTTCAAATACTCGACCAGCGCCCGAACGGCGCGCGGCACGTAGGCGCTGTAGGGGCGTATGGCGTAGATGGCGTCGCCGAATACGCCGGCGGGCTTCCAGGCTGGCAGCAGGTGCACCAGGCGTTGCGTTTGGACGTCTTCCTGCGCGCTGAAGTCGGGCAGCAGGGCGATGCCCTGATGGGCCAGCACCACTTCGCGCAGGGCCTCGCTGTTGTTGGCGCAAAAATTACCCTTGATGGCGACGCTGCGACGCTCGCCCTTGCGCTTGGCGGGTTCGAAGCTCCAGACCGGGTTGGCGGCGGAGCGCATGTAATACAAACAGTTATGGTCGGCCAGATTGTCGGGCGTCTTGGGCGTGCCATGTGCTTTTAGATAGCCTGGCGTGGCCACCAGCAAGGTTTGCGAAGGGCGCAGCAGCCAGGCCACATGCGTTTCAGGCACGTTGTTGGTGTGCCGGATGGCCAGGTCGAACCCTTCCTGGGTGAGCGAACTGACGTGGTCCGACAGTTCGATTTCCACGCGCACGTCGGGGCAGGCGCGCAGGAAGCCGCTGATCAGCGGAATGATTTTTTGCCGCCCGAAGGCGACCGGCGCGGTGACGCGCACCACGCCGCGCGGCTCATCGGCCAGATCCAGAATGCCGTCAAAGCCCTGTTCGATCTGGCTGAAGGCCTGGCGCGTGCCAGCCACCAGCGCCGCGCCCGCCTCGGTCAGGCGCACGCTGCGCGTGGTGCGCCGGACCAGGGCGACGCCCGAGACGTGTTCAAGTTCGGCAATGCGCAGGCTGACCGCGCCTTTGCTGACGCCCAGGCGCTTGGCCGTGGCGGTGTAGCTGCCGGTCAGTTCCAGGATATTCAGCCAATAAATATGCGACCAGAGCAATTCGTTTTTTTTATGTTCAGTCATCGCGATATTGTCTATTATTTTAAACAATCAATCTAGTTTTTCGGTCTTGTGACGGCCCGCCGCCCAACCTATACTTTATCAATCGAAGCTCTTCTTATCCGGAAACCATTATGAAAGATCAAGTCACGTCTAGCGCAACGCGCATCGCTGAACAGGCCGCTTATGTCGATCGCGGCGATGTCGTCAATTTTATCAATGGCCAGTTGGCCGATAGCCGCAGCGGCCGCAAGCAGGATGTGTTCAACCCGTCCCTGGGCACGGCCGCCCGGCAAGTGGTGTTGTCGTCGGTGGAAGACGTGAACGCGGCGGTGGCCGCCGCCAAGGCCGCCAGCCACGCCTGGGCCGATACCGCGCCGGTGCGCCGTGCGCGCATCATGAATAAATTCCTGCAATTAATGAACGAACATACCGACGAGTTGGCCGCCATGATTACGGCCGAGCACGGCAAGGTATTTACCGACGCCCAGGGTGAGGTGGCGCGCGGCATCGACATCATCGAATTTGCCTGCGGCATTCCGCAATTGCTGAAGGGCGATTACACCGAGCAAGTGGCCACCGGCATCGATAACTGGACGATGCGCCAGCCCTTGGGCGTGGTGGCCGGGATTACGCCATTCAACTTCCCTTGCATGGTGCCGTGCTGGATGTTCCCCGTGGCCATTGCGGCGGGCAATACGTTTATCTTGAAGCCCAGCGAGCGCGATCCCAGCGCGGCGATCCTGACGGCGCAGCTGTTTAAAGAAGCCGGTTTGCCGGACGGCGTATTCAACGTGCTGCAGGGCGATAAAGTCGTGGTCGATGCGCTGCTTGAACATGCCGACGTGGCGGCGCTGAGCTTTGTGGGTTCCACGCCGATCGCCCAGTATATTTACGAGCGCGGCGCGCATTTCGGCAAGCGTGTCCAGGCCCTGGGCGGCGCTAAAAACCATATGGTGATCATGCCCGACGCCGATATCGAACGTACGGTGGATGCTCTGGTGGGCGCGGCGTACGGCTCGGCCGGCGAGCGCTGCATGGCAACCTCGGTGGCGGTTTTCGTGGGCGACGTCGGCAAGCAAATCATGCCGGTGCTGCGTGAGCGCACCCTGGCGCTGAAAGTAACCGACGGCATGGATTTGGATGCGGAAATGGGCCCCATCGTGACCAAAGAAGCGTTGGCGCGTATTGAAAACTATATCTCCGTCGGCGTCGAGCAGGGGGCCGAGCTGGTGGTCGACGGCCGCGGTCATACGGTTGCCGGCCGCGAAAACGGTTTTTATATCGGCGGAACGCTGTTCGACAACGTGACGCCCGACATGACGATTTATAAAGAGGAAGTCTTTGGCCCGGTGCTGGCCTGCCTGCATGTCGACACGCTGGATCAGGCCATCGAGCTGGTGAACGCGCACGAGTTCGGCAACGGCGTGTCGTGCTTTACCAACGACGGCCATGCGGCCCGCGAGTTTTCGCGCCGTATCCAGGTCGGCATGGTGGGCATTAACGTGGCGATTCCCGTGCCCATGTCATGGCACGGCTTCGGCGGCTGGAAGCGCAGCCTGTTCGGCGACATGCACGCCTATGGCGAGGAAGGCGTGCGCTTCTATACCAAGCAGAAATCGGTGATGCAGCGCTGGGCGCCGCATATTGTCAAAGGCAACGACTTCATCATGCCGACGATGTAATTCCACTTCCCAATCAATCGTGCACTGTGTCGGCTTCGCTTGTCGTACAAGGGTACTGCCAGCGCTTCGCCTTCGTGTTCACAATTGATTGGGACGTGGATCAGGTGTGCAGGCGTTGCGCGGGAACCAGGGTTTTAAGCGGTGCCTGAGGAGTCTGGTTCAGCCGGGTCGATCCGGGTTACGTTGACGGTGGCGATCCGGCGGTTGACGACTTCGACGATTTCAAAGCGCAGGCTGTCCGTCTCGACGGTGGCGCCGGTTTCGGGCAAGGCGCCCAGGCGGTCCAGCAAGAAGCCGGCAACCGAAGTGAACGAGTCTTCATTGGCCACCAGGTCGCTGGTTTCCAGGGCCTGCGCCAGGTAATGCAGGTCGGTGGCGCCGTCGACGCGCCAGCGGCCCGGTCCGGTGGGTTGAATCGAGGGCAGCTCGTCTTCGTCGGGGAAGTCGCCGGCAATGGCTTCAAGCAGGTCGATGGGGGTGATCAGCCCCTGAATGGCGCCGTACTCGTCCGTGGCCAGCACCAGTTGGCCGCGCGACTTTTTAAGCGTTTCCATTGCGCTTAAAACGCCGGTCTGTTCATGCACGATGATAGGCGCGCGCAGGCAGGGCAAGGCGTTAAGGTCGGCGCCGTCCATCAGGTCGGCCAGCAGGTCTTTCGCCCTGACCGCCCCAAGAATATGATCCAGTTGCCCTCGGCAGACGGGGAAAAAACTATGCGGCGTATCGCGCAGATAGCGCTGTATGGTTTCGCGGTCGTCGTCCAGGTTGACCCAGGATATTTCATTGCGCGGCGTCATGATGGAGCGAATCGAGCGCTCCGCCAGGGTCAGCACGCCGCTGACCATGCTGCGCTCTTCGGCCCGGAAGGCCGGCTCGCCCGCGTCGCCCGGCTCATGCGAGGCCTGGTCGATTTCAGAGCGCGTCCGGCTTCCCAGCATGCGCAGTACGGCTTCCGCCGTGCGGTCGCGCAGCGGCAGCCGCGCTTCGTTTTTAAGCAGGCTGCGGCGCGCCACCTGATTAAAGAATTCAATCAGGATGGAAAAGCCGATGGCCGCGTAGAGATAGCCTTTGGGAATTTTGAAGCCGAGCCCTTCGGCGGTGAGGCTCAGGCCGATCATGAGCAGGAAGCTCAAGCACAGCACGACGACGGTGGGGTGCGCGTTGACGAAGCGGGTGAGCGGTTTGGACGCCCACATCATCAGGGCCATGGAGAAAATGACGGCCGTCATCATGACGGCCAGTTCATCAACCATGCCCACTGCGGTAATCACGGCATCCAGCGAAAAGACCGCGTCCAGCACCACAATTTGCGCCACGACGACGGCAAACCCGGCATATGCCTTGGATTGGCTGTGTTGATGGGCCGTTCCTTCGAGCCGCTCGTGCAGCTCGGTGGTGGCTTTGACGAGAAGGAATATGCCGCCCAGCAAAAGAATCAGGTCGCGTCCGGAAAAGGAAAACGCCCCGACGGCAAAGAGCGGCGTGGTCAGCGTGACCAGCCAGGAGACGATGCTGAGCAAGCCCAGCCGCATGATCAACGCCAGGGACAGGCCGATCAACCGGGCCTTGTCGCGTTGATGCGGCGGCAATTTGTCGGCCAGGATAGCGATAAAAATAAGGTTATCGATACCCAGGACGATTTCCAGCACAACCAGAGTCAGCAGACCAATCCAGATGTTCGGGTCTAAAAGCCATTCCATATTGGAGCCTAGTGAAATAAATCGATGAGTCTGGTTGTGCGGTGAAGTCGGTTAAGCCGACGGCGTGGCGTTTTGCGCCGCAGCGGTTTTGCGGGCGGCAAGCCATTTGCCTATGATAACGATAAGCACGGCTCCGACGGCTTCGGCGGTCAGTTTGACGGCAGACGACACTTCGCCGCCCAGTTGTTCCACCGCAAACACGTCAGTTACCAGCATGCCGCCGGCAATCCAGCCCAGCAATGCCGCGCCCGCAGTCACCACCAGGGGGAAGCGGTCAATCAGCTTGAGTACGATGGTGCTGCCCCAAATGATGATCGGCACGCTGATGACCAGGCCGAAAATAACGTAACCCAACTGGTGGTCGGGCTGCGTATTTTGCGCCGCGCCGGCAATGGCGATGACGTTGTCCAGGCTCATGACGAAGTCGGCGATCAGGATGGTTTTGACCGCGGTCATAATCGAGGCGCTGGCCGTGATGCCATCGTGATGGTCGTCTTCAGGTATGAGCAGCTTGACGCCGATCCAGAACAAAAGCAAAGCGCCTACGATCTTCAGGAATGGAATGGCCAACAAGGTGAGTGCAAAAGCAATCAGGATGACGCGCAGGATGATGGCGCCGGCGGTCCCCCACAAAATGCCCTGGACGCGTTGCTTGGGTTCGAGTTTGCGGCAGGCCAGCGCGATCACGACCGCGTTGTCGCCGCCCAGCAGGATGTCGATCATAATGATCTGGAAAAGCGCTCCCCAGTGGAGCATTTCAAAAAACTCTAGCATTTGGATTCCTGTAGTTCGCCTGCCGGCGATTGAAAATTGGGTACGTTCGTTGACCTGCCGACGCACCGGTAAAACGCGTATTGTAATTCAGCATTTTGTAAGGTCGCTCGTAATGCGATTTCTTGCCTACACTCGTACAAGCGCGTATAAGCGAAACGTTACTTATTTGTATTTGGAATGGGCCTCCGCCAAGTGGCCCAGTATGCGAGCATCAATAATTTACATCAGGACTGCCGGAGGAGTGCATACTATCCATATGCGTATAAGCGTCTTAATGCACAGAGCCCCCGACAACTTATGCACGATCAATAAGAATAAAAGAGAGGCACATATGCCATGAGCGATAAAGAACCGATAGTCAAAGTAGATGCTGCCGCCTTGGGACCGGGTTCATTGGCCGAGCTGTTTTCCAAAGGAACGTTGGCGGTATTGGTTGAATGCCCTTCAACGCTGCAGACGCTCTGGAATGGCTTGCTCGAGAACCAGGCTGAGCAATTGCCCTGGCGCGGCACCGTGCGCGATCTGGCCCGCAATCATTATGCCGGCAGCGATCTGGGCGGCCATGTGGGCGACATGTTCCACTACACGCCCTATCGCATTGCCTATATCGCCAGAAAGTTCGAATTAATGCGCGATCCGGCCACGGCGCAATTAACATCGATTCCCAAGTATTTTTTGCAGGGTAACGAGCGATATGAAACACCGCTGCCGGTGCTCGAAACCTGCTGGGCGATGATTCGCGACATCATGACATGGCTGAAGCCGCTTGATCGCGCCGAGGCCGGTTTCCAGGCGGTGGTGCACCGCCTGAAGTACGAGCCTGACCTGGGTTTGACCGACCAGCATTACGCCATGACCAAAAGCGCCATCGGTAGATGGGCTCAAGTGGGCTTTGAGATCGACAAAATGCGTGAAGAGGCGCGGGGCCCGCTCGATCATAATGGGATCAGCGATATTTGCGCCTTGCTAAGCCTGGCAAGCCCCATGCGTAAAGTGTTTGAACGTGTCAATAACGCGTTAGCGCGCAACGACTCGCGCCGCGCCCTTCCTGTCGGGGCTCGCTTAATAGGCAAGCCGCATTATGACGGGCGTTTCTTCAGTGCAACCTGCGGCGAGCGGGGCTGCATTACGACCGAAATTTATGATGGCCGGCATTGGATCGAGCTACCGGTAGACTGCAATCATCTGGTGATTGTTCCGGGGCTTCAGGCTCAGACGGTCTTTGGACTCAAGCCCACTTTGCACCGTATTCTTCATCGCGGGGAATTGGCGCCGCCGGCGGATTGCGTCGCCGAACCGCCCGATATCACCTTGCTGCTGGGCAGTAAATAGCAGACGGGTACAGGCTAGGTCAGGTAAATCTTCGCAAGCCCTTTGGTGATGGTGTCGACGATGCGCTCGCGCCGCATCGAGATATGGGCATTCAAAATGCTTTGTGCCCGTTCCACATCGCGCGCTGCCAAGGCGCTGACAATTTCCGCGTGTTCTTGCTGAGTCGATTCGCGCCCCACGTTTTCCATGTCGATCCAGCGCACGAACCGTAGCCGTTCATTCAGGCTGATCAGCATGCGCTGCAGCTCCGCATTTTTCGCCATGGCGGCAAGGCGCAGGTGAAAGCCTTCATCCAGCTCGACCAGCTTTTCGGTGGATGTATCGGCGGGCACATCCCGGCTGGCCTTCAGGTAGTCGGCTATTTCTTGCAACTCGTGGGGGGCGGCGCGTTCAAAAGCCAGGCGCAAACACTCGCGCTCAATGGCCAGCCGGGCTTCATACAGGTCGGCCATCTCTTGCACCTCCAGCGGCTTGCGCACATAGCCCCGAGACGATTCGACCAGCAAACCCTCGCTGGCCAGCCGGGTCAGCGCTTCGCGCACGGGCGTGCGGCTGACGCCGAACTGCTCGGCCAGGTCCAGTTCGTTCAGACGCTCGCCAGGCTTCATCTGGTAGGAAATGGCCATTTTCCGCAAGGCTTCAAAAACATCGGAGCCCCGGCCGCGTTTGGCGGGTTTACTTCCCAAAGTCATTAATAGGTTTTCCGGCTTGGAGGGTGGTATGGATTGGCCAAGGATCAGGCATCATTTTTTATTCGCATTTTCAGTATAACTTTATGTATACTGAAATGGATTTTACGGTAAGCCCCTATTTTCAACAATAGTCGAGCCCAGCACAATGGCGTGGCGCGCGGCGGCAGCGCTTACAGCGGCAAAACTCTTGCAAGGATACTTCGATGAATAAAATGAACGGCGCCGATGCCTTGGTGCGAATGTTGCAGCTTAATGGTGTAAGCCATATTTTCGGGTTATGCGGCGACACCAGCTTGCCGTTCTACGATGCCTTGGCGCGCCTGGATCACGGTATCGATCATATCCTGGCGCGAGATGAGCGCAGCGCCGGCTATATGGCCGATGCCTACGCGCGGGTCACGAATAAAGTCGGCGTATGCGAAGGTCCCAGCGGTGGCGGGGCAACGTATTTGCTGCCCGGCCTGGTCGAGGCCAATGAATCTTCGATTGCGGTGCTGGGCATCACGTCGGACGTCTCGGTCAGCTCGCGCGGCAAATTTCCCTTGACCGAACTGGATCAGCAGTCGCTGTATCGTCCTTTGACCAAATGGAACGCCACCATTAATCGTGTCGAGGAAATCCCGGGAGCGGTGCGGGGGGCCTTCCGCGCCATGACGACCGGCAAGCCGGGGGCGGCGCATCTTTGCCTGCCTTACGACGTGCAAAAGCACGAAGCCAATCCGGCCGATATCTGGGCGCAAGAGGGTCACGACACTTTTCCCGCCATGCGCAGCGGACCCAACCCGGCCGATATCGAGAAGGCAGCCGCCAAGCTGGTGGCCTCCAAGGCGCCGGTTATTGTGTGCGGCGGCGGCGTGGTCTTGTCGGGAGCCTGCGAGGCGCTCGATATCTTGGCTACTTCGCTGAATGCGCCCGTGTGCACGACCATCAGCGGCAAGGGCAGCCTGGCCGATACGCATCCGCTGAACGCCGGCGTTATCGGCGCCAACGGCGGCATCGAGTCCACGCGCGAGGTCATCGCCGGCGCCGACCTGGTCCTGTTCATCGGCTGCCGCGCGGGCTCGACCACTACCGAGCACTGGCGCTTTCCCAGCCGCGAAATACCCATCTTGCATATCGATGCAGACCCCATGGTGATCGGTACCAATTACCGTACCGACGTCGCCATGGTGGGGGATGCCCTGCTGGCCTTGACCTTGCTTAACGAGGCCGTGTCCGAGCGCATCGGCCAGCGTCCGTCGGGGGCGGCCGATGGCCGGGCCATTACCCTGGCGGCGCGCGCCATCAAGCAAAAGGCGCTTTTATCCCTGGCGTCGGAGCTGAGCACGCCCATCAAGCCCGAGCGTGTGGTCGAGGCCCTGAACCGTTTGCTGCCCGAGCGCGCCATCGTGGTGGCCGACCCGGGTACGCCGTGTCCTTATTTTTCCGCTTACTTTAATTCAGGCAGCCCCGGCCGGCACTTCATCACGAATCGCGCGCACGGCGCGCTCGGGTTCTCGCTGTCCGCCGGTATCGGCGCGTCTTTCGGACGGCCCGATGCCGTGGTGGTCTCGGTCATGGGCGACGGCAGCTTCGGCTTTACCTGCGGGGAGATGGAAACCCTGGTGCGTCGTAATATTCCGCTAAAAATGATTGTGTTCTCGAACAGCGTGTTCGGCTGGATCAAAGCCAGCCAGCAGGAAGGCTATGACGAGCGCTATTTCTCGGTCGACTTCACCCGCACCAACCATGCGCGTGTGGCCGAAGCCTTTGGCGTCAAGGCCTGGACGGTCGTCGATCCGTCGCAGTTGGATGCCGCACTTAAGGCGGCACTGGCGCATGACGGCCCCGCGCTGGTGGACGTGATTTCGCAGGAGTTGCAAGACACCGCTGTGCCAGTCAGCCAGTGGATGGGCTAGGACTATGACACAGCAACAATGGGTTCGGCAGGCCGTATCGAAAATCGAGGCCGACTTTAATCGATCGGCCGACACGCATCTGATTCCGCTGCCCCTGCCCGCGTATCCGGGCGTGCATCTTTACTTGAAAGACGAATCCAGCCACCCGACCGGCAGCTTGAAGCACCGCCTGGCGCGTTCGTTGTTTTTATATGCCTTGTGCAATGGCTGGCTGAATCAGGACAGCACGGTGATCGAGGCTTCGTCCGGTTCGACGGCGGTGTCCGAAGCGTATTTTGCCCGGCTTATCGGTTTGCCTTTTGTTGCCGTCATACCCAAGAACACCTCGGTTGAAAAAATTGCGGCCATCGAGTTTTACGGCGGGCGCTGCCACCTGGTGGCCACGTCCCACGAGATCTATGGCGAGTCGGAGCGCCTGGCGCGCGAGTTGGGCGGGCACTACATGGATCAGTTCACGTATGCCGAGCGGGCCACGGACTGGCGCAGCAATAACAATATTGCCGAATCCATTTACCATCAGATGGAGCACGAACTCTATCCCATTCCTTCGTGGGTGGTGTGCAGTTGCGGCACCGGCGGAACCACCGCCACCATTGGCCGTTACATTCGATACAAGGGCTACGAAAGCCAGGTGTGCGTGGCCGACCCGGAAAACTCGGTGTTTTTCGACGCTTACGTCACGGGCGATCGCACGCTGCAGCTCGAGAGCAGTTCGATGATCGAGGGCATAGGCCGGCCGCGCGTTGAACAGTCTTTCATCCCCAGCGTGATCGACCGTATGATCAAGGTGCCCGACATTACGTCGTTGGCGGCCCTGCATTATTTGAAAGCCCACTTGGGCCGGCGCTGCGGCGGCTCCACCGGCACGAATTTCGTTGCAGCGCTGCATCTGGCGCGCCAAATGCACGAGGCGGGCCAGACCGGGTCCATCGTTACTGTGCTGTGCGATAGCGGCGAACGCTATGCCGGAACATATTACGACGATGACTGGCTGGCGGCTCGCAAGCTGGATATTGCTCCCGCGTTTGCGGCGATAACGGCCTGCGCCGAGCAAGGCGCGGCTATGCCATGGGGCTTGCCCGATGCCAGCCGGCACGCCGCGCAAAGCTAAGCCAGCACCCCTGATGCCTTGGCGGTGTGAGTGGCAATGGCATCCATTAAAGCCGGCGACAGGCAATCGTAGGGCTCAAGCCCTTTCGCTTTAAGCGTGCTGCGGATGGCGGGCATGTCGTCGGGCGGCGTGCCCGATTCGATGATCGATGATACAAAGGCGGCAAACTCCGGGGCCGACCAACCGCTGTCGGGCGACAGTTCGGTGTGGATGAAGTCCAGTCCGTAAAAGGGGTGTTTTTCGTTGTCGATGCGGCCGTACATATGGGCGCCGCAGCCTTTGCAGGCATAACGCTTGATGGTGGCGTTCGCGTCGACCACGGCCAGCTTGTCGGCGTTTTGGGTAACCCTGACCTTGTCGCGCGGCACGACCGCCGCTTGCGAAAACAAGGCGCCCTTGGGTTTCCAGCATTTGGTGCAACCGCACAGGTGGTTGTGGGCGCTTTGAGCATCGACCTTGACGGCCACCGGGTTGTCGCGGCACAGGCAAACGAGTGTGCCGCCTGTAAAGTAGGGGCTGCCGGGCTTGATGCCGTTATCGACGGCGGGGTGTAGTAGTACAGGCTGCATGATCGCGCTCCTTGGCTTTTCCCTGTTTATGCTACGCCTGTGTACTGCTTTTTTGCAATCGGCTTTTTGTCGGTAAGGGTTAGCCTGTCCTGAGTAGCGGCGCCGGTACCGGGTCTGTCTTGGGCATGTTGCGCCGATAATTGAGGACTTCGCCTAAAACAATGACCGACGG
>LNAP01000231.1_pt1 | contig 73948 bp, 67 predicted proteins | sample 602601 | NCBI WGS metagenome assembly LNAP01 (sample SAMN02440304, study PRJNA202911) | soil metagenome | biome: Subtropical and temperate rainforests or woodlands; isolation source: soil samples (1 kg each in a 20% v/v slurry with milli Q water) were... ...
GCCTGTTCGATGAATGCTTCAGAATATGCTGCGCTCATTATTGCCTCTGCGTAATAAAACGATTTATTTAGAGGCGACAACTAGTCTGGCACTGGGGGCCACCGACGCGACGTGTTATTAACGTGTTAATAGATTGTTAGACTAACCACAGAAGCAACATACCCACCATCCGGCAACACGCTTAAAGTAGCGCTATTTACTCAAACACAGCAATCGATTCAACATGCCCCGTATGCGGAAACATATTGATCGCGCCGGCGCTTAGCAAACGATAGCTGCCTTCATTAACCATGATGCCCGCATCCCGTGCCAACGTAGCCGGGTTGCACGACACGTACACAATTTTCTTAGGCCGCTCATCGCTGCTTAACGCAGCCAACGCGCGAGCTACTGCTTCGGCGCCTTCACGCGGCGGATCGATCAAAATCCGGTCGAAATGGCCGAGATCCCGCAACCATTGCACATCGACTTCAAACAAATTCAGCACAGCAAAGTCGGTGTGCTCACTCAGGCCTTGCCGCTGCGCCGCATCCAGCGCACGATCAATCAATGCCTGGCTGCCTTCAATGCCCACCACCTCCCGCACACGGGTAGCCAGCGGCAAAGTGAAATTGCCCAGGCCGCAAAACAAATCGGCCACGCGGTCGGTCGGCTCAATCTCAAGCAACGACAACGCCCGAGAAATCAAAGTACGATTAATAAACTGATTGACCTGCGTGAAGTCGGTCGGCCGGTACGGCATGCGCAAGCCGAACTCGGGCAAAGAGTACGCCAACTTATCAGCGTCCTCCGGAGCCAGCGGATGAACCGTCTCTGGCCCCTTGGGTTGCAGCCACCAGGTTACATTGTGCCGCGCACCGAAATCCCTTAGCAGCGTGATATCGCCTTCAGTCAAAGGCTCCATATGACGCAACAACAAGACCGTGGTCTGGTCGCCCACCGCCACCTCGATTTGAGGTATTTTGCTGGGGATCGACAACGACCCGATCAAGGTGCGCAAGGGTGAAAGCATGTCCGACACATGGGGCGGCAACACCAGGCACTGGGTCATGTCGGCCACATAGCTGCCGCGGCGCTCGCGAAACCCTACCAGCACCCCGCCCTTTTTATTAACCAGGCGCACCGACAGGCGCGCACGATATCGGTAACCCCAGGTCGGTCCGTGCAAAGGCGGCAAAATTCGGCCAGGAGCAACCTTGCCGATATGCCCCAGCGCATCTTCCAGCGCCCGCTGTTTGATCGCCACTTGCGCGGAAGGCTCCAAATGCTGCATGGCGCAGCCGCCGCAAACGCCAAAGTTCGGACAGGCCGGCGTGGCGCGTTGCGAAGACGGTTTCAACACCTGCTCAAGCCTGGCCGTATCGAATGACGGTTTGCGCCGGGCGATCCGTGCGACAACGCGTTCCCCGGGCAAAGCCCCTTCGACGAAAACAACCTTGCCGTCGCGACGCGCAATACCGCGCGCCTCAAGGTCCAGGGATTCGATATCAAATACTTCAGACATAATTACTCAGGCATTAAAAAACTATCAGGCCCGAATTTTATGCCATTTCCAAATCAGTCGTGAGCCGTGTCGGTTTCGCTTGCGGTACAGCCGTATTGTTCCCGCTTGGCCTTTGTGCTCACGGCTGATTTGGAAATGGCATTACATCCCGGGCAGAACAAAACGAGTGTGCTCGCACATGAACAACAAAAGAAAGAGCCGGCCAGGCGCGCAATGCGCACCTGGCCGGCTCGACAACCCTTTAAAAACCTTATGAGGCGACCGTGGCCGCGGCAGTTGAGCCGGCGGCTGGCGCAGACTTACCGTGTTCGCCGCGCTTATGCTTGCCCGCGCGTTCAGCCCGTTTCTTGGCCTGTTCGCTGAAAATTTCCGCCACTTTTTTCTGCTGGGCCTGGTCCAGCGCATCCCAGACGGCCAGCCATTTCTCGCTGCCCTTCTGGTGCGCCTGCATGGCGGCCTGGCGTTTCGCCTCGGCGGCCTTAAGCGCAGCGCGGGGGTCCAGCGTGCCCGCTTCAAGCTGCTTGATCTGCTCGGCCCGGGCCGACTTCATCGTCTCGCGGCGATCTTTGCGCAGTTCTTTCTGAGCGGCCTTGGCCTCTTCAAGCAGTTTGGCCTGGCTATCGTTCAGCGCCAGCGACTGTACCGCCTTTTCACCCAGCGGACCGTAGCCAGGCACCCACATCGCGGCGTCCCGGTGATGGCGGCGCATAGGCTTGTGCGAATGGGATTTCTGATGGTCGGACGATACCGCCGAAACCCCTTGTTCGGCAGCAACGACGGCCGTGCCGGACGTTACTGCCGGAGTCGCGGCAAACACCGAACCGGAAAGCGCGGCCGCCGTTGCCAGGGCGGCGAATTTAACGAGCAAAGGAGATTTCGAATGTTGCATGATGGTGTAGTCCTTGAGTAATAGGAGTAGCCATTGTGTACGACGACCCATTTCGAATCTGTTTCGCCAATGATAATTTGTTTTCAGTCGGTTTCAGAACCGGATCCCGGCTAAAAATGTCCTGTTTTTGTTTGCTTGTTTGAGTCCAGCCCGGATTGGCCGAACGAATCGACCCGACAGCGCACTAGTGTGCTGTCGGGTTAGTTTGTATGCTCAAATTTGAAGATGGATATTCGAGTTAGCCCAACAGCGCACTAGCCGGGCTGATCCGTCCAGGCGGCCAGAAACTCGTTCCAGTGCGCCGCCCCTGTAGCCTGCAAGGTGTCGCGCACCAACTGCAACTCGGCGTCATAAGCGGCTTGATCCAGCTCGCCCTTCAGCAACCGGAAGCGGCAATAAACCAGCCAGGTATTGACGACGTCGGTTTCGCAATAAGCCCGGACCTCGTCGGCCTTGCCGCCGGACCAGGCCTGCCAAACCTGGCCGCCGTCCATATCGAGCTTGCCGGGGAAACCGCATAGCTTGGCCAGCTCGTCGAGCGGCGCATTCGCCCGGCCGTTATATTTCGCGAGCAAATCCATCAGATCGATATGCCGATTATGGTAGCGGCTGATGTAATTGTTGTACTTGAAATCCCGATCGTCCTCGCCCGTGTCCCAATAGCGCGGAGCCGGTACGCCATGAATAAGGCTACGGTAATGCAACACGGGCAAATCGAACCCCGAACCGTTCCAGCTGACCAGCCTCGGGGTATAGCGCTCGATCGTTTTGAAAAAGCCCGAAATCAAGGCCGCTTCCGTGTCATCGGCGCGTCCCAGGGTTTTGACGCGAAAACCGTTGTCGTCGCGAAACACGCAGCCCACAACGGCGATCTTGTGCAGATGCAGCGGCAAAAAATCGTTGCCGTGGGACTCACGCCTGGCGGCCAGGGCCGCCTCGATCACCTGAAGATCCGACATGTCGGAGCCCCAGCGATTTAAACGACGCAGGCCGTCGGCGTCGGGTATCGTTTCAAGATCGAAGACCAGCGTGGGGATCATCGGCTGGCCGGCAGGTAAGACATAGGATTGACAGGCGTTCCGCTGCGGCGGATTTCAAAATGAAGCCGCGGCGACGTAGTGTCGGTTTGCCCGATCGTGGCAATCTTGGCGCCCTTTTGTACCTGCTCGCCGGTTTTCACCAGCAAAGTCTGGTTATGTGCATAAGCCGTAATAAAACCGCTGCTATGTCCAAGCAGGATCAGGTTGCCCAGCCCGCGCACGCCGTTGCCGGCATACATAACCTTGCCTGAAGCGGCCGCCACGACCGGATCGCCCACCGCGCCCGCAATATCGATACCCTTGGTGTTCGCGTTAAAGCCCTGGATAATCGTTCCGCTGGCCGGCCAGCCCCATTGAACCGCCGCCGCATCGCTGGCGCGAGCCGCCGGAGCGGGCTCGACAGGCGCCACAGGAGTGATAGGCATGGCCGTCGCGCTCGATGACGGGGCCGGGGCCGCCTTGCCGCGCGTATTCAAACGCAGGGTCTGCCCCACGCGCAGCTGGCTCGGGTCTGAAATGCCATTGAGGGAAATTAGCGTGGACACATCCATATTGTGTGCCTGCGCAATCCGGTAAAGCGTGTCGCCGGGGCGCACCACATAACTATCGGCTACCGAAGAGCCGCTGCCGGCTGCCGACATGTCGGTGACGGGTGCCGGGTTTTTTGTGGCGCATCCGGCCAGGATCGCCGTGGCGATAACGGCGGCGAACAACGAGGAACGCTTGCTGCGTCCCGGTTTTTTTAGTGTCAACGTAGCGGTAGTCTGGGACATCCCTGCGTACATAAAGCTCTCCTGGATACTTATGACTGTGTTCCTGCCCTGAGGGGAACGAAACGAACGGATTCAAGCTCATCGCGGCGCCAGCTTGCGGCGCCGGTTCGCTCGATAAGGATCAAACGTTGTGCCGATGTTCCCTCGGGAGCAATTAATCGACCCCCAATAGCCAATTGCTCAAGCAAGGCCTGGGGAATTTTAATACCTGCGGCGGCCACTATAATCGCGTCGAAAGGCGCGACACCGGGCAGCCCCAGCATGCCGTCGCCGAAAGACAGACGCACGCGGCTAATAAGCTTGAGCGCCCTGAGATGATAACGCGCCAGTTCGTAAAGCCCGCGAATGCGTTCGATGGCATGTACTTCCTTGACAAACTGCGCCAAAACAGCCGCCTGATAGCCGCAGCCGGCGCCGACTTCCAATACTTTAGCAGGAACGCGATTCTCGCACGCCACCGAAATCATACGGGCAACGACCCAAGGCTGGGAGATGGTTTGCCCATAACCTATGGGCAACGCGGCATCTTCGTAGGCGCGGCTTGCCAGCCCCTCGTCCATGAACAAATGGCGCGGTACGGCCATCATGGCATCAAGCACGCGTTCGTCTTGTATGCCCTGGTTGCGCAGACGCTGAACCATTGAGCTGCGCAGGCGATCGGAGTTCAACCCCAGGTTACTGCCCTTGGGCGCCTCGATCGCACTGGTTTGCGCCAGCGCCGCCAAAGGAGGAAGAGCGATGCGGGCGTTGCTATTGCTTACCGTGAAGCCATGCCCAAGACTGGAGCGGCCGAAACGATTCGTTGTTCCCGTCGCTACAGTAAAACGAGTTACCGGTTTGCGCATAACGAATCCGCCCAGCTTTTTACTTCTCTTAATTGCTCGTAGTGCGTCAAGTCGAGCCGCAACGGCGTAACAGAAACGGCTTGCCGCTCGATCGCGCCAAAATCCGTGTCGGTAGCCGAATCAGACACCATGCCAACAGGTCCGATCCAATAAACAGGATCGCCATAAGGCGTGCTGCTTTTCACCACAGGCTCGGACGGATGACGCTTTCCCAGCCGAGTTACCTGGATACCTTGCATCGCCTCGAACGGCACAGCGGGAATGTTCACATTAAGCAGCGTATTTTTACCCAAAGGCTGCGCAATCTGCAGCTCAACGATCTGGCGGGCCACTTGGGCGGCGGCATCGACATGCTCCCACCCTTTTTTCACCAGTGAAAAGGCAATCGCCGGAATACCAAACAAATACCCTTCCGTTGCGGCCGCGACAGTGCCGGAATACAAGGTGTCGTCGCCCATGTTAGCGCCGTTGTTAATGCCCGAAACCACCAGGTCAGGCCGAAAATCGAGTAACCCCGTCAAGGCGATATGCACGCAATCGGACGGCGTTCCGTTTACAAAATAATAGCCATTAGGCGCCTGGCGCACAGAAAGCGGCCGATTCAATGTGAGCGAATTAGAGGCGCCGCTGCAGTTTGTTTCAGGCGCCACGATGGTCAGCTCGCCCAAGCCCTTGAGCGCCCCGACCAACGCTTCGATGCCTGGAGCGTTATAACCATCGTCGTTGGAGACCAGTATGCGCATTGCCCTTCCATTAAATTCAACTGAACGTAGCGAATTGTACCCGCTGGTTTTGATCCGTAGGCCGATGTCTACGGTAGAATCGTGCCAATACATTTTAAGTATGGGTACCATGTCTGTCATAACGTCGTCCATCTTCGCCGCAGCTATTGTGTTCTTCGCCTATTTAATAGGGTCGGTCTCGTTTGCCGTGGTCGTAAGCCGCGTCATGGGGTTACAAGATCCTAGAACCTTCGGCTCTAAAAATCCAGGCGCCACGAACGTGTTGCGCAGCGGCAACAAAAAAGCGGCTGCGCTGACGTTATTGGGCGATGCAGCCAAAGGTTGGCTTGCCGTATGGCTGGCCAGCCAGCTGACCGAACAATTCCAGCTGCATTCGGCCATAGTCGGGCTTAGCGCCGTGGCGGTATTCCTGGGCCACGTGTTTCCCGTCTTCCTTAAATTCAAAGGCGGTAAAGGCGTCGCTACGGCTTTAGGCGTAATGCTGGCGCTTGAACCCTGGCTGGCGCTGGCCACCGTGGCGACCTGGCTCATCATTGCCTACGCAAGCCGGTACTCGTCGCTTGCCGCGATCGTAGCCGCCATTTTCGCTCCGATGTACTACCTGTTCGGCGGCAATATAGCGTGGCCGTTCGATCCCTTCATCTGCCTGTCTATTGTCGCCATCAGCGTCGTGCTGCTTTTTCGCCACCAGGCCAATATCGCCCGGCTCATGCAGGGCAAAGAAAGCCGCATCGGCAGCAAAAAAACCAAATAGACCTTATACGGCCAAGCTTTGGCATACCTCGTGCAAATCCCAACGCGGCCGCACCGTGAATGCATGACTGTGGTCTTCCAGGTTTGCCAGGCCCGCCTTGACCCGCAGCGCCGCGGCAAAGGCGATCATGGCGCCGTTGTCGGTGCACAAATCGAGCGGCGGGAAAAACACGGTACCGCCCAGCCTGGCCAGGCTTTGAGTCAGTTGCTTGCGCAAATGCCGGTTGGCGCCGACTCCGCCGGCCACGACCAGGCGCTTCAAACCGGTTTGCTTCATGGCCTTGATGGCTTTGGCGGCCAGCACATCGACAATGGCCGCCTCGGTCGACGCCGCCAGATCGGCCCACTGCGCGTCCGATAGCGCGCCGTCTTTTTTTTCACTATTCCTTAACCGGGTCAATACCGCTGTTTTCAGCCCGCTGAAGCTAAAGTCCAGGTCGGGGCTATGCAGCATCGGTCTGGGCAAATCGAACCCGGCCGGATTGCCGCGCTCGGCCAGCTTCGACAAAGCCGGGCCGCCGGGGTAGCCCAGCCCCATGAGCTTGGCGGTTTTGTCGAACGCCTCTCCGGCCGCATCGTCCAGGGTTTCCCCGAGCAGCTGATAATCGCCCACGCCGTCGACGCGCATCAATTGCGTATGCCCGCCTGAAACCAGCAAGGCGACGAAGGGAAACTCAGGTGCGGGCTGGGCCAGCAAGGGAGAGAGCAAATGCCCTTCCAGGTGATGAATGGGTATGGCCGGCAAACCAAGCGCCCAGGCCAGCGATTGAGCCACGCTGGCGCCGACCAGCAAAGCGCCCGCCAGGCCGGGCCCGGCGGTATACGCCACCGCGTCGATGTCTTTTAAGGAAAGTTGGGCTTTTTGCAACACTTCGCGGGTCAGGGGCAAGACGCGCTGGATATGATCGCGCGACGCCAGCTCGGGCACCACGCCGCCGTATTCCTGATGCATGGCAATCTGGCTATGCAGGGAGTGCGCCAGCAAACCTCGGTCGGTACACACGAGCGCAACGCCGGTTTCATCGCAAGAACTTTCAAAACCAATAATAATCATGATGCGTAAGTGTACAACTACAAGTGAAACCGACTTAGAATTGCAACAACTTTTAATTTGCCTACACGCTAAACACGAAAGATTTTTTTATCGGCCATCCGGAGCACCCACATGCTAGAAAAACTTTTTCAGTTGCGCCAGCACGGCACGACTGTCCGAACAGAAATCCTGGCGGGAATAACCACCTTCCTGACCATGTCCTACATCATTTTCGTCAACCCCGATATTTTGTCGAGCACGGGAATGGACCGGGACGCCGTGTTTGTTGCCACCTGCCTGGCTGCGGCGCTGGGCACGCTGATCATGGCGTTCGTTGCCAACTGGCCGATAGGCATGGCGCCCGGCATGGGCTTGAATGCGTTTTTCGCCTTTACCGTCGTTGGGGCCATGGGCTACAGCTGGCAACAAGCACTGGGAGCGGTGTTCATCTCCGGCGTCATCTTCGTGCTGCTGACGGTTACCGGCATCCGCTCGTGGCTGATCGATGGCATTCCCAAATCCTTGCGCTCGGCCATCGCCGCCGGCATCGGCCTGTTCCTGGCTATCATTGCGCTGGGCGCCTCGGGCATTGTGGTGGCCAACCCCGCCACTAAAGTCGGCCTGGGCGACCTGACCTCCGCTCCGGCCCTGTTTGCCATGCTGGGCTTTTTCGTCATCGCCGCGCTCGATGCGCTTAAAGTCCGCGGCGCCATACTGATCGGCATCCTGGTCGTTACGATCTTATCCATGTTGACTGGCAACAATCAATTCAATGGCCTGTTTGCGTCTCCGCCCAGCCTGGCGCCCACCTTTTTCCAGCTCGACATCATGGGCGCCCTGCACACCGGTTTTGTCCACGTCATCCTGGTTCTGGTGCTGGTCGAAGTCTTTGACGCCACCGGCACCATGATCGGCGTCGCGACCCGCGCCAACCTGATCCAGGAAGGCAAGCCCAACCGTCTTGGCCGCGCGCTGTTCGCTGACAGCACGGCCATTGTGGCCGGGTCTTTCCTGGGCACCAGCAGCACCACCGCCTACGTTGAGAGCGCCTCCGGGGTCCAGGCCGGCGGCCGCACCGGACTGACCGCGCTTACGGTGGCCATTCTATTCTTGCTGGCCCTTTTCTTTTCGCCTTTGGCCGGTTCCGTGCCCGCCTATGCAACCGCTCCCGCCTTGCTCTACGTAGCTGGCCTGATGCTGCGCGAAGTGACCGAAATCGACTGGAGCGATATTACCGAAGCCACGCCAGCCGCCCTGACCGTGATCATGATGCCCTTTACGTACTCGATCGCCAACGGCCTGGCCTTCGGTTTTATCAGCTACGTGGTGCTTAAAGCCATTACCGGGAAATTCCGGGACATCCACATGGCAACGCTGCTCGTCGCCCTGCTGTTCGTCATCAAATACGCTTTTTTCCCGGACTGACGCGCACGAAGGGGCATTAAATCGACTTAAACGTAAAAGGGTACACTTAACACTATGTACTCTTTTTAGAACCGGCGGCTATCCCTTAGCCGCCTCTTTTATTGCGGATTCAACATGAGCACCATCGATCTGAACAAAGACAACTTCCAGGCTGCCATACAAGGCAGCAAGCCCTTAATCGTGGATTTCTGGGCGCCCTGGTGTGGCCCTTGCCGCAGCTTCGCTCCCATTTTCGACGATGCCTCGGACCAGCATGAAGACATCACGTTTGCCAAGGTCAACACCGAAGAGCAAGAAGAGCTTGCTGCGGGAATGAACATCCGTTCCATTCCTACCCTTATGGTGTTTCGCGAGCAGGTATTGTTGTTCAACCAGCCAGGCGCCCTTTCGGCCGGACAGCTTGAAGAGCTAATCACCCAGGTCAAGGCGATCGACATGACCCAAGTGCATGCCGATATTGCGCAGCAGCAGGCCTCGGACTCGGAAGACTAATACGTAAGGCCGAAGGCTTAAGCGGCGCCGAATTTACCGCCGCTCGCCCTCAAGCCGGTACCAGGCCTGGCCCCGCGTCAAATTGACCAGCTGATCGATAAAGCCGGCCAACTGGCTGCGCGGAAGCGTAATGTCCCACACTACGCCTGTCGAATCGAATGCTTCGCTGGCAATACGCGCCTGATGCGCGCCAAGCCGAGACTGCACCAATGCCATATCACTGAAACCGCAATGGCATTGCAGCGTGGTTTCATCAACCAGCTCGACCTTGTCGGCCAAGCGCAAGCATTGCGCCGCCGTGCCGCCGTAAGCGCGCATCAGCCCGCCCGGACCCAGTTTAATGCCGCCGAACCAGCGCACCACTAACACTGCCACCCGATCGCACTGCTGCCCTTCAATCGCCTGCAAAATGGGGCGACCGGCAGTGCCGCCCGGCTCGCCATCGTCGTTAAAGCGATATTCATTGCCGATGCGATAGGCCCAGCAGTTATGCGTAGCGGTCGGATCGCCATGCTGTGCAAAAAAATCGAGCGCCTCGGGAGCGGACTGAACCGGCCCGGCCCATACCTGGAAGCGACTTTTCTTGATCTCTTCCTGATAGGCACCCAGTCCCGACAGCGTAAACGGCACCGTTAGCGTCCGGCCCGACTGGCTGCTTGGGACGATTGAACCAGACGGAACACTACACTTCGATCCCGCGCGAATTCAGGTAGTCGTCATAGCCGCCCAGGTAATCATTGACTTCGCCGTTAGGCAGGATCTCGATAATGCGGGTGGCCACGCCCGAGACGAACTCGCGGTCGTGCGAGACGAAGATCAGCGTGCCGGCATAGGTTTCAAGCGCGTACTGCAGCGACTCGATCGATTCCATGTCCAGGTGGTTGGTGGGCTCGTCAAGCAGCATGACATTATGGCGGCCCAGCATTAAGCGGCCAAAGCTCAAGCGGTTCTTTTCGCCGCCGGACAGTACTTTGACGGCCTTGGGAATGTCGTCAGCCGAAAACAGCAAACGCCCCAGTACCGAGCGAATCGACTGGTCGTCGTCGCCCGCCTGGCGATAGTCGATGAACCAGTCGAACAGATTGGTATTCGACTGGAACTGATCGGACACGTCTTGCGCCATATAGCCTAAGTCGGCGTTTTCCGCCCATTTAACGCTTCCCGTATCGGGCGCCAGATCGCCTGCCAGCATGCGCAGCAGCGTGGTCTTACCCACGCCGTTGGCGCCGATGATGGCGATTTTCTGCCCGGCTTCGATCATGGTGGAAAAAGGACGGATCACGGGATGATCGAACGACTTGCTGATGGACTCGACCGTAACGGCCAGGCGGTGCAGGACCTTGTTCTGTTCAAATCGGATGTAAGGATTCTGGCGCGATGAAGGCTTGACTTCGACGGTGCCGGCTTTGATTCGATCGATTTGTTTCAGGCGTGAAGTGGCCTGACGCGACTTGGACTTGTTCGCCGCAAAACGGCGCACAAAGTCCTGCAAGTCGGCGACCCGCTCTTTCGCTTTGGAATTGGCTGCCATGATACGCTCGCGCGCCTGGGTCGAGGCCAGCATGTAGTCGTCGTAGTTGCCCGGATAAATACGAAGTTCGCGATAGTCCAGGTCGGCCATGTGTGTACACACCTGGTTCAAAAAGTGACGATCGTGACTGATGATGATCATCGTGCTTTGGTAGCCGTTCAGCACTTCTTCGAGCCAGCGAATGGTGTTGATGTCCAGGTTGTTGGTGGGTTCGTCCAGCAACAAAACGTCCGGATTGGAAAACAAGGCCTGGGCCAGCAAGATGCGCAGTTTCCAGCCGGGCGCGATCTCGCGCATAGGCAGAGTGTGTTGCTCGATCGGGATCTCGAGCCCCAGCAACAATTCGCCGCAGCGCGCTTCGGCGGTGTAGCCGTCGTACTCGGCAAACTTGGCCTCGAGGTTGGCCGCATGCATGTAGTCTTCTTCGGTAGCGTCCGGATTGGCGTAAATGGCGTCGCGCTCGGTCATGACCTGCCACATTTCCTCGTGACCCATCATGACGACATCCAGCACGCGGATATCTTCAAAAGCAAACTGATCCTGGCGCAACTTGCCCAGCCGCACGCCGGGCTCGAGCGAGACGTTGCCGGCGCTGGACTCGAGGTCGCCCCCGATGATTTTCATGAACGTCGATTTGCCGGAGCCATTGGCACCGATCAGCCCGTACCGATTCCCTTCGCCGAACTTGACGCTGACGTTTTCAAATAGGGGCTTGGGGCCAAACTGGATAGTAAGATTTGCAGTGGATATCACTTAGATTGTTCGCGTAATAGAGGTCTGAATAACCTGATAGTTTAACAAGTTAGCTCGCCATCCGCCGAAAAATCCCGTGCCCCTTTAAAAATGCTCTTCCAGCACCAGGTGCGCCATGCCGTCCTCGGTCGCTATGCCTATCTTCTTGCCCACCGGCAAGGTCGCCTTGATTTTTACATGACCGTAGGGCAAACCGGTTACAACAGGCACCTTGACGGTTGCCCGCAACCAGTTCACGACCGACGGCAGATCGAAGCCATTGTCATGCGCGCCCAGACGATACTCGGTAAAGCGCCCCAGCACGATGGCTTTTTGCCGGCCCAGAATGCCGGCATGCCACAACTGAGTGAGCATGCGTTCGATACGGAAGGGATGTTCGCCCACATCTTCCAGAAACAGGACGCCGCCATCGATCCGGGGCATATAAGGCGTGCCTATCAGGGACGCGACCATGGCCAGATTACCGCCCCACAGGATGCCGCGAGCGTCGACAGCGTCGGAGTCGGGCGACTCGAAGCTTAAGATCTCAAGTTCGCTATGCACGCTTTCAACAAACAAGGCCGCCGTCAGGTCGTCCATTTTCTTGGCGCCAAAATCAAATACGGCCGTCGGTCCGGCAAAGCTGTGGGCGCCGGTTTGCGCCAGCAGCGCCAGATTAAAAACCGTAAAGTCGCTTTGGCCTATAAAAACCTTGCCACTGTCGGCCACCGCCTGCCAGTCGATAAAGGGCAGCAAACGGCTCAGGCCGTAGCCGCCGCGCGTCGCCATCACAATGGGGTGCTTTTGTTTTAATGAGCGGGCAATACCGGCTAGACGCTCTTTGTCGGTGCCGGCAAAACGCTCGTGCACCAGCAAAGCGGCCTTATCCACCTTGGTTTTAAACCCCAGCTCGCCCAATCGGGTTTGCGCCACTTCGAGCGTTGCAGGATCGGCTACCGCACCGGACGGTGAAATGAGGTAGATACCGTCAGGACGGGCATGCGCCTCATGATGGGGGTGCTCGTGGTGCGTGTGATCGTGCTCGGTATGCGTCATGGCAATGGCTGGTGGGGGCAAAAATAAAGCGTAATTATAGTGGAGCCTGTCTTGCCGCTTTGGCTTTGGCCCGCCGGTCGCGGAAAAACCGGCGCAGCAAATCACCGCACTCGTCCGCCAGCAGTCCACCCGACACGACCGTATGATGGTTAAGCTGCATATTCTCGTGAAGACTCAGCACGCTGCCGCACGCGCCGGTCTTGGGATCCGCGGCGCCGAACACCACCCGGCCTATACGCGCATGCATCATGGCCCCCAGGCACATGACGCAAGGCTCCAGCGTCACAAACACGGTGGCCTTGGGCAGGCGATAATTGCCCACAAGCGTTGCCGCCTGCCGCAACGCGACAATTTCGGCATGGCAGGTAGGATCATGATCGGTAATCGTCCGGTTAAAACCCGCGCCAATCAGTTTTCCTGTTTCGTCCAGGACAATCGCCCCCACGGGCACCTCCCCCACGGACTGGGCCTGAGCGGCCTGCATCAACGCCCTCTGCATGGCCGCCACATCGGCCGCGTCAAAAACAGCCATGGCCGGCTGGTTTGTTGCCGCCGGCGCCTGCTCGGAAAACAAGTCCTCAGCCGCCATAAATGCGCGCATTCAGGGACATGCGTCCGGCCAGGCTTTCCACCGCCTCTTCGAGCCATTGATAAAGTTCGGCGTGCTCGTCATAGCGGGCTTGATTAAGATTCGACACCCGGCCTTCCTGAATAAAGCCCCAGGCGCGACTGCGTTTGTCGCGGTGCTTGGGGTCCCACACCCCAAAGGCCACGCCGCCGGCGCTGCGAATCAAGGAGAAACACGGAATATCGGTGTACCCGTCGCCCACGAAGATCATTTGCTGAAACGGCACCCGAAGTTTGTCCTGATCGACCTTTTTGTTGACCTCGAAAGGTTTGTTGCGGGACGAAGCGCCGACAATCCCCTTTTGAATATGAAACAAATAGCGGGTCTTGTCGGTAAAACTGACGATGCGCTTGGGAAAATGCACCGCGCCGCTATCGTCGTAAACAAACTCGGACGCCCAGATGTCTGTAAATTCGTGCGCAATCGCGGTATTGCGCACGACATCGCCGATACCGCTGGAGATCAAATAAAATTCGAGCTGGACCTGCGGATGCTGCGCCTTGACGACCGCACGCAAACGACTGAATAAAGTATCTACGCCATCATGCAAAGGCAACCGCTGGCCCCATTGAGCCAGCCGCTCCTGGGTAATGGCCCCGTATTGCCCCGATCGGGACAGCTCGATCATTTCGTACAAATAGGCCGGCACCGGATCCCAGTCTTGCTCTGATAACAACGGCCCGACTTTATTCGTCCAAAAATGCCCTGGATCAACGCCCATCGACGCCAGAAAGCCCGAAGTGCTGTCGGGCGCGAGCGTATCGTCAAAATCGAAAACCAAAGCGATAACATCGGACATAAGAGGCCTCGGGCAAAACCGGAAAATCGGCGATATAGTGAACAGACAGCAAGTGTAACGCCTGCTGGCGGCTAGACGAAGGCGCTCTTTTTTAACCGGCGCAACACGCGAGGAAGGATGGCGGGCAAATCTTCGGCAATCAGGCCCGGACCAAACAGGCGCGCGGCCTCGCCGTGCAGCCACGCCGCGGCGGCCGCCGCGAAAAACGGTTCCAGTCCTTGCGCCGCCAGGCCCGCGATCAGGCCGGTCAGCACATCGCCCGTGCCCCCTGTGGCCAGGTCCGGCGGCCCATTGGCATTAATGATGGCGTGTCCGTCCGGCGCCGCAATAACCGTATCGGCGCCCTTAAGCAAGATGACCGCCCCGCTTTTGTGCGCAGCCGAGCGCGCTCGTTCAAGTTTGCTGCCCTGGCAATCGAAAATTCGTGCAAACTCGCCTTCGTGCGGCGTCAACACGCAAGGTCCGGCTATGGCGGCCAACAAAGTCGACGCGTGCTTTTCAAATGAACTGATTGCATCCGCATCCAGCACGACAGCACGTCGGGTCGCGAGCGCCGTTAAGACCTGCTCGCGCGTACTTTTGGAAACGCCCGCGCCGGGCCCAACCACAATGACGCTCTTGCGTACATCGGCAAGCAGGCTGGCAAGCTCTTGCGCCTCATCGAACGGCTGCACCATTACGCTGGTCAGCGCGCCGGCATAAACGGCCCACGCCGACGCCGGCGCCGCCAGCGTCACCAGCCCTGCGCCCGCCCTGGCCGCGCCCATGGCCGACAGGCGAGCGGCGCCGGTCATCAGCTTTCCCCCAACGATCAATACGTGGCCCCGTTGATATTTATGGCCTGAAATGTCCGGCCAAGGGTATTGAGGCAACCAAAGCTCAGGATGGTTTTCGTACAAGGGCGGACGCGCCGGGTCCAGCGCCGCCTGGGGAATGCCGATATCGGCCAGAATCACTTCACCGCACAATTGGCGCCCGGGTAAAAGCAGGTGCCCCGGTTTTTTTCGGAAAAAAGTAACGGTTAAATCGGCTTTAACGGCAAAACCATGTACCTGGCCCGTCGCGCCGTCCAGGCCGCTGGGCAGGTCGACGGCACACACCGGCAAGCCGCTGCGCGCCACAGACTCAAGCACCTGACGCACGGCGCCGCCGAGTGGCCGAGATAAGCCGGCTCCGAACACCGCATCAATCACCAACTGCGCATCGTCCAAGAGCGCCTCGGAAAAGGGGGAGACTCCTCCGGTCCACAGGGAGGCATGGTGGGCCGCATCGGCGCTCAATTGTTCGGCGCGGCCTAACAGCACCACCCTGACAGGCCAGCCGCGCTGCGACAAATGCCGCGCCGCGACAAAACCGTCTCCGCCATTATTGCCGGGCCCGCACAGAATCAAGACGCTGCGCCGGGGCCAGCGCCGGCATACCGCTTCGGCTACGGCCAGGCCAGCGGCCTCCATCAATGCCAGGCCCGGAACGCCAAGGGCTATGGCCGCCGCGTCGGCGGCCGACATTTCATCGGGAGTCAATAAGGCATGGCGACTGGCGCGTATCGAAGTCATGGCGACCTTAAGTGTGGGCGCCCCCGGGCCGGGGCTCGCCAATAGGCAAAGGAAGCGTAACGCCCTTTTCATCCTGCGCAAAATGAACCACGGTTTGCGGGTAAGGAAGCTCGATTCCGGCGGCATTAAAGTGTTTCTTGACCAAACGGTTATAGCCGCGCTGTACCGCCCACTGCATACCCGGCATGGTCTTGATCAGCACGCGAATGGTAAAGCCGCGCTCGTTCAATGAGGTGACGCCTGGAATGGATATGTTTTCGAGCACCAGCCCGGCCAGTTCGGGATCCTGCATGAGCTCGTCAAACGCATTATTTAGTTGCACAATGGCATCATCGACATTGGCACGGTGAGCAATGGTGTATTCACCATAATGGTAGCCAAACTCGCGGGTATGGTTCGAGACTCTTTCAATGGATGAAAAAGGAATCAGGTGATAACCGCCGTCCAGGGTACGGATGACCACCGAGCGTATGGTGATTTTTTCCACTGTGCCAAACAACCCGCACACCTCGACCACGTCATTCTGATTCATGCCGTTTTCAAGCTGAATGAAAACCCCGGTAATGACGTCCTGCACAAGTTTTTGGGCGCCAAAACCAATGGCCAGGCCCACTACGCCGGCCCCGGCGATCAGCGGCCCGATATCGATACCGATTTGCGACAAAATCACCAAGACAGTCATCGTCAGAATAACTACAAGCGCGGCATTACGAAACAAGGAAAGCAGGGTTTTTTCGCGTTCCGTCGGCTTGCTCGAACCGGAAACGCCGCTAAGCCGGTGCTCAATCGCGCTGGCCACGACAGTCCAGGCCAATACCGCCATCAACAAGATGACACTGACGCGAACGATGAGGCCCATGACAGCGCGGCCACTATCGGAATAGAGCCAATGGGTTAAATCGAAGGCATGCCACGCGTCAAGCACAATCAGCGCGATCGCCAGCAAAAGCAGCAGGCGCAAGCCCTTGATGGTGGCCGGCACATAGGCATTGAGCCGGGCCTCGAGCATGGGAAGGCGGCGACGCAAATCGTCGGATAAGCGGATGCGCTGCAGCAGCAATGACGACAAGACGCTCGCGAGCATGCCCCCCAGAACCACGGCGCACACGGTCTGAAACGTGGCCCGCGCCATAAACGGCAGCGCACTTTGCGGATCGATCTGGCTGACCACCAACAATACGGTAAAGTAGGCAATCGCCAGCATATGCCAGACGCGAGCCAGGATGCGGGTCAGAGTCCCCACAAAAGCCGTCGAAGCCTTTTCTGCCCGGGCGATCAGGCGAGCCCGCAGCACAACTCGATTCGCCCAGATGACGCCGACCGCGTAGACGTACACGCCCAGCATAATGAAAAGGCCAACGGCCTGTCCGACCGAGGGCAGAAAAAGCGCCTTTATCAAAGGCGCAACGACAAGCAGCCCATAACCGGTCAGGCTGACAAGACGCGCTATCCAACGGTCCCAATAAACGGCCACATCGTTGGGCATAGCGACCAGGCGCAAATGTACATAACGACGGGCAAACACCGCTCGTGACAGTGCTTTCGCAAGCTCGACGGCAACAAAGGCATTGATAAACATAATGCCGAACTTGCCGTTCACGGCATGCTCGACCGAGCCGAATACCACCGCCGCGTAGCCCGCCAGCGCCGCCAGCAAGGTCACGGCCACATCGATCACCAGCGCGCCGATCACGCCACCGCCTTTTCGATACCCCTGCCGCGATAAAAACCGTCCCCAAACAGGCACTGACAATGATCGGCCATGGTTCAGCGATGCGTCGGGCCCGCCCGCCAGCCAAAGGTCAATACGATTGAACAATCGCCTGGCCACGATCCGAAGAATAAAAAACGCCAGCAAGGTTGTCACGGCCACGATGCAAAACACCGTCAATACCGAAAGCCACTGGGCGGTTGTCATACCGTGCACGCCAGCGCCATTGAGCAAGGCCTTTAACATGCCCGCTGTCCGGGAAAAGTCACGACTCAGACCCGCCACGAAATCCTGGATATTCGCTGTCAGGTCTTGATAGAACGCCCCATCCGAAGCCGGTTTCTGATCTGCTGACGACACGGACGTTGCCGGCACCGTGGCCGTTTCCTTGGCGACAGCCACCGCTTCCGACCCGCCCCCCCGGGAAGCGCCTGAGTCCGCAGTTTGCGTCGATCGGCTGGCATCGGCCTCTGCCAGCGAACGCAACTGCCTGATCAGCTCATCGCGCGTTTGCTCGTTCTCAAGCAAATCAGCCATAACGCCATAAGACGGTGCCGGCGCACTGGGCTGCGGTAAGGCTTGTGCATGGGCAGTAGCCGCTGACAAGGCCAGCATCAGGGCCAGAACAAAGCCCGGGAAACACAAGGCCCAAGATAATGCGGTGTGCTTGATCTTTCCTCGGATAATCAAATCTTGCCTCCTTTCCGGTTTCTCGAGCCGCGGCGCCAGGCCATCCGGAACAAAAAACACAAATAAATAAGCGGCCAACGGCCGCCTAAATAGAGTACACCAGGTGTATGGTATTGTGCTGTGCAAGACTTTTTACAGCTCTTCACTAACAGCTAACAGGCGTGCGCCATGCCCATTATTTCGGTCTCCAACCTGTCCAAGTCCTATGCTTCGGGCTTTAAAGCGCTAAAAAATATCAACCTTACGATCTCGCAAGGTGAGATTTTTGCGCTTCTAGGGCCCAACGGAGCGGGAAAAACAACCCTGATCAGCATCATCTGCGGACTGGTCAACCCCTCCGCCGGCACGGTCCTGGTCGATGGCCATGACATTATCAGCGACTACCGCGCCGCACGCTCAAAAATCGGACTCGTCCCCCAGGAACTCACCACCGATGCGTTCGAAACGGTATGGAGTACCGTCAGCTTCAGCCGCGGACTCTTCGGCAAGCCGGCCAACCCCGCGCACATTGAAAAAGTACTGAAAGACCTTGCGCTTTGGGACAAGAAAGACAATAAGCTCATGACTCTTTCGGGCGGCATGAAGCGACGTGTGCTGATCGCCAAAGCACTTTCGCACGAACCGCAGATACTCTTTCTGGACGAACCCACGGCGGGCGTCGATGTGTCGCTGCGTAAAGGCATGTGGCAAGTGGTGCGCGCACTGCGCGACAAGGGCGTTACCATTATTTTGACCACCCATTACATTGAAGAAGCCGAAGAAATGGCCGATCGCATCGGCGTCATCAGCCAGGGCGAAATCATTCTGGTCGAAAACAAACATGAGCTGATGCGCAAGCTTGGCAAAAAACAACTGATCCTTCAACTGCAGCATGCGCTGGACCATATACCCAGTCCGTTAGCGCATCACCAGCTGACCTTATCCGATGATGGCAGTCAATTGATTTATACCTACGATACGCAAGGCCAGGGCGGCCAGACCAACATCGCCGCTTTGCTCAAAGACCTCAATGAAACCGGCATTAATTTTGCCGACCTTCAAACCAAGCAAAGCTCACTGGAAGACATCTTTGTCGATCTGGTCGGAGAACGGCGATGAATCTGCATGCCATCCGGGCCATTTACGCGTTTGAAATGGCGCGCACCTGGCGCACCCTGTCTCAAAGCATTATTGCGCCCGTCATTTCGACCTCGTTGTATTTCATCGTCTTCGGCGCGGCGATCGGCCACCGCATTACCCAGATCGACGGCGTCAGCTATGGCGCGTTCATTGTTCCGGGACTGATCATGCTGTCGCTCCTGACGCAAAGCATATCGAACGCCTCGTTCGGTATTTATTTTCCGAAGTTTACGGGCACCATCTACGAACTTTTATCGGCGCCGGTCTCATACCTTGAAATCACCATCAGCTATGTCGGCGCCGCAGCGACCAAGTCGCTTATTCTGGGCGTCATCATCCTGGCGACCGCCGGTTTTTTCGTTCCGCTGCGTATCGACCATCCCTTATGGATGCTGCTGTTCCTGGTACTAACTGCCGTCACCTTCAGCCTGTTTGGCTTCATTATTGGCATCTGGGCCGACGGCTTCGAAAAACTGCAGTTGGTACCGCTGCTGATCGTCACCCCCCTCACCTTCCTGGGCGGCAGTTTTTATTCCATAAACATGCTGCCTCCCGTCTGGCAAACCGTCACCCTGTTCAATCCCGTGGTTTACCTGATCAGCGGCTTTCGCTGGAGCTTTTACGGCATTGCCGACGTCAGCGTATGGCTTAGCCTGGCCATGACCCTGTTTTTTCTTTTCCTGTGCCTGGCCATCGTGGCGTGGATATTCAAAACCGGCTATCGCTTAAAAACATAGTCGGAAAAAATCCCCGGGTGTAGACTACTACCACACTCTTCGCCCAGGGACAATACCGTGACCCGCAAAACGCCCATCGAACAGTACCGCAACATCGGTATCAGCGCGCATATCGATGCCGGCAAGACCACCACGACCGAACGCATCCTGTTTTATTGCGGCGTGAGCCATAAAATGGGAGAAGTGCATGAGGGCATGGCGACCATGGACTGGATGGAGCAGGAACAAGAGCGCGGCATTACGATCACCTCGGCCGCGACCACCTGCTTCTGGAAAGGCATGGGCGGCAACTACCCCGCTCACCATATCAATATTATCGATACCCCGGGGCATGTCGATTTCACTATCGAAGTCGAACGCTCCATGCGCGTGCTCGACGGCGTCTGCATGGTCTATGACGCGGTGGGCGGCGTGCAGCCGCAATCCGAAACCGTCTGGCGCCAGGCCAATAAGTACCAGGTTCCCCGGCTTGCCTTCGTGAACAAAATGGATCGCGTAGGCGCCGATTTCTTCCGGGTCTACCATCAGATTCGCGACCGGCTCAAAGGCAACCCCATTCCCGTGCAGATTCCGCTCGGCGCCGAGGAGAACTTTCATGGCGTGGTCGATCTCATCAAAATGAAAGCCATCTTATGGGATGATGCGACGCAAGGCGTCAAGTTCGAGTACATCGACATTCCTGCCGCCCTTGAGCCGAGCGCCCGGGAATGGCGCGGTCGCCTGGTCGAGGCCGCAGCCGACGCCAGCGAAACGCTTTTACAAAAATACCTCGACGGCGTAGAACCTACTGAAGCCGAGCTTAAGCAAGCCCTGCGCCAACGCAGCACCGCCGGTGAAATCGTGCCCATGCTGTGCGGAAGTGCCTTTAAGAATCGTGGCGTACAAGCCTTGCTTGATGCCATCGTCGACTACCTGCCCGCCCCCACCGACATCCCTCCGGTTACCGGCCTGGACGAGCACGAACGCCCCGCACAGCGGCGCGCCGACGACGAGGAACACTTCTCGGCGCTCGCCTTCAAAATCATGAGCGACCCGTTTGTCGGGCACCTGACTTTTTTTCGCGTTTATTCGGGCGTCATGGCGTCGGGCAGCAGTATTTACAATCCGGTCAAAGGCAAAAAAGAGCGTATAGGCCGGCTGCTCCAAATGCATGCCAACCACCGCCAGGAAATCAGCGAGGTCCATGCCGGCGATATTGCTGCAGCCGTTGGGCTTAAAGAGGTCACGACGGGCGATACCCTGTGCGAACCCAATCATGTCATTACCCTCGAGCGCATGGTTTTCCCCGAGCCGGTCATCTCGCAGGCGATTGAACCCAAAACCAAGGCCGATCAAGAAAAAATGGGCCACGCACTGACACGTCTCGCCGAAGAAGATCCGTCCTTCCATGTCGAAACCGACGAGGAATCGGGCCAAACCATTATTTCCGGCATGGGCGAGTTGCACCTGGAGATTCTGGTCGAGCGCATGCGGCGCGAGTTCGGCGTCCAGGCCAACGTCGGCAAGCCTCAAGTCGCTTTTCGCGAAACCATACGTGCAACCTGCGAATCCAGCGAAGGCAAGTTCATCAAGCAATCAGGCGGACGCGGCCAGTACGGACATGTCGTTCTTAAAATCGAACCCTTGCCTCCCGGCACAGGCTTCGAGTTCGTCGATGCCATCAAAGGCGGGACGGTGCCGCGCGAGTTTATTCCGGCCGTCGAAAAAGGGGTCATCGAATCGCTCAACAGCGGCGTCCTGGCGGGCTACCCCGTCATCGACGTGAAAGTGACGCTGTTTTTCGGCTCGTCGCATGATGTCGATTCGAACGAACATGCCTACCGCATGGCGGCGTCCATCGCTTTCAAAGACGGTTGCCGCAAAGCCAGGCCGGTATTGCTCGAGCCGATGATGGCGGTTGAAGTGGAAACACCTGAAGAAAAAATGGGCGATGTCATTGGCGATCTGTCTTCCCGACGCGGCCTCATTCAGGGCATGGACGACATACCCGGCGGATCGGGAAAAACAATCCAGGCTGAAGTGCCGCTCACGGAAATGTTCGGCTATGCCACAACGTTGCGTTCGCTGACCCAGGGCCGGGCCACCTACACCATGGAGTTTCGTCATTACGCCGAAACGCCCGCGGCGATTTCAGAGTCGATTATTCAATCTCATCACCACGCCGGGAGCAAAGGCTGACGCACTCGATGGCTTATCGTCGCGCCTGAAAAGAGCTAAGCTCGCCTGTGTACATACCCGGACAACCGACTAAGCCGCGATTTCGGATCGCAATACCTCGGCTCGTTGGCCCTCTAGAATGATACGGTCGCGCCCATCGGCTTTAGCATCGTAAAGCAGCGCATCGGCGCGGGAGAATAAGTCGCGCAAAGATTCGTTCTCGCGCAGCCCGGCCACGCCGAAACTGGCCGTCAAAAAATAATCGCTGGGAAGTTCCGGGAAGTGCGTTGCGGCCAGCAATGCGCGAATCCGCTGAGCCACATGAACGGCCCGTTCTGGACTGGTGGAGGGCAGCAAGATAATAAACTCCTCACCACCAAAACGCCCCACAATATCCGTAGCGCGTGCGCAATGGCGAAGAATTTTGGCGAACTCGGCCAAAACCAGATCGCCGGCAGCATGGCCGTAGCGATCGTTGACCTGTTTGAAATAATCGATGTCGCACAGCAGCAAGCTAACGGGTCGATTACGCCCGCTGGCAATTTCCAGCGCCCCGCGCTCCTCAAAACCGCGACGGTTATGTAACTGCGTCAGTCCATCGATATTGCGCTCGTGTTTAAGCTTTTCAATAATATCGAGCATGACGCTGCCCAGCAGTGTCAGGGCCACAAAAATAACAAACAGCACCCGCCCTAAACGCACCACTATCCATTGCATGGAAGGGTTATGCACCGCCAGGGCGTCGACAACCCCTACTGTCGCGGAAAAATAGAGGGCAAAGAAAAAATGCAGGGCGAATAACAAATACACCCAGTAAACCAGTCGATCGCTGAGCTTACCGCCACGCAATACGCCCATGCGCGGCACCGCCATCAATAGTATGGCTCCCATGCCGCCGTTGATCGCCATCGCGCTGGCCAGTTCGTCAGAATAGCCGTAGCTAAAATACAATTGCGCCGTGATAGTGGCAAGCGCAATGCCTATCGGGGCGCGAAGATCAAAACGAATCCGAATGCGGGCTAAAACCCCATAGGCCAACGATAGGACCGCCCCAAGATAAACACCACTGGCCAGTGTATTAACCCATATAGGCGGGGTTGGCCAAGTTAGAATCCGCACCGTCCCGGCAATCGCAAAACATAAAAACGCCAGTGAAAAAATCAAGGGATAAACACTGGAGCGGCAATGCCGCCAGGCCAACACGAAACCGCTGGAGCACAGAAAAAATAAAATAGGCGCGGACAACGCCAGAATTTGACCTGTACTGATCACCAAAAGCGACTCTCCTGGCAGTCTGTGTGCAAGTTAGTCGCGAAAGTTATCAAACTGCAAGGGCAGGTCGACTTCGACCGTGCGCAGTAACGCCATGGCAGCCTGAAGATCATCGCGCTTTTTTCCGGTGATGCGCAGTTTGTCGCCATTGATCTGCGCTTCAACCTTCAGCTTGGCCCCTTTCAGGGCGGCAATCAGCTTTTTGGAAATCGCTTGTTCGATACCCTGCTTGATCGTCACTTTCTGACGCGCCCCGCCCAGGTTTTCATTAGGATCGGCGACATCGAGGCAGCGCACATCGATACCGCGGGCGGACAGGCGCCCCCGCAAGATATCGAGCATTTGATTCAATTGAAAAACACTGGGAGCCAGTTGAGTCACAACGAAGCCGTCCAGTTCGAACTGTGCGTTGGTGCCCTTGAAGTCGAACCTATTAACCAATTCGCGGGTGGCCTGGTCGACCGCGTTGCTTAACTCGTGCTTGTCGACCTCGGAGACAACGTCAAAAGAAGGCATGACACAAATCCTTTAAGCGTACATGAACATAACTCAAGAAGTTTACATCCAAACCCAACAATTTGATACATCTTGCCGCCCGGCTTTTACTTTTTTGACTATTCAAAACAAGATGGCTAAAAGAAGCCCAGCAACACCAGAACGACCGGTACAAGCACCGCCGTAACAATGCCATTCAGGCTCATCGCCAGGGCGGCAAAGGCGCCCGCCGTCTCGTTACGCTGGAATGCACGGGCCGTGCCGATCGCGTGAGCGCAAAGCCCGAGCGCAAATCCCTCGACCGCTGGGTCGCTGATACGAAAAATTCTTAATAAGCTACCGGCCATAATGGCCCCCGTAATACCCGTAATGGCGACGGCGACGGTGGTGAGCGAGGGCAAGCCGCCCGTCAGTTGCGCAACCTCCATCGCAATAGGCATGGTGGCCGATTTTGGCGCAAGCGACAACAAGGTTTCGGCCGAGCCGTTCAAGAGCCAGACAATGCCAATCGCCGATAAAATAGCCGTTAAAGACCCCGCCAGCAGCGCCACACATACCGGCAGCCAAACCCGTTTCAAGCGGCCGAGCTGACCATAAAGCGGAACGGCCAGTGCCACCGTCGCCGGGCCGATCAAAAAAGTAAGAAACCGAGTGCTTTCAGCATAAACGGGATATGGCGTTTTAGTCAGCACAAGCAATGCCACGACGACAATGACTGCCGTCAACACCGGAAGCAATAAAGGGTGGCTGCCGCAGCGCCGGTACACCACCAGTGCGCCCAAATAGCAAAGCACGGTGGCAGTCAGCCATAATAAGGGCGAGCCTGCCAAATAGGCCCAGGCAACGTCCGGGCGCCAGTTCATGATTTCAATGCCTTATCGCGACGCAGCATAAAACGGAAAGTGAGCGCCGTCACGACTAGAGTCAAGGCCGCCCCCAGCACACAGGCCAGGAGAAACGGCAGCCATTCGCTGGCGATTCGGTCAACATGCAGCATGATGCCCGCCACGGCGGGAATAAACAGCAGCATTAAATGCTGCAATACATGGCCCGAAGTGTCGCGCAGCCCCTTGGGCACTTTGCCATGGACGAGCAGCGCAACAAACAACAAAAGCAAACCCAGCAAGGGTCCGGGCAACGAAATGCCCAACAGACGTACCAGGGCATCCCCCAACAACTGCATCACGAACAGAATCGCCACGGCATATAAAACAGGCATACGAAACCACTCACAAACGGATTTGAACTGCAACAAACCAGCACACTATCACGCCCGGTAAATAGGGTCTATCGATTCCGATATCCCGGGCCGGGGCCGATTCCGGGTCAAATGGAGGTTTATACTGTCGCCAGACCAGTTTCCCTTACCTTGACCGGACACGGGTGCGCCCACGCGTTCCCCATGCACTCATGAGCGACGCCGCTTTCAGCCTAAGAAAAATTGCAGTACCGGCCTTTGGACCGTCGATATTGTTCGGCATCGGAAGCGGCGCGATTTTACCGGTCATTGCCCTGAGTGCCCGCGAACTGAATGCCTCGTTGGCGGTATCGGGCCTGATTGTCGCGCTGATCGGCCTTGGCTCTTTGGTCAGCAATATTCCCGCCGCGCTCATTACCTCGCGCTACGGCGAGCGGCGCTCCCTGATCGGCGCTTCCGCCTTTTGCGTGCTGGCGTTGATTCTTTGCCTGCTGGCCAGACACACCTGGGTACTGGGGGTGGCGGTGCTCATGTTCGGCATGGCCACATCCGTCTTCTACCTGGCCCGCCAGACCTACCTCATCGAAGCCGTGCCGTTATCAATGCGCGCCCGCGCCATGTCGACGTTGGGCGGCACCCAGCGTATCGGCATGTTCGTCGGCCCGTTTGCCGCCGCAGGCTTGATGCATTTCATCGGCCTGGCCGGCGCTTACTGGATAGCCATCGTCGCCCTGATTGCCGCCGGCGCGCTCTCTTCTGCCGTGCCGGACTTCGAAATCAGAGAACAGGGAGACGGCAGCCGGACCGACAAGCCCAACATGGCGAAAATCGCCCGTACGCATGCGCGCGTCTTCGCAACCCTGGGCGTCGGCGTGCTTTTTATCGGCGCCATGCGGGCCTCCCGGCAGATTGCCATCCCCCTGTGGGCCGACAGCATCGGCTTGAACCCAACGACCACCGCGATAATTTTCGGCCTGGTCTCGGCTATCGACATGCTGTTTTTTTACCCTGCCGGCAAAGTCATGGATAAATATGGCCGCCTTTGGGTCGCCCTGCCCTGCGCCTTGCTGCTGGGCGGCTCCCTCATAGCCATCCCGCTCACCAGCAGCTTGACTGCCTTTTTGATCGTGTCAATGCTGATGGGCTTGGGCAATGGCATCGGCTCGGGCATCATCATGACCCTTGGCGCCGACGCGTCGCCAAGGGTGGGCCGCACCGAATTCCTGGGAATATGGCGTTTAATCGCCGATCTGGGCACCAGCGGCGGCCCTTTTTTGCTGTCTGGCTTTACGGCGCTCATTTCATTGGGCGCCGGCATCGCGGCCACGGGGGTGCTCGGGCTGGCTGCCGCCGCCGTATTCTGGCGCTGGTTGCCACACATGAAAAAAGCCGGCGCCAGCTGATACACTGGACCGATACAACCTAAAAGGAGTTCATCATGCAACTCACAGGTTCATGCCACTGCGGCGCGGTCCATTTCAGCGTGCACAGCCTTCATCCCTACCCTTATCAACGCTGCTATTGCTCTATTTGCCGCAAAACCCAAGGCGGCGGCGGATACAGCATCAACCTCAGCGCTTCGGCAGCCACCATGAAAATCAGGGGCGCCGATCACATAACCATTTATCACGCCCGGATTAAACCCGAATCCGGCGGACGGGCCCACACCAGCACCGCCGAACGGCATTTTTGCAAACATTGCGGCAGTGCGTTGTGGCTCTACAGCCCAGAATGGCCCGAGCTGATACACCCCTTCGCCTCAGCCATCGATACGCCGCTTCCTGTCCCGCCCGAGCACACTCACCTGATGCTCGAGTTCAAGGCCCCCTGGATAGAGCTTGATGCGGGAGGCAACGATAAGCTGTTCGACGTTTATCCCGAAGAGTCGATTGCTCAATGGCACGAACGCCTGGGCCTGGTCGCCCACGACACCCCGTCAGCCTAAGACACCCGGCACCTGTCGCTGGCGAACACACCACTTACGCTTAATTGAGGGCTTCTTTGGCGGCCTCTTCCGGTGTCAGGCCGTTATAGAACTGATCTGTAAACCATTCGGCCTGCTCTTCAATATGCTCCTGCGCCTCGCGCAGCGTCGCGCCGCCGGCGACCAGAAAGCCTTCCACCTCAATGCACCACTCGATCAGCGCGACTTCATCCGGATCGGGCGCGTTTTTCTTTTTCATACATGTCCTTTATTCAAGCCTGAAAGCAAGCTTATTTTGTTTGGCGCAAAGTCTTGCAGTGCGACGGCCATGCGCATCATACAGAATAGCGGGGTCAACCACCCGCGCGCTTGACCACCCAGCCATAAACAGCCAGCTTTTGCATGACCAAATCGCGATGATCGCCCTGGATTTCGATAACGCCGTCTTTGGACGTGCCGCCGGACCCGCAAGCGGTCTTAAGCTGTTTACCCAAATCGGCCAGCGCCCCCGCATCCAGTGCAATGCCTTTGATAACCGTTACACCTTTGCCCCGTCGCCCTTTTGTTTCAAGCGACACCCGTACGACACCATCGTTTTTTGGAACTGACGCAACCGCCCGGCATAGGCACTGGGCTGCCGGCTGCCCGCAATCAGGACACATCCGGCCCGTTTGCGTTGAATAAACCAATGCGCTGCCCGCCGATTTGTTTCTTGTCTGAACCATGAGATAGGGGTAGTGAGTATTCTGTAAATTGTAATTTGAAAGGAGTATCCTAATACCGGGAGTTGTAGTCGGACAACTCGTCTGGACAAAGCAGTATTCCTGGAAACGAAACACGACAGGATAGGCAGTGATGCAAGACTCGATCAGCAAAACGGAACACTGGAATCTCGACACCGTTCCCTACGCAAATATAGACCTTGGCCAAGTGCAACAACGAGAAGACCTATTTTACCTTGTGACAGCCGCTTCTTTTGTGGAAATCGCCGCCGATCTTTACGCCGATAACCTGGTGCATTATTTTGACGACAATGCGGATTCTGTCGATTGGCTTGAAGACCACTGGAAACCTGAAGAAATGCGCCATGGCCGGGTATTGCGCGATTACGCCGCCCAGGTCTGGCCCCAGTTTGACTGGGAACGTGCCTACGCGGCATTTTTTGCCGATTACTCGCGCCGGTGCACCATCGAAGGGCTTGAGCCTACGCACTGCCTTGAAATGGCGGCGCGTTGCGTGGTTGAAACCGGAACCTCAACCTTCTACGAATCCCTGGCCCTGCAAACAAGCGAGCCGGTGCTAAGCGTAATCGCGGGGCTCATCCGCGCGGATGAAATCAATCACTACAAACATTTTTATCATTATTTTCGCCAATACCAAGACTCTATACCAACAAGCCGCATGAAAGTGTTCGGAGCACTCAGACGGCGCCTGCTGGAGGCGCGCAACAGCGACGCCGAAACCGCGCTATGGCATGTTTATGCGGCCCACCGCTCAGGCACCGCCAAGAGCGTCAACGACACCGACTTCAAAACGCTGCGCGAACAACTAAGCCAGCAAGTGCGACGCCACTACCCTATTTCGATGGCCGCAAAAATGCTGCTCAAGCCATTGGATTTACCGCCTGCCATATCTCGCATTCTACAAGGCCCGGTCGCCCGGGCAACGGCCTGGATTTTGCTCTAGACCAGCCGTTGCCTTATTTCGCCGGGTGCACTGCCTGAAGATGATTCGAAAACCCAGCCTCGGTCTCGCAACGCCATGTGGCCCAAAGCTGACTGCCACGTCCTTCACCACTCCCGGCATCCAACTCAAAAGCCAGCCAGTTACGGGCGGGCATCACATAGCGATTGTGCCCCGGAAACAGCATCATCTCGACATTAAGCTGCGCGTCAATCGATTGCGGTTTGGCCGCCGCATTATTGAGCATATACAAGAACAATCGTTCAGCTACCCCCACCAGCGAAGGATGAACAACGGCCGAAGACGTGAACTGCTGTATTTGCGCCCAGTTTGACGTCGTGGGAACGTCGTTTCGATAGGCGATGCCCCAAGCGGCGACGTGCACGTCACCCGAGGCAATCGACACGCGCACCATTTGCTTTTCAGCCACCTGCCCCAGGGTTTCCAGCAAACGTTTACGCTCGCCCTCATGATCGTCATGCGACCAGTGATCCTTTAAGTCGTCGGCATTGCTGTCCTGCACGTGATCTTGCCCAAACGTATCGAGCAAGCCCTCGACCAGCGACAGTTTCGGGTGGACGACCGGTACAGACGACAAGAAAACAAGGTGCTGGCACTTCGTGCCGGGGTGCGCCACCTTCCCGCCCGGAAGCGTTTTGAGCCAGGCCTGGAATGCCGCCCACGTACTTGGACCCATGATCTGCGTGCGTGAACGCTCTGTGCGCAAGTCCGCTGCCACCAGCGACACCGGGCCCAGATGATAGGCCGACGTAAACCCTGGCTGTCCATCCAGCAAAGGCAGGGCTAATACGTCTTTTTTTTGATGCCCCGCCCAGTCCAGCGGTTGATAATACGGGTCTTGCGGCGATACATTGCGACGCGAAGCGGGTGTTAAATCCGGAAGATCGGCCAATACATGCTGCATCTGCAATACCCAGAATGCTCTGCGTGCATGACGAAACATGACCCGAAACAGCTCGCATCCTTGCATGGCCGTACTGTATGAGCCCCAACCATCGAAAATATCATGATCATCCCACATCATGATGGTCGGTATTCGCGCTAACGCGTCAGCCGCATCCAGATTAGGTACCTTTTGGCCCCAGCCCCGGCGCGACTCCGGTAACCAACGACGGCTATACAGACCAAAATAGTAGCTCTCGATTTCCTTTTCCAGGGTCTTGCTCACCTTGAACGACAACTGCTCAGATCGAGACAAAGCCACCCAGTCCTTAAGGGCCCTGACATCTTCCCAAATCGAATCAAAGTAAATCTGATCACCGCCCATCAACAGTAAATGAAAACGCTGCAAGCCCTCGTCATGCGTGCGCTCTTCATGCCATAACTGCTCTTTATCGAGCAAGTAATCAGCCGGGCGCAGACTGCGATCGTGATTGCACAACACATCAGACCAGACCGCGTTGGCCGGACGCACCAGCTTGCGCATACCGCTGGGGTCGGAGAACCCATTACAAGAAACGTAGGCCATCCGCGGCGCATAGCCCTGAGCAGGAATGGTGAAGTGCCAGCGCACTTTCTTCCCGATAAGACCGAACTCCACCTTACGCTCGTTCTTTTGCTGAGTGCATGTGAGGTCATAACGCAGCAAAGTTTGATCGGCCAGCTTAAGCAGTACGACAGGTGCGCTGCAGGCCCGCCCCTCCACCTGGAATTTGGGCACTTCACTACCCTTGGCAATCCCAACCAAGGCCGTGACGCGCCACTGCCCTTTTAAACCGATACCGCGAAACGACAGCACCGGCCCTACGGTAAAAATATCCTTCGCCATGCCTTCCCCCAATTTAGTTCGCCACAGCCAGCAATTTTTCGCAACTTTCCCTTAATTTACGTCATTACACCTTTCTGCCGACAGGCAAGGCGCAACCTACGGTCGATTCAAAAAGAAATAACCCGCCGCCGTATTACAGATCGCGTAGAGCAGCCTGAATATGACTTGCGAACATCCCTGGATCGGCCAAAGCATCGGCATTGAGCAGGGCCAGCTTCACCAGAAACAATTCGGTTTTCTCCGGACCGGCCTGGTCGATAGCCGTCGCCAAGGCGTCGTATACCGTTTCCAGACCGGGAATAGTCAAGGCTTTAGCATGGGTCATAGCAATCCTCTTATTGAACGAGCGCGTTATTCAGGGCGGCCTGCAGCCGGGTAGCATCCAGCGTCACCCAACGCGCGCACACGTGCTGATCGGGTCGCAACAGATAGGCGGCGCCACTGGCCTCTACACCATAACGCTTGCGGAAATGGCCTGTCGTATCGGCCAGGGTCACATCGGCTCCGGCCACCGACTGCGCCGCGCTTACAGCCAGCACCCGCAGCGGCACGCCGCGCGCACGCGCCTCGGTCACAACGTTCTGCAACGGCTCGGGAATGGCGTCGGCTTCAGTGAAGAACAACAGGTCAAACCCGCCACCCAGGTAGTCAAGCAGATAGTTATCGGGGGACAGACGAATATTTTGCGGCGGTGCACCGTGCGACGGTCCCGTCTTGAATAATAAATTATCGTCGCCCATGCTATTCAGCACGGAATCCGCATACTCATGAGGACGCGATGTACGCCAATGGTACAAGGGACGCACAAATGCTTCCGTCAAGGACAGCGACAGCACGGCATCGCGCAACAAGCGAAAGCCTCGGCTGGGCGGCGTCATGAACCGGGTGCTTTTACCCGCCTCATCGATGATCTCTCTGGCCGCCCCCACTCGCTCACGGCTATAGTTGGACAACAATGCGTCTGAAGCCAGGCCCTTGACGACAAAGGCCAGATGCCAGCCCAGCGACTGTGCGTCCTGGAACGCGGTATTGGCCCCCCGCACGCCGAAAATAGGCAGCAGATGGGCAGCGTCCCCCGTAAACAGGACTCGATCATGCACATAATCGGACAGCGTCAAGGTGCGAGCCGAATAAACCGAACACCAGTCCATCTCCCATGCCTTATCGGCATGCCCAATTTGGGCCAGCAAAGCCTGAATACGGGTTTCCAGTGACGCTGGCGCCAATGCCTGCTCGGGCGTTTCACCTGCCGGCAACTGATAGTCTACTCGCCAGATGCCATGCGGCTCACGGTGCATGAGCACGGTATTGCCCGGATTCCATTCCGGGTCGAAAAAAGCCAGCCGCTCGGTAGGCAGCGGCAGATCAATGCGAATGTCGGCAATGACGAAACGGCCTTCGTACGAGGCCCCTTCCATCTTCAGGCCCATCATGCTCCGTATGCCCGAGCGAGCGCCATCGGATGCCACCAGCCAATCGGTCTCCAGTGTGTAGAGGCCTTCCGGTGTGTCCACCTCGAGACGGGCAAAACCTTGACATTGCTCCACTTTATTGACACGGTTGCCCCAGCGGAAATCGATCATGGGATGAGCCAGCGCAGCCTCGACCAGGTACTCCTCAAGGTATTGCTGCTGCACGTTGATCATCGGAAAAAAACGATCATCCTCGTCGCGCGCGCTTTCCATACGGAATACCCGCTGTCCACGGTAATAAGAATTGCCGAAGCACCAGGGCAAGCCCTTTTCCGTTACGCGCTCGGCCACGCCGACCTGTTGCAAAATCTCCATGGAGCGCCGTGTAAAGACGATCGCCCGGCTGCCTTCGGACACCTGCAGCTCGGACTCCAGCACCACGCAGGGCACACCGTGGCGCGCCAGCTCCAGTGCGGCGGTCAGCCCAGCGGGTCCGGCCCCCGCCACCACCACTTTTTTGCGCTCTTGCATCGGATGCGCAGAGGCCAGCCAGGGCTCATGCACCCGGTAGTTGTAATAAATGGAAGGCCGGGATTGGGCCGTGGGTTGATGCATGTGATACTCCTGTATTACGGTGGAGGCACTGTGGATTGGCGTGCGTTTCGGGCTGTACGTCAGTCTGCGGAGCCGCCCAGGTCATTGACGCTGTTCGCAACAAGCCGATCGAGCATCTCGCTTAACTGGGACTGTTCCGACACGCTCAGACAGCCAAAAATTTCTTCGTTACGGCGGTTGATCAGCGACATGGTTTTTTGCCAGATATGCCGTCCATGCTCGGTCAAAGTCAGTACAACCCCGCGCCCATCGTCAGGGCATTCGCGCTTGAGCAGCACCCCCTGTTCGACCAGAGATTGCGCCGCGCGACTGGCTTGCCCTTTGTTCAAGTTGGCCAACCGAGCCAGATCGTTAACCGAAAGTGGTTCAAACGCCCCCACTGTCGCCAGGCAACGGCCACCACTGAGCGTCAGGCCGGTTTCTTCGACATAGGATCTTTGGCTGGCCTGATCGCTCAGTTTGTGCAACAAATGCAAACGATAAGTCAGGGTTCGATCCAGAGCCGGCGAGAAGCCGGACTCGGGGATATCGGGCAATTGGCGGGCGGAAGCAGGTTTATGAGCCATGACAGTACCAGTGATCAATCCACTTTTATGCCGCTGGCCTTGATCACTTTCCCCCATTTCTCGCGTTCGCTGGCGGCGAACTCGTCCATCTGCGCAGGAGTGCTAGGCGTTGCCTCAAGCCCCAGTGCAATCAACTTTTCTTTGACGGTTCCCGATTCCATGGCGGCCCGCAATGCCTTATTGAGCGTTTCAACGACAGGCGCCGGGGTGCCGGCGGGAACCACCAGGCCTTGCCAAGCATAAGCCTCAAACCCCTTGAGGCCTTGCTCGTCCAAGGTCGGAACGGCCGAAAAGCTGTCCACCCGTTCTAAACTGGCAATGCCAATGGGGCGCAAGCGACCCGATGAAATAAATTGCTGGCCGCTGGCTGTGTCCACAAACATGAACGGCACCTGACCGCCGACCACGTCTTGCACAGCCGGGGCCGCGCCGCGATAGGGAATATGGGACAGCGTCACGCCAGCCATTTCACGAAATAATTCTGATGCAAGATGATGAGGGCTGCCCGAGCCTGGGGTGGCGTACGGAACCTCGCCTTTGGTCTTGGCCCAGGCGATGAATTCCTCAAGATTCTTGACAGGAACCTCGGGGTTGACGACCAGAATCATGGGAAAACGCACGGTCAGCCCAACCGAGGCGAAATCCTTTGCCGCGTCATAGCTAAGCTTGCTATAGATGAAGGGGTTGGCCGCCAGTGTTGCAGTATCGGCCGACAACAGTACATAGCCATCGTTTTTCGCGCGCGCAACGTATTCCGCGCCGATATTGGTGGCTGCACCCGGCTTGTTCACAATAACCATGCTCTGTTTTAGAGTCTCGGACATGGCTTGCCCCAAGGTACGTGCAACGATGTCGGTGCCGCCCCCTGCCGGATACGGAACGATCCATTCAATGGTTCGATTTGGATAGGTTTGGGCGGTAGCGGTTGTCGTGATGCTAATGGCGGCAGCCAGCATGGTACCGAGCAAAAGCTGTTTGGGTGTCTGGAAAAGTGAATGCATCAGGGTCTCGCAATAAAAGAGGACGAACGGGGGCTGGCTCATACCACCACTGCGAAGCCTCGCCCTGCATTTAAAACGAGTTAAGTGTAGTTTAAATAGTTGCGTACGCAACTAAGTGCTTTCCCTGATAGTTGCGCCCGCAACCTGTCGCAGCGCCCCCTCGAACACGTCGGGCGTTTGCCCGCCCTGGATAAGATGTCGATCATTGATGATGATGGCCGGCACGGAGTTGATCCCTTTTTCCACATAGAAACGCTCGCGTTCACGGACATCGGCGGCGTATTCGTCGGAATCCAGGATTTCGCGGGCGCGTTGGGCATCGAGCCCCGATTCACCGGACAGCCTGACCAGCACATCAGGCGCGCTGGGGTTCTCACCATCGGTAAAGTAGGCTTTCAAAAGCGCATGCTTCAGTTCCAGCTGTCGTCCCTCCAGCCCGGCCCAGTGCAGAAGCCGATGCGCATCGAAGGTGTTGTAGGTACGCGTACGCTGGTCCATATTGAACGTAAAGCCGACCGCACGGCCTCGCGCCGTGATGGCCTCGCCATTGCTGCGCACTTGTTCCGGCGTCATTCCATACTTGCGCGAGAGCCGCTCCACCGTGTCCTGCCCCTCCGGCGGCATATCCGGATTCAGCTCGAAGGGCTGGAAATGGATCTCCGCCTGGATCTCGTCCTTGAGCCGGGCCAGTGCCACTTCCAGAGAACTGAGACCCACGGCGCACCATGGGCAGGAAACATCAGAGACAAAATCAATCTTGATCCGGGCAGTCATGTGCGGCTCCTTTGACGGAATAAAATGGGCATCAAAACGATTGTATGTGCTTGGCCACGCGATTGCGCAGTGCCGTAGCAGGTAAGTCACCCACGAAAATTAACGCAAAGAATCATTTGCTTCGCTCCAGCGCAACGAACATTGAACACGCGTTGTAAAGTAATAGCCATATGTCGCCCTATTTACATTCCACGCTAATCGCAACTGACTTCGGGGAGCATCAATGTCGCCACCATACACCCGCCCTTTTAAAATTAATGTTTCCACCGCCGGCAAGCAAGCAGGCGGCCGAACGTTGCGCACCTTCCTTCTTGTCGCGGTATTTCCCCTGTTTTCCTGGCAGGCACAGGCTCAGTCTTCGGCAGTCAAAACCTTCCCCAGCGAGAAAGGCGCAATCGTCGTCAGCGAATTGCTCACGGGCCTGGACCACCCTTGGTCTATCGCATTTCTGCCAAACAACGCAGGCGCCCTGATTACCGAAAAACCCGGCCATCTACACCTATGGAAAGCCGACGGCGGACTCTCTGAACCGATCAGCGGCGTGCCCAAAGTGTATGCCCGCTCGCAAGGCGGCTTGCTGGATGTCGCCTTAGCTCCGGATTTTGCACAAAACCGGCGTGTGTACCTGTCTTATGCGGAACAGGGAAATGACGGCAAAGCCGGCACCACCGTAGGCTATGGTCTGCTGTCTGCCGATGGCCGCAAATTGGAAAACTTTACCGTTATCTTCCGGCAAATGCCTAAGCTATCCAGCGGCATACATTTTGGCTCGCGCCTGGTGTTTGACAAGCAAGGATATTTATTTATCGCCCTGGGCGAAAACAATCAGCGCCCGACTTCGCAAGATCTGGACAAGCTGCAAGGCAAGGTAGTGCGCCTTGACCCCGACGGTCGTGTACCGAACGACAACCCCTTCATCGGCAATTCGCAGGCACGACCCGAAATATGGTCATACGGCCACCGCAACCAACAAGGCGCGGTACTCAATCCCTGGTCGGGCAAGCTGTGGACGCACGAGCACGGTCCCCGCGGAGGAGACGAAATCAATATTCCCCTGGCCGGTAAAAATTACGGCTGGCCATTGGCAACCTATGGCGTTAATTACAGCGGCTTTGCCATACCCGAGGCCAAAGGGGCTCAGATTGACGGTACAGAGCTGCCCATCCATTACTGGAAGGTATCCCCTGCAATATCGGGCATGGCTTTCTATAACGCAACGCGGTTTCCTGCCTGGCAACATTCGCTGTTCATCGGCGCGCTCAAAGACCAGGCTCTGATACGGCTTGATATTAAGGGCGATAAGGTCGTCCATGAAGAGCGGCTGCTGGAGCCGCTGAACGAGCGTATCCGCGATGTGCGTATTGGTCCGGATGGCTACGTATACGTGTTGACCGACGCGTCCCGAGGTCGACTATTGAAAATAGGCTTGAAAGAATAGTCTCGGGCAGAGAGAACTCTTATGAGTCCAAAGAGCAAGGGCACTATTCGGATCGGCATTGGCGGATGGACCTACAAGCCGTGGCAAGACGCCTTCTATCCCGAAGGGCATCCTGGAAAGCGCGAGCTCGAATACGCCAGCCGGCAGCTCACATCCCTAGAGATCAACAGTACATATTATGGTGCTCAGAAGCCGGAAAGCTTCGCTAAATGGTACGAACAAACGCCCGAGACTTTCGTCTTCGCGGTAAAAGCGCCACGCTACGCGACCCATCGCACGGTGCTGGCCGACGCTGAAGAAGCGATCGAACGCTTTCTGACGGGCGGTGTAACCGAACTGAAGCACAAACTCGGGCCGATCAACTGGCAGTTCATGCCAAGCAAAATATTCGATGCCGCTGACTTCGAAGCCTTCCTCAAATTGCTCCCGCCCGAAATCAACGGCCTGACCCTGCGGCACGCTGTCGAAGTCCGCCACGATAGTTTTCGAACGCCTGAATTCATTGCCCTGGCTCGACAATACCGCGTCGCCGTGGTGCTGGCGGCAGATTCGAAATACCCGCTTATCGCGGACATCACCGCGCCGTTCATTTACGTACGGCTGATGGGCACACAGAAAGGCGAACCGCTTGGTTATCCCGAAGCCGGCCTGGAAGCCTGGGCTCGCCGCGCAAACAGTTGGGCCAAAGGCGCTACGCCGGAGGGTCTGGCTATGCTTGCACCCACCTTGCCCCGCACCGCCAAGCGAGATGTCTATATTTATATGATCAGCGGCCACAAAGTTTCCAACCCCCGCGCAGCGATGGCGCTCATTACGCACATCGCTTGAATAAGGCTACACACTACATACATTTCCTGCCGCACTGACTGTCAGACAAGCAGCCTCGTTACGAGATGCGCGTGTGATGGGCATCTCTGGAAAGCTTCCTAGGCCGCCACACCTACAAACCGCTACGTATCTGTTCCGCCGCTTGCGTCAACAACGGCAGGAATCTTTCGGTGAACTCATTAAGGGGCACGCGGCTCAGCATGGCGCTGACATTCATCGCTGCAATGGCCCGCCCCTCGCGATTTCTAATCGGAACGGCCAACGATACCCTACCCTCATAAACCTGATTAACCGGCATGGCGTAACCTTGCTTCTTCACCTGTTTTAGCGTCTTTCGAATTGACGCAGGATCCACATCGGTGTCTTTCGTCAGCTTGCGCAGGCCGGCCTTAGCGAAATAGCCATCCAATACTTCGTCATCCAGCTCAGCAAGCAATACCTGCCCCATCGCGTTAATGAAGGCCGGCATGCGCATGCCTACTTGCACCGGTATGGTGAAAACATGCGTTGGCGGGACTCGAGCGATATAGACGACGTCAGCGCCGTCAAGAACAGTTAAGGAACAGGACTCGTCAATCTGGTCAACAATGCTCTTCATAAACGGCTGCGCCAACTCCCAAAGCGGCATTGAAGCGAGGTAGGCATAGCCCAGGTCCAGAACTTTTGGTAGTAAACGAAAGGTCCTGCCGTCCACGCCGATATACCCGATAGCTTCCAGAGTTAACAGGAATCGACGGGCGGTCCCGCGCGTCAAGCCTGTACGTTCTGCGATTTCGCTCAGAGTCAAACGGTCAGCCCCTTTCTCAAAACAACGTATCACGCTCAATCCTCGAGCGAACGCGGTTACGAAATCAGGATGATTTTCTTCAATACTCATTGACGGTGCCTGCTGATCCTAGTGTTTCCGCTGATTCTGGTGACTCAGCTTTGGGGGAGAGTAACAAATTCGATCCCTGTTCAGTTCATGTTGACTCTAAAAATGATCGGATGTAAACTAAATTCTATTATACGGTCAATTGTCCGTATCACGGACAATAAAAGAGTGATTGAATTTATGAAGGTAGACAAACCGCGGTTTTTCGACTGGACGCACTACCCGTCGAAAACGCCTCCCGAACTTAAACAGCCTCGGCAAGTCACTCACCCCGTTATCATTGTCGGGGCGGGCCCCGTGGGACTAACGTTGGCGTTGACCCTGGCACAGCAAAAAATTCCAGTCGTCGTTCTCGAAAACAAGAACCAGTTGTCTGACAGCAGTCGCACCTTGGCGGTCGCCCGGCGCAGCGTTCAGATCCTGGACCGTTTAGGCGTTGCTCCCGCTTTCCGCAAGTTGGCCATTACCCGCGAGCAAAATTTTGTCTACCACGGCACAAAACTGGTACACAGCGCGCCTTACGAGCGGTCAGCGGCCGAAAAACATCCAGACATCAGTGTTCTGCAGCAACCCTGGACCGAAAAGGTCCTGCTTGATGCCGTGTTGGCCAATCCCCTCATCGACTTGCGCTGGCTGAATGCGGTGACCCATGTGGTTGCAGACGACGACACTGTCGCCACCGTGGAAGTTAAGTCGCCCGAGGGCACGTATTGTCTCCAGGCGCGCTACATCGTTGCCGCCGATGGCGCGCGAGGTCAGGTCCGACGCAGCCTCGAGCTGCGGTACGAAGAAATTGGCGACGGTGTCCTGCAGCGCAACTTTGTCATCTGCGACTTCGAGCTCCGCTCCGATCTGCCGATCGCTCGCAGGTTGTGGATTTGTCCGCCCTACAAATCAAATTCGGCTGCCATTCTGCACCGCCAACCCTTTGATACGTGGCGCCTGGACTACGCCCTCGACGACGGCGAAGACCTCGACGAGGCGATGAAACCCGAGACGGTGGCACTTCACGTCAAAGCGCAACTGGCACTAATGAATATTCCAAACGCAGACGAATTCCGGCTGGTCTGGATCTCATCCTACCGCCCAATGTCACGAACGCTGTCCAGTTATCGACACAAATCAATTTTCTTCGCAGGCGACGCGGCACACCAGACCCCAATTTTCGGCGGCCGCGGCATGAACCAGGGCATGCTTGATGCCGCAAACCTGGGTTGGAAACTGGGTTTCGTGCTGAATGGACTGGCCGACCCTGACTTGCTCGATTCATACGATGCTGAACGCCGGCCACTGATTGTTCAGAACTTAAAGGACATCGGCATGGCGACTCTCTGCATGACAGCGCCTACACGCGGCGCCTCGCTAATGCGCAAGGCCGCTTTCGACCTGTTGCCTACAGAACCATTCGTACTCGGACTGGTCGATGCATTCAATGCCAGCAAATCAGAATCCCTCCTTCCCGACCAAGCCCGCGAAACGGCGCACACGGCTGCACCCGGGTACCCGCTGCCTGATTGCCGCATCGTGTCCAATGCACAGAACATCTTTCTTCACGACCTGCTGAAACCGCATGCGTTTACCAGCCTGTACTTCGCACAGAATGGTCAGTGTCCAAAAGAATTGCCGTCGGCATTGACCATGCTTGAAATAGAGTACGGAAACCACTTCCACCATACATGCATCGCCCTGCGCGGAAACGCCAAAGAAACGCCATCCATGGCGGACGAGCTCGATACGGAACGACTTGGCCTGCAACATGGCACATGGCTTCTGATTCGTCCAGACGGCTATGTTCAAGCCCGAAGCGAGCAACCAGACGGCGCCGAAATCGCCAATGCCATGCATCGGGCATGCGGCCAGCACTGAAATATAAAGAGAAACCAAGCATGCAATTGAAAAGCTCATTCCGTGCGATCGCTACCGCACTTGACGAGATTCCGGAAGCCGAAACGACCGATTTCCTAGCACGATTAGTTCTCATACTTGCTGATGAGCTTGCCAATGCAGAACGATTCGAAAATGCGATACAGCGTGCCAAAACCGCAATCAGAACGAAGGAGAAACCAGAATGAACCTGGGCGACCGCTGGGCGGGACACCATATCCGGGAGTTGACCACGCCGAAGGTACTGGCGGAACGGGCGCAATCCCTGGGTGACAAGATTTTTCTGAACTACCTGCCTGATGGCCGACAGTTGTCTTATAAGGATATTGACCTCATTTCCAACCAGTTGGCGCACGGACTGACAAAGCATGGGATCAAGCACGGCACCCATGTCGCGTGCCTGATGGACAATAGCCCGGAGCAATTGCTTGCCTACTTTGCTCTAGGAAAACTGGGCGCGGTAGTGGTGCCGCTGAATACGGCCAGCCGAGGACCTTCGTTGCAGTACCTGCTATCGCACTCGGACGCTGAAGCGCTGATTATCGACGAGGAGCTTTGGCGCAATTTTGCTGAGGTTGCAGAAAAACTTCCGAATATCCGACAAATTTTCTGCCTTGCAGCTACGAGCAATGAAACGATTGAGCAAGCCGAAAACGTAAGAGTCACCGCTTTTTCCGATTTGTATGAAGACGACCAAAGCCTTCCCGTCGCGGAAATTTCGTTCAATGACCCTTCCTACATCATTTATACATCGGGAACGACTGGACCCTCCAAAGGCGTAATTCTGACTCAGGCCCAATGTTTTCTATGGGGTTTGAGTCATGCACAAGCTTTCGGCCAGCGCCCTGACGATGTCGCCTATATTTGCCTGCCGATGTTCCATACCAATGCACTGCAAGGCGCCACCTATAACGCACTAATGGTCGGCGCGTCGATAGCGCTTCAAAAGCGTTTCTCCGCGTCTCGCTTCTGGCAGGATATCCGGACATCCGGAGCGACGCTGACCAACCTGCTTGGCTCGATGATAAATATCCTTTGGAGCCGCCCGTCCGACCCTCAAGATGCGGACAATAAATTGAGGATGTGCATGTCGGCGCCAATACCCGACTTTGGTCTCGCATTTGAAAAACGCTTCGGCCTGCGCTTTATCCAAAGCTATAGCCTGACCGACTTCGGCCCTTCACACGCCTACAGCCTGATCGATCCGTTGCATAAGCTGGGTTCCTGCGGCCGCGTGCGCGCAGGCGTCGAAGCACGCATTGTCAACAAAGATGATTTTGAACTGCCCAGAGGGCAACGCGGCGAGCTCGTTCTACGCCATACCATGCCGTGGGCGCACTCCCAAGGCTATTACAAAATGCCCGAAGCCACGGTAGAAGCAGGACGCAATGGATGGTTTCATACCGGTGACGTCGGCGTCATTGATGAAGACGGCTATTTCTGGTTTCTGGACCGCACCAAAGACGCAATCCGTCGTCGGGGCGAGAACATTTCAGCGTACGAAGTCGAGAAAGCAATCCTCACTCACCCTGGCGTCCAGGACGTTGCCGTCTTTGCTGTAAAAGCCGATATGTCGGAAGATGAAGTTACCGCTGCGATCGTTGCCAAGCCCGGCGTTGTGCTGGAGCACGCCGAACTGATCCGATACTGCCAAACCCAGATGGCGTACTACATGGTTCCGCGCTACCTGGCGGTAATGGATGACTTGCCGCGCAATTCCAGCCAGAAAGTAGAGAAGTTCAAGCTGCGCGCATGGGCCAATGATGACCGCAGCCGCCTATGGGATCGCGAAGAAGCCGGCATTGTGGTCAAACGCTAAGGAAACGACTCCATGTTTGAAAAAATACCGGCGCTCGATGCGGACAACCGTGCGTTCTGGACCGGCGGCCAACAGGACGAATTGCGCATATGCCACTGCCCGTCCTGCAGTCGCTACCAACATCCCCCATTACCCGTGTGTCCGCAATGCGGGAATACAGACGTTGAATATCAGCCCGTCTCTGGCAAGGGTGCAATTGTCAGCTATTCGGTGAACTGGCAACCTTGGGCGCCCAATCAGAAAGTGCCTTTCATCCTGGCGGTTGTGGAACTCGCTGAACGGCGCGGGCTGTGGCTCATGACAAATATTGTCGATTGCGATATTGACCAGGTGGCAATCGGCATGCAAGTCACGGTTCAGTTTATACAACAAGACAGCGTCTGGCTGCCCGTCTTCAGTCCTGAGGTAAGGTCATGACACAGTTCTTTGCAGAGAAACAGGTCGCCATCTGCGGGATCGGACAGTCAGCGGTCAGTCGCCAGGCTGAAGTCAGTCCCCTGCGTCTCACCGTAGATGCCTGCCTTGCCGCGATTTCCGATGCCGGACTCAAGACGTCCGATATTGACGGCCTGGTTTCCTATCCCGGCGCCGCCGATAATGCGACGGGCTTCTCGCCGGTCGGCGTGCACGATGTGCGGCTCGCGCTGGGCCTGAAACCCACTTGGTACTGTTCGACGGCTATGGAATCAGCCGGACAAATGAGCGCCATCTTCGCTGCCATACAGGCACTCGCCACGCGAACAGTCCGCCATGTGCTGGTATTCCGCACGACGGGCGAGGCTTCAGCGCGCGCCCGGATGCAAGGCGCCATGGCATGGGGCGGTAGCGAGCAACAGGTATTCGGCATGTGGCAATGGGCGGCGCCTTATGGAGCGGTCTCGCCCGCGCCTTGGTATGCGCTATATGCCACCCGTTATATGCACGAATATGGACTTACGCCGGAACAGCTCGGTTCAATCGCCGTACACAGCCGCAAAATGGCAGGCCTTAATCCCAACGCCATCTACCGCGAGCCGATCACTATCGATGATTATCTAGCGTCACGCATCATCTCGACACCTTTGCGCCTGTACGACTGCGATGTGCCTGTCGACGGCGCCACGGCCTTCGTGTTGTCTCGGCTCGATGAGGCGCACGACGGGCCCAACCCGCCCATTCGGATCGAAGCCATCGGCAGTGCCTTTGATGGGGGTGGATTGCGGCAGCCGGTCGATTTGACCTCGTTCGGTGCCGAAGCAGCCGCGCGAATGATGTGGTCTCGGACAGACCTCAAGCCGAAGGATGTCGATGTCGCGCAAATATACGATGGTTTTAGCATCCTGACGCTGCACTGGCTGGAGGCCCTGGGATTTTGCGCCAAAGGTGAAGCGGGAGCCTTTGTCGAGCTCGGCGACCGCATCGGAATCGATGGTGAGCTACCTATGAACACAAGCGGAGGACAGCTCTCCGCAGGGCGGCTGCATGGCTTTGGACATACCTATGAAGCGTGTATTCAGCTATGGGGACGGGGCGAGCGCCGGCAAGTGGCGTCGCCAGAAGTCGCCATCACCTGCAACGGCGCCTATGGCCTGGGCTGCATGCTTCTGACTCTACACGGATAGAACCATCAATGACAAGTAAACTGTTTTCCCCCTATTCCCTGCGAGACCTGTCGCTGAGCAACAGGCTGGTGGTCTCGCCCATGTGCCAATATAGCGCGCTGGAAGGCTGCGCAAGCGATTGGCACACCATCCACATCGGCAGCTTGCTGGCATCCGGCGCAGGCCTTTTTATGCTCGAGGCGACGGCGGTGGAAGCACGCGGGCGCATCACCCCCGAGTGCCTGGGCCTCTGGTCCGACCAGAACGCCGAGGCCCTCGACGCCGTCCTGAAGGCCGTTCGGAAGTACAGCTCGGCGGCGGTCGGCGTTCAGCTATGCCATGCTGGCCGCAAAGCATCGTCACACCGACCCTTTGTAGGCAAGGGTCCGCTGCAGTCGGACGAAGGCGCATGGCCCGTTATTGGACCCAGCGCGGTAGCCTTCGCAGACAACTGGCAAGAGCCCGAAGCCATGACGAACGACGATATGAGCAGGGTCATTGCGGCGTTTGTCGGCGCTGCGAAGCGGGCTGACCAAATCGGGATCGACCTCATCGAACTGCACGCTGCCCATGGTTATCTGCTCAGTTCCTTCCTCAGCCCACTGGCGAACCGTCGGGAAGATGAATACGGCGGAAGCCTCGAAAATCGCATGCGCTTTCCGCTTAGGGTGTTCGACGCTGTACGCGAAGTATGGCCCAAAGCAAAGCCGTTGGGTGTGCGCTGCAATGGCACCGACTGGCATGACGACGGCTTGCAGGCTGATGATGCCGTGGCCTTAGCCAAAGCGCTTAAAGCGCATGGCTGTGATTTCGTCGATGTCTCCAGCGGCGGCAACACCTACACCAAAGTCCCGGTTGGCCCCGGATACCAAGTGCCATTTGCAGAACGTATCAAGAAAGAAGTCGGCATTTGCACCGTTGCAGTCGGCCTGATCAACGATCCGCATCAAGCTGAAGCCATCGTCGCTGATGGCCGGGCTGACCTCGTCGCCATAGGCCGTGCTGTGCTGAACAACCCGCACTGGCCATGGCAGGCGGCGGAGGCATTGGATGGCAGAGTCGAGGTGCCGTGGCAGTACTTCAGGGCTGCCACGAAAAAAGGCATTCCGCCCCCTTACGTGCGATAGGAGCCTATCTATGGTCAATAATGAACTTTATGAGCTGCGCCTATATCAAGTAGAGCGCGGACGCATGACTGATATGATCGCCCGCCGGCGAGGCGCGCTGCAGATGCTATTTCAGAAGCACGGCATTACGCCGTTAGGTAATTGGTACACGACTTCGGGCCGCAACTCACCCTTGTTCGTCTATTTGATGCGATGGCCTGACTGGAATACCCGCCAGAAAGCGTGGGCCGGGTTTTACAGCGACCCTGAATGGTGGACGGCGCGCGAAGAAACCAACGCGGGTAGCGAACTTGTTGAGCGTTACGAGCTGAACATGCTGAAGGCAATCCATTCCTGGACAGAACAGCCAGGCATCAATGAACGCATCCTCGAACTGCATATTCCGAAAATTGATATCGGGCGCAGTGTTGCCGCTGCAACAATGATTCGTGAAAACATGAACCCACAACTCATTGCCAATGGAGCTGAACTGCTGGGTGCTTTCGAATACTTAACCGGGGACGACCTGCCGCGGGCCGCCCTTTTTGTCGGCTGGAAAAACGATGCCGATGCCGACCTTGGGCAACACTATATGGAGCAAGCACCTCTGAATCGCAGTGACCGCTATCGACTAAAACCAATTCCGCTTTAATCACCGAAAAGATTACATCTACACACCCAGGAGACAAAATGAGAAAGACTTTAAAGAAAGCCACGTTGCAAGTAAGCAAGGTAATACTGTTGTGTGGAATTGCCACTCTGGCCAATGGCGCGGTCGCGTCCGGCTATCCCGAAACGCCCATAAACTGGGTTGTGCCATATGCGCCAGGTGCAGCCACCGACACACTGGCCCGCCGTGTTGCCAGCGACGTCGGCGAACAACTCAAACAGTCTGTTGTCGTCGAAAATCGTCCGGGCGCGGGCACTATCACGGCGGCAAGAAAGCTCAAGCACGCCAGCAAAGACGGATACTCCGTCATGAGCGCCGACATATCGACGCTGGCGTTAAACCCTGCTCTGGTCAAGAACCTGGATTACGCTCAGAGCGATTTCACTCTCATCAGCATGCTCGCACGACTGCCACTTGTCCTCGTTGCACGAGCCGATTTGCCGGCAGACAACATTACCGCGTTAATCGACTACGCCAAAGACCATCCGGGCGACCTGAACTACGCATCAGCCGGTCTGGGCAGTCCTCACCATATGGCAATGGAACTGCTACTGCAGCAGGCTGGGGTCACCATGACCCACATCCCCTACAGTGGCACCGCGCCATCAATGACGGATTTGCTGGCGGGACGAGTCGACCTGATGTTTGGGTCCATAGGGTCTATCGCTCCGCATCTGCGCAGCGGAAAGCTGAAGGCATTGGGCATTTCGTCACGAGAAAGCTTCCCTACATTGAAGGAGGTCAGGCCCTTGCACGAGACGGACGCCCGCTTGGCAGGCTATGAGATGTACGCTTGGCAGGGCTTAATCGCTCCGGCCGGGATTCCCAATGCTGTTCGCGAAAAACTTAACGAAACCCTGAAACAAGTTTTAGAAAACCGAACGCTGATTAATGACTTTGCCAAGCTCGGGTTGGAAGCCAAATGGTCCACGGCCAGCGACTTTGAGACGTACGTAACGGAGCAAAGTGAAATATGGGCAAAGCTGATCCAAGAAAAGGATTTGGCGCAAAAATAAAGGCGATCTGATCTTACAAGTCAGAATAGCCCCAAGTCCCGGATGATACTTAGGGCCGCATAACGCTATTTTGCTAGCGCAAAGTCAATGCCATATCCGCCGCGATTTGGCTATTGACGATGCGCTGCACGCGCACCGCGTCGCCAAAGCGCGACCCATTCTGGCCCTGTGCATTGAGCAGGACAATGGCCAAATTACGCCCGCCAAGTTCGATCAGCATGACCAGGCAATGGCCGGCTTCGCGAGTGGTGCCGGTTTTCGAGGTCAGGATCTTCCAGTTTGACCGGCCCACCAGCATATTGGTATTACGAAACGTCTGGTCAGCAACCTTGTACTTGGCATCTGTGGAGAATTGCCGTATCAGGGGATGCTCGGAGGCCGCATGAACCAGTTTGACCAGATCCTTGGCCGAAGCAATATTCTCGTTGGACAAGCCGGTAGGTTCGACGAATCTGGAATCCGTCATGCCTAAGTCCCGTGCCATGGCGTTCATGGCCTGGACGAACGGGGCCATACCCCCCGGATAGGTACGCCCCAGGGCGTACGCCGCCGTGTTCTCGGAAGCAGTCAGTGCCAAGTGCAGCAGATCGGATCGACTCAGGCTCGTACCCGCAGGCAGGCGTGAGGGCAATTCACTCGCTGTTCTGCGATCGTCCTCGCCAATAGTGATGATCTCGTCCATGGGCAGACCGGCATCGACCACCACCAGCGCCGCCATGAGTTTGGTAATGGAAGCAATGGGCCGAACGACATTTTCCTTGCGGGCGAACAGAACCTCGGAGGTATCCACGTCTTGCACAATCACCGTGCTGGACCTGATCTTCTTGATCTCGGCCGCCGGATTATCCGTGACCAAAACCGCCTTGGCCGCCGCATCCGGGTCCAGCGGCTCAGGCAGCGCCCCCCAACGTTTGATGGCGATACGCTTGCCATAGCCATGCTTGCAAATCGGCAAGGCGGGCTGGGAATTGCAAGGATGGAAATTAGCCACCTGAGCCGGAGCCTCAGTCGGCCAACCCGCAGCCACGACAAAAACCGCTGCTACGACAAGTGTCGCCAGACGGGCCGACCGCCCGCTATATTTCAGCGTCAGTGATAATAAATTGCGCTCCGCGTTCAGCTCTGTTCTCCTTGGCGTGCGTACACGTTCATCTTGAAGACGATCTGTTCTACCCCGCCGACAGATTCAAAACACCTTTATGTTGCCTGACGTTACCAGATTTTTAAGTAGATTTCACGTGTTCCTATACAAATTGCCACGATGGAAGCCAGGCCTGAACGGGTGACGGCATGATATTTGCTGGATTCATCGCTCCAAATACTCATACGCGATAACGCTATGTTATTTAAAGATCGCATTGAAGCTGGCTATATTCTGGCGGAACGTTTGAGGCGTTACGCGAATCGATCCGATACATTGGTTCTTGGGCTGGCGCGTGGCGGCATGCCGGTCGCCTTCGAGGTGGCACGGACGCTCAATGTGCCGCTTGACGTTTTTATTGTGCGAAAGTTGGGCGTTCCGGGCCAAGAGGAACTTGCAATGGGTGCGATCGCGTCCGGGCAAGTGACCTTCTTCAATAAGGACATCATGGAATTACTGAATATCTCGGCCGAGTCGTTGCAAGCTGTTATAGCCAAAGAAACGAAAGAATTGCAGCGGCGCGAAGAGGCGTATCGAGGTCAGCAGCCGCCGTTGGATGTACATGATCGTATCGTCATTCTGATTGATGACGGGCTCGCTACCGGCGCGAGTATGCGAGCCGCTATCGCGGCGCTGAGCAAACAGCGCACGTCCCGTTTGGTGGTGGCCGTCCCCGTAGGAGCGCCGCAGACCTGCGACGAGATCAGCTCAATCGTCGATGAATTGATTTGTACCACCACGCCTGAACCCTTCTACGGCGTAGGCCGGTGGTATGAAAACTTTCCACAGACCACGGATGAAGAAGTTCGACACCTGCTGCAGACCGCTCAACGACTTCAATCTCACGGCGGCAACCCGGACCCCGCGCCCACGCTGCCGTAGCTGAACTCGTCAATCAGCCAAGGAACAAGAGGATACCGGCCATGAATGATGAAACCGAGGCAGCGCTCGTACAAACGGTCCGTAAGTCGGCACATCGGATGCAAGGCAGTGCCCACGATTACGATCCGCTCATCGATTTGGTCGGCGAGGCAAGGCTTGTTCTGCTCGGCGAGGCATCGCACGGTACACACGAGTTCTACGACGCCCGCGCGCGTATTACAAAACAGTTGATCGAGAACAAAGGATTCAACGCCATTGCGGTTGAGGCGGACTGGCCCGATGCTTACCGGATCAATCGCTACGTTCGGGCCGCGGGCGTAGACGCCCACAGCCGCGACGCATTGAAGGATTTCAAACGCTTTCCCATCTGGATGTGGCGCAATTCGGATGTTCTGGATTTTGTCGATTGGCTGCGCCGTCATAACGACGCGAACGGCTCCAAGCAGAATAAGACGGGATTCTACGGCCTTGATTTATATAGCATGTATACCTCCATGGAGGCGGTGCTTCGCTTTCTGGAGAAGATCGACCCTGAAGCGGCTGCGCGAGCGCGTTATCGCTATTCCTGTTTTGATCACTTCGGTGAAGACCCGCAAGCTTATGGCTATGCAGCCAGTTTCGACTTTTCCGCCTCCTGCGAAAAAGAAGTCCTCGTCCAAACGCTTGAATTGCAAAAACAGGCCGTTGCTTATGCCGATCGCGATGGAAATATCGAAAGCGATGAATTCTTTTTCGCGCAGCAGAACGCTCAATTGGTAAAAAATGCAGAGCAATACTACCGTTCCATGTTCCGCGGCCGCATCGAGTCCTGGAACAATCGCGGCCGGCATATGGCGCAAACGCTTGAAGCGCTCATCAACCATCTCGACAGTCGACAGCAGGAAACAAAAGTGGTGGTCTGGGCCCATAACTCTCATGTGGGCGATGCCCGGGCGACCGAAATGGGCGAGCACGGCGAGCTAAACCTCGGCCAGCTGGTGCGCGAACGATGGGGCAAGAATGCCGTGCTCGTTGGATTTACGACGTATCAGGGCACGGTGGCAGCCGCGTCGGATTGGGATACGCCCCCGCAATTGAAACGCGTGCGTCCCGGATTGAGCGGCAGTGTTGAAGCGCTGTTCCACCAGGCGAATATCGACCGATTCCTGCTGCTTCTGCGGGATGACGCGCAATTACGAAGCGTGTTGAGCGCACCGCGCCTGGAACGGGCCATCGGCGTTATCTACCGGCCTGAAACCGAACGGCAAAGCCACTATTTCCACGTCAAGCTCTGCGAACAGTTTGATGCCATCGTGCATTTCGATGACACGCAGGCGGTAGCGCCTCTCGAGTATGTCGCAGCAGAAGAAGGACGCGACATGGCGGAAACATTTCCCACCGGGATCTGACCGTATCAGCGTGAGCGCACACCGCAGGCACAAAACATGCTGGCTGTTCTAGTGGCGGTATCGAACCGACGTTCGCCCAAAAAACCTGAACCGCATACCTATCACGGAGGGCTTTATGCGACATCCCTTTTTAATTGTCTTTTCAGCGAGCCTTTGGCTGGCAAATAGTGCGCTAGCCGATACGACGGTGCAGATGCGAGAAGTTACTGCCCAGGGAATAGCCGACGCCGTCGGCACAGTCACTATTTCGGAATCGCCATACGGGTTGGTATTCAGTCCCCAGCTCAAAAGCCTTGCCCCGGGCGTTCACGGCTTTCATGTCCACGAGAATCCAAGCTGCGACCTGGCCGAAAAAGACGGCAAGCCTGTGGCTGCCGGAGCGGCGGGTGAGCACTTCGATCCGAAAAAAACAGGAAAACATGGCTTCCCATGGGGAGACGGGCACTTAGGCGACCTGCCTGCCATGTACGTGGACAGCGACGGCAATGCCACGAATCCGGTCCTCGCTCCGCGCATCAAAAAGCTGTCCGATATCTCGGCGCACGCATTGATGATTCACATGGGAGGCGACAACCATTCCGATAGCCCGAAGCCATCGGGCGGAGGAGGAGCAAGGATCGCTTGCGGCATTATTTCTCAATCGCAGTAATCCGTCGGTACTGCCTGTTACATCACAAAAGCCGGCCCCATGCCCAACACCACGTCGACATAGTCGGGAATAGGACTTGCTGAAGCCGGCTCTCATCCAACAAGGAATTTGATCATGCCAGCGAAATCCAAATCTCAGCAACAGGCGGCCGGCATCGCGTTGGCGGCCAAAGAAGGCAAGAAAAAGGTCAGCGACTTAAAGGGACCATCCAAATCCATGTACGAATCCATGAGCGAAAAAGAATTGCACGACTTGGCGGCGACGAAAACCAAACATAAACCCGATCACAAATCCGACAAAGACTAGGAGCGCAAATGCAGCTTGGACTGGAGTACGCGAAAGCCGGCCAAAAAAGCGCTGTCCATCATGGCCAAACGGATCGCGCAGCGCTACGAAGCGGCCCGCATTCAAGCCGGTGCGAGGAGTCGCCATGGACGCACTGCCGTTGAGCTTTTCCGTAAATGGTCAGTCACGAACGCTGTCGGTGGACGCCAGTGCGACCCTGCTGGACGTGTTACGTGAGCAACTGATGCTATCGGGCACCAAGAAGGGTTGCGATCATGGCCAGTGCGGCGCCTGTACCGTGCTGGTGGATGGACGCCGAATCAACGCGTGCCTGACGCTTGCCGTCATGCAGGAAGGCCGCTCCATCACTACCATCGAGGGCTTGGCCGACGGCGAAGTCCTGCACGATCTGCAAAAAGCCTTCATCGAACATGACGCCTTTCAGTGCGGCTACTGTACGCCCGGGCAAATTTGCTCGGCCGTCGGATTCATCAACGAGGGCCACGCAAGCGCCAAAGTGGGCCGCGATGGCGAATCCGACGACACGCTACGCGAAGTGATTCGCGAGTTCATGAGCGGCAATCTATGCCGTTGCGGGGCGTACACCAACATCGTGGACGCTATTATGCAAGTGGTGCACGAACGGGAGCGGGCATGAATTCATTCTCGTACATGCGCGCCCGCGATGTTGCGCAAGCCACCCGCGAAGGCGCCGCCGGGAACGTGAAGTTCATTGCCGGCGGCACGAATCTGCTGGACCTCATGAAAGAGAATATCGAACGCCCCGGGCGGCTGATCGATATCAACGGCCTGCCCCTGGACCGCATCGAAGAGACTCACGAAGGCGGCTTGCGTATAGGAGCCCTGGTACGCAACGCCGACCTGGCCGCCGACCCACGAGTGCAGGAGCGCTACCCGCTTCTGTCCAGCGCGCTGCTGGCGGGAGCCAGCCCGCAGCTTCGCAACATGGCCACGACGGGCGGCAACCTGATGCAGCGCACCCGTTGCCATTACTTCTACGATGTCGCGACGGCGTGCAACAAGCGACGCCCCGGTTCGGGCTGCGACGCCATCGGCGGCGTCACACGCATCCACGCCATACTGGGAACGAGCGACCAATGCATTGCCACCCACCCATCCGATATGTGCGTTGCCATGGCCGCGCTCGAGGCCGAAGTCAACGTGATGGGACCGCATGGCCCGCGCACCATGGCGTTTGCCGACTTTCATCGTTTGCCCGCTGAAACGCCCCATCTTGACAACAACTTGGCGCCCGGCGAGCTGATTGTCAGCGTCGAACTTCCTCAAGAAGGATTCAGTCAGCACTACAGTTATCTGAAAATTCGAGATCGGCTGGCCTATGCCTTTGCGCTGGTTTCCGTGGCGGCGGCCTTACGGATCGAGGGCGGACGCATCACGACCGTGCGCGTCGCGCTGGGCGGCGTGGCTCACAAGCCTTGGCGCAGGACCGATGCCGAACAGGAGCTGACAGGCGAGCAGGCGAACGCGAAAACGTTCACGGCATTTGCCGACAGGCTGCTGAACGGTGCAAAAGGCCAGGGCGACAACGACTTCAAGATCGCGTTGGCGCAACGCGCCATAGTGCGCGCGCTCACACAAGCGGCCGACGGCGTCCCGCAATCCCAAACCGACAAGCGAATAGCCTAAGGAGACTGCCATGACGATTCAGCCCGATATCGGCGCCGCTGTGAGTCGTGTCGATGGCACGATGAAAGTCACCGGGCAAGCCGTTTATGCGGGTGAACACCCTGCCCGGGATCTCCTGTATGGCGTCGCCGTAAGTGCCGAAATCACTCGTGGGCGCATCCTTTCCATCGACACATCCCAGGCACGGGCGGTCGACGGCGTGGTTGAAGTTCTTACCCACGAAAACCGTCCCCAGGTGCCTTGGTTCGACATGGAAAACGGCGGCCCGGCAGCCATCTCCAAGCCGCCTTTGCACACCTTATTCGATGACACCGTTGAATTCGCCGGGCAACCCATCGCCCTGGTCGTGGGCACAACTTTCGAGGCGGCGCGCCAGGGCGCCCTGCTCGTCACGGCGAGCTACCAGAACGCGAGCCACAACACTCGCCTTGACACAGTGCTGGCGCAGCGGTTCACGCCGACGGAAAAGAAGACGAGAAACGCGATCAGGGGCGACGTGGATGCGGCCTGCGCGCATGCTACGGCGAAGATCAAGCAACGCTATCGCCTGGCGATGGAACACCACCATCCCATGGAGATGCACGCAACGACCGTCCAATGGCATGGCGACGGAACCCTCACCGTTTATGACAAGAACCAGGGCTCTCAAAACGCGCAAGAACAATTGGCGCGAGCCTTCGGCTATACCGCCGAGACACTCAAGGTCATCAATCCTTTCGTGGGCGGTGCGTTCGGGTCCGGCTTGCGCCCGGCTTACCAAGCTTATCTGGCCGTGCTGGCCGCCCTCATGCTGAAGCGTTCCGTACGCGTCACCTTAACGCGTCAGCAAATGTTCACCCATGTACACCGTCCCGCCTGCATTGAAGACATAACGCTCGCCTGCGATGCACAGTCGAAATTGACCGCCATTGCCTTGAAGGCCACCACCAGCACTTCGCAATATGAAACCTATACCGAAAACATCATCGGCTGGGGGCCCGCCGCCTATCCCTGCGATAACATCCGGCTGGACTACGCCGTCGCTGCGATCGATACGCCCACGCCCGGAAATATGCGTGCGCCAGGCGCGGCCACCGGCATGAACCTGTTTGAAATCGCCATGGATGAACTGGCCTACGCAAACGGAGTTGATCCGCTTGCGCTTCGTGAGGCCAATTATTCGGATATGCACGGATTGACCGCCCTGCCCTATACCAGCAAGGCCTTGATGGCGGCCTATCGTGAAGGCGCCGCCCGCTTCGGCTGGCACAGCCGCAGCCCGAAGCCACGTTCTATGCGGGAAGGCAAGGAACTCATCGGCTGGGGTATGGCCACAGGCATCTGGGAGGCGCTGTTATTGTCAGCCAGCGCCCGCGCAACCCTTGATCAACACGGCATTCTGACCGTCGCCTCGGCCGCGTCGGACATAGGTACAGGCACTTATACCGTCATGGCGCAAATCGCGGCCGGCGCGCTGGGCTTGCCGCTGGATCGCGTAAAGGTGGTTCTCGGCGACTCCAGCCTGCCCCCTGCCGAAATCGAAGGCGGATCGACCATGGCCACCTCGGTTGGCGCCGCCGTCAGCCGGGCCTGCGGCAAACTGGCCCAACGTCTTTTCGAGACGGTAGCAAAATCAAAAGGCCATCCGCTGGGCACAGTGAGATTTGACGAAGTCGAGTTTCGCGAAGGTCGCATGCGACTTGGCAAAGACCCGTCGCGATTCATCGACTACCAGGACATCGTAGCGCTTTCTGGTGCGCCCTCGCTCCATTGCGAAGCATCGATAGATCCCTCCAAGGATAGCACCGACGTCAAGGCCAAGAATACGCACTGCGCGGTATTCGCCGAAGTCCGGGTCGACCAGGAGCTGGCCGTGCTGCGGGTCACCCGGCTGACGCTTGCGGTCGCGGCCGGCCGCATCATCAACCCCAAAACCGCCCGCAGCCAGATACTGGGCGGCGCCGTGATGGGCATCGGCATGGCCTTGCACGAAGAAAGCAGGTTTGACCACCGCCTGGGCCGCATCATGAACCATAACCTGGCCGAATACCACATACCGTGCCACGCCGATGTCTACGACATCGATGTGATGTTTATAGACGAACCGGACAGTGAAATGAGTCCGCTCGGAGCCAAAGGCGTCGGCGAGATCGGCATCGTGGGCACTGCCGCCGCCATCGCGAACGCCGTTTATCACGCAACGGGGAAGCGCATCCGAGACCTGCCAATTACACTGGACAAGCTTCTGTAGCGGCTCGAAACTCGCCTTCACGCTGTGCGCTTACCCGCAATATGCCCGCACCACCACGTCGCTGGAGTCCAGTTGCAGATTGATTCGGCTTTGGTTGAAATCACGTGTCACGGCCTGCCCTGGCCGTATAATGCGAACAACGGTTGCGCCGCTTACTTCGCGGGCGCGATTTTCCACTTCAGGGGAGATCCTATGCCCCTGCAGTGGCGCGTCGGGTGCGACGTCACAGACGCCCGGCGTCACCGACGGCGCGGTAGTGGGCGCCGCGCAAGCGGCCAGCGCGGAAGCAATCCCCACTGCGATAAAGGGTCGTATCATCATGGATTCTCCTGTTGCCTCGATTCCTGGGTTGGGGGATGCTAGGGCCATCCCTGTTTGAGTTCACGACTGGCAGAGTATATCTTGCCGCGCCTCTTGTTTACTTGGCTGGCGCGACTCGCCATATCGTGTTGCCCACATCGTCCGCGACGAGCAGCGCCCCGGTCTTGTCCACCGCTACGCCAACCGGTCTTCCCAAGGCATCTCCTTCTTCGCTGAGAAACCCGGTAAGAAAATCTTCCGGCTGACCGGCGGGCTCTCCATTTTTGAATGGAACGAAAAGCACTTTGTAACCGCTGCGCGGATCCCGGTTCCACGAGCCGTGCTGACCGACAAACGCGCCGCCGACGTATTTTTCGGGGAAGGACTTGCCAGCATAGAAAGCCAGCCCCAATGAGGCTGTGTGCGCGCCCAGCGAATAATCGGGCTTGACGGCTGAGGCAACCAGTTCGGGTTTCTGTGGCTTCATGCGCTCGTCCACATGCTGGCCGAAGTAGCTGTATGGCCAACCGTAAAACGCGCCCTCCTTGACCGCCGTCATATAGTCCGGCACCAGGTCGTTACCCAGTTCGTCGCGTTCATTGACCGACACCCATAATCTGCCGCTGTCAGGCTGCCAGTCCATGCCGTTTGGATTGCGCAGACCGGTTGCAAAAAGCCGCTTATTTCCGGTCGATAGGTTGACTTCCCATATCGTCGCGCGCCCTTCTTCCGCCTCGATGCCGTTTTCGGCATTATTGCTATTGGATCCCACCGTGGCGTACATCCGTTTTCCGTCCGGGGAAGCGATGATGTTCTTGGTCCAGTGGTGGTTGATGGGCCCCGCCGGCAGATCGGTTACTTTCTCGCTGGCTTCCGTGATTGAGGGCGCCCCTTCCTTATACGGAAAGCGCAGCACGGCATCGGTATCCGCCACATAAAAGTCCGTGCCCACCAATGCCATTCCGAATGGCGACTTCAGGTTCTCCAGGAATACGCCGCGAATTTCCGCTTCGCCGTCTCCGTCCTTGTCCCGCAACAGCGTGATGCGGTCAGCACTCGGAACCTGGGCGCCCGCTTTTTTCTGAAAGAATTTCATGGCTTTGGCTTTGATGCCTTTCTCGTCCTCAGGCCGCTTGGGCGCGTTGGTTTCGGCCACCAGCACGTCGCCGTTGGGCAATACATATAGCCAGCGCGGATGGTCCAATCCCTTGGCGAACGCACTCACCTCGAATCCGGCTGGCGCCGTGGGCTTTTGGTCGTCGGTCCACGGCTTCGCCGGCGCAACGTTTACGGTCGGAATGAGAGAGGAGTCGGGCTCCGGCAGTACGGGATCCGGCCCGTAACTGACCGGCGACGGCGGCTGCCTATTTCCCGCACAAGCCGCGACGCTGAAAACCGTGATGCCAGTCAACAGGTAAATCCTGAATATCCGCAGCATGGAGTGCTCCTCAAGTCTGTGAGCTGCTGCCAGCAAGTCGTGTTCCGGGTGTCAAACCTGAGTAAACCGAGTTTCGCGTTCACTCAGCGCGGCCTAGCCTAGGGTCCTGCCGCGGTACCCTTGATTACAACGGAGTACTCCATCGAACGGAGATTAAGAAGACCCTTCGCAGACCGTGGGCAGGCCATCGTGGCTACACGTTTAGCTGAAACGCGTCAAATCAAATGGCACGGCTTCGGCGCCTAACCGCTTGCCTTGCAGCATATCGGCCATGAGCTCCCCTGCGGCCGGGCCGATCCCAAAGCCATGGCCTGAAAACCCCGATGCCAGATAAAACCCCGGTATGGCAGCGACCTGCGACATCACGGGCAGCGCATCAGGGGTAACGTCGATATAGCCGCCCCATGACTGCGCGATGCGAGCGTCTCGAAACGCAGGAAATGCCTCGGCCAGTTTCCGCAACGCGCCCGCTACGGCAATGTCGCAAGCTTTCGGGTCTAATACTCTGTGTTGTTCAAACGGCGTGACGCGATCCATGTCGAACTTGCGAGGTATCGACAGCTCTTCAAAAAACCGCCTGCCGAACCGAAGCTTGACGAAGGTGTTGTTCTGCATCCAGGCCGGCAAAAACTGCTTGAATAGTCTGAAGCTGTCGGGAACCAGGTCCGCAAAAGAAGCCCCAAACTGGGAAACGGTATAGCCTCCGTCTGCGCGTTTACGACAGACAAAATCTTTGCCGTTAACGGTCAGATCCAGAGGCGTGCTGATAGGCTCTGTCCGTAGCACCGATCCGCGAACTTTCAACTGAGGAAAGCTCACACCCGAATTCCCGCAAAAAAGCCGGGACCACGCACCGCCCGCGAGCAGCACAGTCGACGCCTTTACAAGCCCATGCTCGGTAACCACCCCGGAAACGCGGCCAGCGGAAACATCCAGTCCCCGTACCGCGCAATGCTCCATTATTTGGCACCCGTGTAACGAAGCCAGTTTAGCGATGCCGCGTGTGGCAAGAGCTGGCTCCGCAACACCGTCTGTCGGGCTGAACAAAGCACCTGTCCAATGACGGTTGCTAGCCGGCAAACGTCTCAAAACTGCGGATCGATCCAGCATAGCGGCGTCAACGTTGCATGTGCGCGCCGCATCCAGCCATCGTTGATAACCTTCGGCATCAGCGTCATTTTCTGCCAGATACACAATGCCGGTCCGGCGAAATCCCACGTCTACCTGGCGCTGTATATCGGACCATAACTCATTGGCCCTTATAGCCAGCGGAACTTCAGCCACATCGCGCAATAGCGTTCTTACCCACCCCCAGTTTCGTGACGACTGCTCGCATGCAAGCGTGCTTTTCTCCAGAACGGCCACTCGGACGCCGTCTTTGGCCAAGGCATACCCCGCACTGATGCCGATGATCCCCCCTCCTACAATCACCACATCAACTTCCGAAGGAAGTTTTACGTTAATAGTCATTCCGCTTGCACCGTCCTGTTGTACTTGTGTTTACATACCAGCTATTCGTCTGATACGATATATATCGCATAGCGATATATGATATTCGTTATACGATATTTAGCTACAAAGAAAAAATCTTGTCAACTTCTCTTAATCGGCGGAAGCTTCCCATGTCTAAAACTTCTACTTTGTTCATCAATTCGCTCGACAAAGGCTTATTAGTGCTTGAAGCGTTTAGAAATTATGAGACCCTGAATCTGCGGGACATTGCCGAGTCATGCGACATAAGCATCAGTTCAGCCCAACGCGCAGCCTATACGCTGGAACAGCTCGGTTATATAAAAAAAGACATCCAGACCAGACGTTACTCTTTGACCGTAAAGGCACTGGGCCTGGGATATACCTATCTTGCCAATGAACATTTGTTCAAAAGCGCGCACGCCACCTTGCATCAGTTGAACCAGGAATGCGGGGAAAGCGTCAATCTTTCAGTGCCCGACGATGACGATATGGTGTTTGTGATGCGAATTCACACATTCAAGCACATCCCCGTATACATGCCGATCGGAGCACGCATTCCGATTTTTTCATCGGCTTCCGGACGAGCCGTCCTGTCTTGTGGCCCGATTAGCGCAGTCGACGAAAGGCTAATTTCTACCCGCATCGAAAAACACACGCCGCACACAACGACTGCATCGGCCGCTCTACGAGAGATGATTATGGAGGCTGGGACGGCCGGTTATGCGTACGCCGACGAAGAGTTTTTTCCGACCGATGTCAACGTTGCCGCAGCAGTTCTTGATGAGACACATACGCCCATAGCGGCCATCAATATTTCAGTGCCCAAACCCAGGTGGTCTCTGGCCAGAGCCCGGGAAGAACTGGCCCCATTGGTGATACGGGCCGCTCGGGCAATCAGCAAAAACCGATAGTCCGGGTTCCACCCTTGCCTCAAGATCAAAATAAGTTGGAATCTGCGGGTTTCTCCGTATTTGCGCGAACAACAATCCTGACTAAAGTTGAATATCGCATTTCGATTATTTAATATCGTATAGCGATAGAAAGTCCATACACAAACGGAACGATCTTGCAGATGGAGAGTCATCCGCCTCCAATTGATTGGCCCCTGGGCGGCATAGCACAGCGTCTGTCCAGTTTTTGACGAAAGAGACAGCCATGAATCAATTAGACCAATTTGCTCACTTGACCAAAAAGAGTTTGCTATGCAGCCTCCTCGGGCTGGCAGGCCTTGCCTTGAACAGTCCGCCCGGCCATGCGCAAGAACCAAGCTGGCCAGAGCGCCCCATCAAATTAATGGTGGGTTATCCACCGGGCGGCGGAACAGATACTGTTGCCCGAATCTTGGCAGAGCAGCTAACAAAGCGGATGGGCGAGTCGGTCGTTGTCGAGAACCGCCCCGGGGCAAGCGGCATGATAGCCACCCTCGCTGTAGCCCGATCCAAGCCGGACGGATACAGCCTTATATTTGCTACCGGCGCGTCGTTGACCGCCCCCGCAGTGTCGGCCCAGATCAACGGCCGGGAGTTCGATTCTTTAAGGGATCTGCAGCCGATAACGTTTATAGGGGGTGGGCCATACATCCTAATCGCCAACAAGGATTTCCCGCCAAACACCCTGGCCGAACTGGTCGCGTATGCGAAAAAGCATCCTGACAGTGTGAATTACGCATCGCCCGGCAAAGAAACCTTCAACTACCTTCTACTTGAAGGCTTCAATATCGACGCAGGCATTCAGACTACCCATGTACCTTACAAAGGTAGCTCAGAATTGATGCACAACTTGGTGGCTGGCTATGTGCAGTACACCCTTGAGACGCCGGGCACCACCTTGCCACTAATTCAAGAAGGGAAAGTAAAAACAATTGCACTGCTAAGCGAAAAACGATTACCGAAATTGAACTCGGTGCCAACCGCTGTAGAACAACGTTATCCGTCACTGGTTGGCGGCTCCTGGTATGGTGTACTGGCGCCGGCAGGAACGCCGGAAGACGTTGTACGCAAGCTGAACGCAGAAATCGTCGCCGTGCTAAAAACACCCGAAGTAATGGAAATTTTCGATAAACGCGAAATTACGGTAGCAGGCAGCAGTCCCACCGAATTTACCGACTTCATTAAATCGGAAATGCTTAAAAGAAAAACCATAGTAGAAAAGATAAATAAGGCAGCGACGAACAATGAAGCAACACCGAAGTAATTCCTTCTGAACCGTTTTCTACCTGGCGCCGACCTATCTTGAATAATTTAACTAAACCAGAAGATCTGACCAAAGGAAGTTCGGCAGGTGCACTCCGACCAACCCTTGCCGGCTTAGAGCACATGGTCTCCTCGGGCCACTACCTGGCTTCGCATGCCGCATTCGAAATCCTTCAGGCGGGCGGCAATGCCGTCGATGCCGGGGTTGCCGCCGGAATCGCGCTGGGCGTTGTGCAAAGCGACGTCGTCAACTTTGCTGGCGTGGCCCCCATTCTCATATATAGCGCCGAGACAAGAAAAGTCTGGAGCATATCCGGCCTTGGAGGATGGCCTGCCTCAGCTTCATTGGATTTTTTTCTAAAGGAATGCAACGGCACGATTCCTGCCGGTATCCTTCGAACCGTCATTCCAGCCGCTCCTGATGCCTGGATAACGGCCCTGGAGCGCTTCGGGACCATGTCGTTTACCGATGTGTCGGCCGCAGCCATCCGATTCGCCCGCCAAGGGTTTGTGATGTATCCCTTGATGTCGGAAATGATAAAAACACACATCGAGGGTTACAGCCGATGGCCATCGAGCGCTGAAATCTATTTGCTACAGGGAAGCCCCCCCGAGCCCGGAGAGATTTTCCGGCAGCAAGATCTTGCGCGCACCATTCAATATATGGCGGACCAAGAACAGTCCGTCAGCTCGCGGGGACGGAATCTAGGACTTAAAGCCGCCAGAGATGCTTTTTACAAAGGCGACATTGCCCGTACCATCGTCGATTATCACAATCGACATGGCGGGCTGCTGCAATTGAGCGACATGGCCTCGTTTTCCGTGGAAGTCACCGAAGCGATAAGTACGGCCTTCCACGACACACAGATTTACAGCTGCGATTTCTGGTGCCAGGGCCCGGTATTGCTGCAGATACTGAACATACTAGAGAGCTCCGAGCTTAAAACCTTAAAGCACAACTCGACCGAATACATTCACCTGCTTACCGAGGCGATCAAGATGGGCTTTGCGGACCGCGAGGCCTATTACAGTGATCCCAAAGAAGGTCGCGTGCCGAAGGACATTCTTCTATCAAAGACTTATGCGGCGCAACGCCTTGCACAAATAAACAAAGACGGCGCCTGGCCGGGCATGCCGCCTGCAGGCAACCTGCCCGGAAAAGGCCAAATCACGCCCGACAACGCTGAACAGAAAAACTCACGGACCGACCCGGCGATCGACACATCATATGTAGCCGTTATCGACAAGCACGGCAACGCATTTTCAGCGACCCCAAGCGATGGTTCCTACAACACACCGGTAATCCCTGGCACCGGACTGTGCCCATCCCCGCGCGGCAGTCAATCATGGGCCCAGGCGGGCCATGCCGCGGCCATTGCGGCCGGACGCCGCCCCCGTCTCACTCCTAACCCGTCAATGGCCATCATGCCCGGCGGCTACGTCATGCCGTTTGGCACGCCCGGCGGAGATGTACAGTGTCAGTCCATGCTCCAGACGTTTTTGAATGTGGAGGTGTTCAATATGACACTGCAGAAAGCCGTTGAAGCTCCCCGATTTGCCTGCTTCAGCTTTCCGTCCTCATTCGAGCCCCACATTATTCAGTCAGGAAAACTGATGCTGGAAGACGAAATAGACAGCGAAGTTATCAAGCAGTTATCCGCGCTTGGCCACAAAACGGAATCCTGGGGAAGCTTGAACTGGCGCTCCGGAAGCGTCTGCATGGTCAAGCATGAAATTGCTTCGGACATACGCTGGGGCGCGGCCGACCCGCGCCGGCCAAGCTATGCGCTAGGCTGGTAGCTATTTGGCTCCAGGCTTGTAATCCAGTGCTCTGGGGCGGGAACCGACTGGGCGCCGCACTGCTTACTTAACACTAGATAAAAAAGGAGAGCCGTATAAATACTGGCTCTCCGTCGTTTTAATGCCTGTTACTGCTTTATGCTGCCAAGCCGCAAATCATTCCCACTCAATTATCAGTAGCTTAATTACAGCATTGATTCCATTGGGGTTATTTCCAGCACCTCTTGCCAATACCATCCAAAATACCATCCTCAGAAACCAGCTTCATATTGCTTGAGGCTGCTTGATATTGCCAGGATTTTTACGGAGTTTCGCGTTCTCGTATACAAATGGGGTTTTTCGGGCAAATCGCCAGATCGTGGTATTAGAAAGTGCTTTTATACCCTCTTGAATGGATCCATTGCCGAAGTTGTCTATGGTCTGAGCACGATAGGCTTAGTCACACAGCCATTTGCAATTGAGTAAACCCCATGACTAAAGCAGAGCTAGTTCAAATCCTGACGCGCGACGAAGATACCTGCAACCACCACTCGACGCAGGCTTACTTGGGATGTCAACGCCAGACAAACCAAGCTGTCGCTTGCAGAAATATCACCTGACTGAACAAGGGCAGATACTACTCGCTCAACAACGTCAAGTTCAATAGCGCCCGTACAAACTCCCACACCACGGCACGGCCGGAACAAATCGCCATTGCCCAGGCATCACCTGGCATCATCAGAAATAAAACCGGAGAACATCCATGAAGTGTCTTCCCGCAGCGGTTGGCATGCCCGGGGCGACCCATTCAGAATGATACCGACGTCGAATGCGACATCTACCAGTCCATATTTTCCGTCGGTTCTCCTTGCGCGGTGTGCTATCTGCTGAATTCTCTCATCGAGCCAACTGATTGCATCACCTAAGCTTCATGCAGACCCACGTGACAGGCTTATGTCCTATACTGGCTCGCACGCAGGCAGCGGGTTGAGAAAGGCCCTTCGTACCAGTACGGATAATGCCGATGCTGGGAGCGCGCTCGTTAATATCGTTTGGCTTCATGCCGCCCGATTGAAACGAGTCTATCCCCTATCGGCTCCATTATTATTTTTTGGAGCATGTCTTGAACACTAATCTTATCTTTTCAGCAGCCAGCGCCGAAGTTGACGCAGCCGCCATCGCCCCCCTTCCCCAATCAAACAAGGTTTATCAGCAAGGCTCACGCCCAGATATCCGCGTACCATTTCGGGAAGTTTCGCAAGACGATACGCCAACGATGTTCGGCGGTGAAACAAACCCTCCACTTACCATTTATGACACCAGCGGCCCGTATACCGACCCGTCGATCAAGATCGACATCCGTAAGGGGCTCGACCCAGTGCGTAGTACCTGGATAGCAGAGCGCAACGATACCGAACAGCTGAGCGGTGCCAGTAGCGAATATGGACAAGCCCGCTTGCGAGACGCAAAGCTTGATTCCCTGCGCTTTGAATTGAACCGCAAACCGCGTCGCGCCCTAGCGGGAAACAACGTGACTCAAATGCATTACGCACGTCGCGGCATTATTACCCCCGAGATGGAGTTCGTCGCCATCCGCGAGAATCTGCAACGTGAACGCTATATGGAAATGCTACGCGCCAGCGGCCCAGATGGTGAAAAGCTGGTGGAACGTTTGCTGCGTCAACACGCAGGTCAATCGTTTGGAGCCGCTATCCCAGACTCGATCACGCCAGAGTTTGTACGCGAGGAAGTTGCGAAGGGCCGGGCCATCATTCCAGCCAATATCAATCACCCCGAAAGCGAGCCTATGATCATAGGTAGAAATTTCCTGGTCAAGATCAATGCCAACATAGGAAACTCGGCGCTAAGTTCAAACATCAGTGACGAAGTCGAAAAAATGACATGGGCGATACGCTGGGGTGGCGACACCGTGATGGATTTGTCGACGGGCAAGAACATCCACGAAACCCGCGAATGGATCATACGTAACTCACCGGTGCCGATCGGTTCCGTGCCCATCTATCAGGCACTAGAAAAGGTAGACGGTAAAGCCGAAGATCTGACTTGGGAAATATTCCGTGACACACTAATTGAGCAAGCCGAGCAAGGCGTCGATTACTTTACGATTCATGCGGGTGTTCGGCTGCCCTTCATTCCCATGACCGCCAACCGCATGACGGGTATTGTGTCGCGCGGCGGATCGATTATGGCAAAGTGGTGTCTGGCCCACCATAAAGAAAGCTTCATTTATGAACGCTTCGAAGATATTTGCGAAATCATGAAAGCCTATGACGTGAGCTTTTCCTCCAGGATCGGGCTACGATGCCAATGACGAAGCACAATTTGCCGAACTGAAAACGCTGGGCGAACTAACCCAAGTAGCGTGGAAATACGATGTGCAAGTCATGGTCGAGGGGCCTGGCCACGTGCCTATGCACCTGATCAAGGAAAACATGGACATGCAACTGAAGCACTGCCATGAAGCGCCCTTCTATACCTTGGGGCCGTTGACTACTGATATTGCACCAGGTTATGACCATATCACGTCGGGCATAGGCGCAGCCCTGATCGGCTGGTACGGTACTGCCATGCTGTGCTACGTCACACCCAAAGAGCACTTGGGCCTGCCCAATAAAAAAGATGTCAAGGACGGCATCATCACCTACAAAATTGCTGCCCACGCTGCCGATCTAGCCAAAGGGCACCCAGGCGCAGCAATACGGGACAATGCTTTATCTAAAGCACGCTTTGAGTTTCGCTGGGACGATCAGTTCAATTTGGGCCTTGACCCCGATACAGCCAAAGACTTTCATGACGAGACCCTGCCTAAAGACTCAATGAAAGTCGCCCATTTTTGTTCGATGTGTGGACCGCATTTTTGCAGCATGAAGATTACGCAAGACGTGCGTGAGTACGCCAAGCAAAAAGGCTTGCAAGAAAATGAAGCCCTGCACCAGGGCATGCAAGAAAAAGCCATAGAGTTTGTAAAGAAAGGTGCACAAATCTACCATCAAACCTAAGCCACACATCGTCCCTTTGAAGGAGCCAGAGCAGTCTTTACTGGTATTGATGATTAGTGGCGGACTAATTGCTAACGGGCTTTAGGTAGCAGCGTATTGGCAATTAGATGATAAACAACTGGCGACGCATCGTTGGAATGCCCAACGATGCACTATCAGGTTCAAGTTACAGAGAAACTATAAACAACATGAGAAGATAGACGTAATATTACTTCACCCCTACTCCCACTCCATCATCAATAGGTCTCGCAACCCGCATGGTTAAAGGACTTGGCTGTGATCGAGATGTGTCTTTATCGTCGCTTTTACCGTCAGAAACGCAGATCTTTTGCTGGCGCGGGAGATGGAGCGAATTGCGGGGCGTAAACGTTATGCAACACCATTATCAATCAGAATATAAGGATACAGGAGGTGACGCATCTTGTCTCCCTCCTCGACAAGCAATCCGACTCATTTGACGAGCCAATAACGTCTCCATGACGATGGCTTCAGTGTCCAAGGTTGCCTCCAATAACGGCAAAGACTCCCAAGACAATCCATGATACACGCAAGCCATACGATCTTCCGTTCATATTAAAAAGTGTCAGAAACTTTGCTATATTTCTACCAATCAGGAGGCAACCTTATGCAGACCCTTTCCCAAAAAATACTTGAGCACGCTACCGGCTTACCGGAGGGCGCGCCTTTGGTCGCAAAAGAGCTACTGCACCTGGGCAACCGCGCTGCCGTAGATCAAGCCCTGTCCCGCCTCGTTCAGCGGGGTCGGTTGTTGCGGGCGGGCCGTGGCATCTATGTTTTGCCGATCGAAAACCGCTTTGGCACCCGTGCGCCCTCAACAGCCAAGATGGTCGAAAATCTGGCCAAGCAACGTGGCGAAATTATCGTACCTCACGGTGCCTTCTCTGCCAATGCACTCGGTCTCACGACGCAAGTTCCTATTCAGGCCATCTACCTAACCTCCGGCCCAAGCCGACGCTTGAAGCTGGGGGCACAAAAAATAGAACTGCGGCACGCACCGGGATGGCAATTGATTTACCCCGGCCGCGCGGCTGGCGACGTGGTGCGCGCACTGGCCTGGCTGGGACCAGAAAGATCCGGTAAGGCAATACGCACGTTGCGCGCCAAACTGCCTCCCGCTGAAAGGAGAAAAGTGACTTCAGCACCTGCGCGCCTGCCAACCTGGATGGCACAAGAAGTCAGCGCTCTGCTGTCCCATGGCTGAGTTCTTCAGTCTTAGGCAGCCAACATTACTCTCAGTGAAATGTTCCAGCTGTCGTTGGAGCCTACAAGTTTCAGGGTTTACTTCTTAAGCGTCAAACGAGGCCTACCGCCCTGCGTGGGTAAGCGGCTTGCTTCTGATTCCACAGTCAAATGAGAAACCAAATGGATAAGCCCCTGTAGCAGCGCCCCACTCTCATCGTCATGCGCCGTAATTACTGAGTCTAGATGAGGTTTCAAGCGGGAAGATACCAACTGGCTAGCAACTGCGACATGTTCTGGTACCGATGACACGTAGCCAATCGGTACGGCAACAGCCTGATGAGCCAGATGAAAATGAAACATTGCACACACCAGCGTATCCGGTACGATCAAAAGTTCCAAGCTTCCATCCATCAGCGCAGCATCAGTTGCCAACAGACGGTCGAAGTGATACTGGTACATAAACAGCCGCTCTTTAGGCGATTGTCGCGCCTTCTGCACTGTCACATACACCCCAGCTGATGAACTGTTCTCTCCCTTGGGCTGCAGTAGGTTATCGATTTTTTTCGCCAACTCTTTAGCGCTACGCGTGCGTGCCCACAATGACGATTGCGGAGCCCACCATAACGCTGCCGTCGGCTTAGAGGCTGGCGTCCGCTGCTGATCCTCAATACCGGAATCTCCTACCTTCGCAGGAGACTCTCCCATCTCTGGATCTGCCACAGACATAGCAGCCTTGATACGCTCGGTCAGCAAGGCTGCATTGCGCGGCAAGTACATAGCGCCCAACATCGGTACCACACGGTCATCGTTAGGGCGCACGAGCCGGCTCAGATGTACATCTTCGACATATCGGCGCAGGTCAAAACTCTCGTCAGTGACGTAGCGTTGAAGCAATGTCCCGTCAAAGGTCTGAATAAATTCTCGCAGACGCTCATTTCCACGCCTCTCGTGACTGGCCAAAGCATCTGTAATTGCCTCAGTAATCTCCAAACGATTACCGAAGCTCTCGTCGTCAATATCACGGCGCAAACTCGTCTGTCCATCAAGGTCAAGATGAAACGTGCATGGCAACGGGATACTGAAGCGCTCACCGGCATCAATAGCACTGACTTTGTAAATCTCGGCTTTCTCCTTATTGCAGATCTGGCGAAAATTTTGCTGGAAAGACTGCTCAGCGTACTGCTTTGTGCGTGACTGCTTATCGGTATTACGCATCGCCAGTTCAACCTGAGAATGCACCCGCTTCAGGCGACTCGGACGCCCAGCAGGGTTGAAGCTGATCAAATCGAATACCACTTCAGCACTCCAATCCTGGATTTTGAAGAAGCGTGGCAAGTTGTCTGAACTAGCCGCTTCGAAGCGCGCCAGCGCGTAACTCGTGAGCTCCAAGTGGTCATCGTTCCACTTCAAGAGACGTTCATCCAGCAACGAATTGAGCACCGCCTCAGTCTCCTTCTTTGAGAAACCGAAGAAATCCTGCAATTGCTCCGGACTGAGCGTGCCGCACACATAAGCGATACGCAGGGCAAATTCCGTGACCACAGGCAACGCCTCCTCGGCGCTGATGGAGCACGATATCCCAAAGCTTTGTGCTGGAATAGCAAACGTAATTTCGTCGATTGCAAGATGTTCACGCAGTTGCTGTTCCTCAAGCGTGATCATACCCGCGCTCCTTCGATTTGCGACGCCTGCACCATAGCAAACGCTTGGCCGTCGCGATGCTCCTCAATGTGTGCAAGCACCCGTCCTATGGGTGACTGCTGGTGGCGCTCACGCCACATACGAGCCGCCCCGACAATCACCAATCGATCCATGGCGCGCGAGATCGCCACGTTCACCCGCTCTCGGCTGCTCAGGAAGCCTTGTACGAAATTACTATTATTTCGGGTAGTGGCCACGATGATGATCCGATTCTCCTTGCCTTGGTAGCTGTCAACCGTGTCAATCTTGATCAGACGTCGGTAGCCCGTAGCCCAGTCCTGCTCACTAAACAGACGTTGCAACAAGCGCTGCTGCTCAGCATACATACAGATGACCCCAATGGGCTTATCATCCTCGGTGCAGTCGTCCATCAACGACTGAATAAAGGCTTCTGCAGTGCAAATCGAGCGCAGCAAATCCAGTATCTCACGAGCCTCATAAAGGTTGTCAAAACCCGGTTCCTTGGGGCGGTCATGCGACTCCCGTCCAGCATCCGAGGTATCGACCCAGGTTACAACAGCCTGGACACGATCAGGCAATTTCTCAAACCAGGCCGGCGGGTCACCCCGACCTGGCTGCAACGGCACAGGATAGAAGCAATCAGAGACCAACTGACCGATCGGTGGCGCCATGCGATATTGAGTCTGTAATGTAGCGCCAACCTGCTGACCATACTCGGACTCAAACGCCCGCTCAAAATCGCTGCGTGTCAGCACCGATCGCTCCGACCACTGCAAGTCAGCCGCTATCCGGCGCACTTGTGGCTCAGTGTATAGCGGCGGCAGCTGACGATGGTCTCCAACCAGTAGGACACGCCGGCCCGACTGAATCGCGACCGCTAGTTCTCCAGGAGTGGCACGCGCCGCCTCATCGACAATCACCCAATCGTAGCGGTTTTTCACTACACCGAACTGGGATCGTCCTAACCCCACGCAAGTACCGCACACCAGCGACCGTGTCTTGGCAAGAAACTCTTCAAAATTTCCACGCAGTGTACCTAGTCGATCCACCCATTCCTGCGCCATCTCCATGACCTGGTCGAGCTTAGCCACAGCATCGTGCGACGTCACACCATAAGCCTTCATCGCAGTGCGCTGCAGTTGCTCGATAATGTCTTTTGGATCTTCGACATCTTGAATCCCAAACTTGTCACTTGACAGCCTCTGAAAGCGCTCTGAACGCTGCCGGATACGGGCCAACAACGAAGCGAGTTCCTCCCGAGAGACATTTGCCCCCTCTCGTTTGAATACCAACCGATCAATCTCCCGACGCAAACCGCCAAGATGGAAGTCAATGTCGAACCATGTTTCCACAAAAGCAGCAGGTAGTCCCAAGTTGCGGTTTAGCGCAGCAACCCGCTGGCGCATCTCAGAGCGAAATAGTTCTCGATAGGCCTGCAAAATTGAGGCAGAGTGGTGTGGCCGCAGCTGCTCGGACACCATACCTTCTGCTCCAAAACGCACCACATCAAGTGACAGGCCGGTGTGTTGGCACAGTTCGATAACCTTTTCAGCTGCGGTATTTACCGCCTCATGCGACTGGCTAGCAAGCAAGATATTTTTCGCACCATTGGCCATCGCATAGTGAATAAACGACGCAATAAACGCCGTCTTGCCCGTGCCGGGAGGACCTTGCAGTAGACTTAGCGGCCCCTTCGTCCACAACTTAACGAAGGCGTCGCGCTGTTGGCTGTTCAACGAAAACACCATGTTCCCTGCGGCATCATAACGATCATATGCGTCTAGCTCTTCATCAGTCGGTGGCGCTTGTAAGTCCTGAGGAGATGGACATAAACGCGGATCGAAGTAGTCAACAAGGTTGGGCAAGACAGATTCACGACCCAGAATGCGCGTGACGGCCAAATGGCGGCGACGAAATGAGGACAGATCTTGTTGACTGCGCAACTTGATACGCTCGCCCACGCCTGTCTGCATGCGGAAACGCAGGTTTTCGAGCACAAGGATGGACTGGGTTGTCTCACGGATATCGACATCACCGATGCGCGCCAACTCTCCGTTGACCTCCTGCAAAGCCTCAACCCTCGCATCGGACTCATAGTCAAGCGCCTCGCCATCTTTGTGATAAGGAATGCGCAACTTATCGCGACGCCCCATCTCTCGCATGACTGGAGCAGCAATCTCGACCTCTGGCAGCGTAGCCTCTTCAGCCGCAAGAATCGCACGCCAAAGTGCCTCTGTGGCCGGTGCAGCACGCCCTGAACTGGCTATACTTCCATCTTCTAGCTCTGTCTCCTCTAAAGGCTCATCAAGACCAAGAATCCGAGCCTGGACGGCAGCGATAGCCGAACGCACGTCCGCAAGCGCCTGCAATGTCGCGAGCAGATCGTCAGCATTGTCTGCGGGCGCGGGGTGGAACTGGATATCTGCCTGCAGCTTCGCGCAGGCTTGATTAGCCGTATATACAAATTGACTGTGCGGCATATCTCGCACACGTAGGGATTCAAATTCGAGTGTTTCAGGTTTGAGCAAAATAAGTATGCGTCGACGCACACCCGATACCGAAACCTCTACATGGGGCTGCGTCTGCCCGTTGCGCACCCGCTCAGCCGACACGCCAATATGGAATTGTCCGTTATCACCATCCAAAGATGCGCGCGAGGTAAGTCGACGCATGCTCACGATAAGAGACGGCCCAGTGTCGGGTACGGGTGGATTCAACAGCCGATCCAGTGCATCATCAATGAGGTCGAGCGCATGTACGCGCAATTCGCGATCAAGACAGCGTCGAATCTCCTCACGTAAGAGCACCGAATCAGTTTCCCCCCAAGAAGGGATGTAGTCCAATAACTCTCCGCACATCTTCGCTACCGCATAGCAATCGCGTTGCTCCGGCGACACTGTGCCGTAGTCCCCGGGCGCATAGGCTGTATTATGCGGCTCGACTCCGCCTCCCGGCAGTAGGTCAATGGCATCGATAAAGCATACTTCACCAGACCCAACTAGGACATTGCCTGGATGCAAGTCACCGTGCTGAAGATCCAAACCATGAAGGTGTCGGGCAGCCTTAACCAACTGCTGACACAACAAAAGTACCTCTTGCGCCGTTCCACAGGCTACGCCGGCTTCAAGTATGTCGTGACCGTCCACCCACTGTTGGACCAAAAAGGCGCCCGCATCCGAAATTCCAAAATCGACGACAGGGGCCAACGACGAGCTTGGCTGGGTTTTAATCAACCGTGCCTTGTCGAGAAAAACCTTCAACGCATGAGTTTCCTCAGGCCGCTTGGGATCTGGGCCACGACCGTACCAAATCTTGACAGAAACTGGCCGACCACCGACGGTTGAGCGATAAAGGTGACTGTGCCCTTGCTTGAGGTTTTCCTCCAATGGATAAGCCACTATAGGCATGACCTCGCTTCGATAGGGCTCAAACGTGCGCATATCCAAGTCGTCTTTAGGTGGTTTACCGACCGGCAAGCCGTTCAGGGCATCTAGCATAGCGCGGGCATTAGGGAAACGCGCCGAGGGAACCAGCTCCAGGGCTTTGGAAAACCAGTCTGCCAGACCGGGATCACAAGTTGCGTCGCTTGGCTCTTCCCATTGAAACATCCCTTCCAACTGGGACGGTAGCCGCAAAAACAGCACGTGATGCGCAGCGGCTCCCAGCAGGTAGACGTCGCCTTGAAACGCGTCACTTGGCTCGCCCTGACCTAATTCGGAATCCTCGGGCAACACAGCCTGACCTGCCCGCAGATTGTTACGCAGCGGGGCCACTGTACCCGCTTCAGGAAAATAGGCGGTCAGGAAGCCAGAGATCGACACCTTTGAAGGACGCTCCAACCAAAGGCTATGATCGCTGACATCGCGGTGAGCCACGCCAGCATCGTGCAAATCAGCAAAATGTGACAGCAGAACCTTGATTATTGCCAGACGATCATTAAAACTTATGTCCGGACCATGGCGTTGCACAAACTCATTAAGCCGCAATTGGCGCGAGGGTAATCGATACAGCTCGCAGAAATCTGCGTCAATGTCATCACGGGTTGGGTGAGACAGTGGTGGAAGTACCACACCATCCAGATACTCGCACTGCTCATGGATAAAACCTAAGACCTTATGTTCACGCAATGCAATACGCGCCCGCTCGTCAATGGTGTCAGCGATACCAGACAGTGCCGAAAAATCCCAGCGCCGGAGTAATGCTTCATGACGCTGATCATCCTTCTTGACCGACTTATACTCTTTGTATAAACCTTTTGGGTGTTGGAAGGTCGCCTCACCCATGATCTGGAAATTGTTAAAGGAAAAGCCCGACGGTTTGAAGTCACGGCCACGGAAAAACTGCGTGAAAGCCTGCAGATGCTGGTTAGGCTTGCCCGCGCACGGCGTAGCGAACTCCTTCCGATATCCCCCTTGCCTAGCGATCTTCAAAAACTGATCGAGCGTAAGGACATACGCTTTTTCGTCATCCGAAATTTCTGAAAAATTCGCGGTGCCACACATGACAACGCGGTAATCGATATAGACCGAGCGGACTGGCTCGGCAAGGCGATTACGCATTTTGGAAGAGAGGATTTTCCACTTGTCCGCAAGCACCTTAACAGGCGAACGCCCCATGTCCTCACCGTCACGCAACCAGTGGTCCTGCATTGGCTCAATCTTGCCACGCCATTTCTTCAGCTCGATAAGCAATAACCGATCATGGGTCAACAGTACCAGGTCGATCTCACGATCCCGATACGTCGTATCCATCATCATAAAGCCGGCATAACCCTGCCATGACTGACTAAACTCGGATGCGTTGAAAGCCTGGCGCATACGCTCTAGGGCCTCCTTCTCCGACGCATGAATACCATCGCTACTAATGATGTCTATCTTCATTGTTGAGTTCTCGGAATACAAGCTGCGTCCGCAACACTACGTTGGGCGTTCGAGACCCCATGATCGGAAAGCATAGTCACAGCGCCATCCACCCCTTATACATATGACGAATGCAGGCCTTCTAACTAATATGCTGGCTAGATAAGGAATGACAGCAACCAATTAAAAGCATGTTGAAACTTTAAGTTACCTTATCTTAACCTTTTAAAACCACGGTCACTAGCCATAAACGCCTCCAACATATGCGGAATCAGCGTCACGGCATCGACCGCTACCCCATACGTCTGCGCATGCTGCGCGGCATAGCGCTCCAGCTCCGCTTTCAGACTGGCTGGGCACACGAAAGTCAGCTTGACGGTTTCAGTCTTGGGCAACGGCCCCACCCGCAGCTTTCTGGTGGTGCTCATTGTGATGCCCCCTTATTAAAGAACAATGGCTCGTAAATCCGCAGCACTAGATCCTTGTTAACGATAATCCGCACCGGCAAGCCGGGCCGGCTGGTCAAGGTGGGCTGGATGTTAAGGTTGCGGCGGGTCATTTCCTGGCCGACCTGATTGATGCTGTCCTGCGCGCTGTCGCGTCCGGCGATGATGATGCGGTCGCCGTCCTGGCGGTTCTCGGGCGCGGCCAGTTCCGCGCCCACACCCAACAGCGTGGTTAGTACGGCACTGCCAATGATGCGATCCCAATGCCAGTCCACTTCATCCTCCAAGCCGGCGTAGCCCGCCGGGTCAGCGCCGACGAGGTTATCCAGCGTAAGCGACGAGGTATCGGGCAGAATGATGCGGTTCCAGACGACCTGCACCCGGCTTTGGCCGTAGCTGACCTGGCTGTTGTAGCGGCCCAGGATGCGCGAGCCTTGCGGAATCAACAGATGTCTGCCAGTGGCAGAGTCGTAGACGGGTTCGGTGACGGTGCCGATCACGTCGCCCGGGAGATCGGACTTGATGCCTGTGACCAGCGCGGCGGCGATGACCGTGCCGGCCATGACCTGATACGGCGAGGTCGGCATTTGCAGATCGCCGGAATTACGGGTTTGTGTAGCGCCGGATTGCAGGAAGGCTTCTTTCTGGTCTTGCCGGTTCTGTGCAGCAGTAGGGTCAGAGGACTGTGCTGCCGTAGAAGCTGGGCCTGCTGCCAGTGGGTCGAAGGCGGCCAAGGCGTTGTCCATCACTGGCGCGACAGGCATCGCTTGCGCAGCCGTCGCCGAAGGTTGGCCGGTTTGCCCTTGGCCGGTGCGGAAGAACACCGACGAAGCAGCCGCCGCTTCTGCCTCTTTGCGCCGCGCTTCCCGTTCAGCAGCTTCGGCATCAACGCCCGGCTGCGCGTAAGTGGCGACGACTGGCTGCTGACTATTCACGATGGCCGGTCCCAAGTCGCCCGGCAGCGGCGGGCCAAGTTCCGGCACGTCGGGTGGCACCTCTGGTGTCGGCAGCATAGAGTAGTCCGCAGGCAGCGGCACGGTCTAAAGCCGATCTGATAACAAGCGTATTCAACGTGATTCCTCAAGGTTTTTGAAGAAATTTAACAAACAATAATAGCAATCGTTATCATTTTATCAGCCCAAAGACCGTCTTGCTTTTTCCCGTGAAAGGAATAAG
>LNAP01000148.1_pt1 | contig 73947 bp, 76 predicted proteins | sample 602601 | NCBI WGS metagenome assembly LNAP01 (sample SAMN02440304, study PRJNA202911) | soil metagenome | biome: Subtropical and temperate rainforests or woodlands; isolation source: soil samples (1 kg each in a 20% v/v slurry with milli Q water) were... ...
GGAACCACGCGTACCCATCCCGAACACGAACGTTAAGCCCTTCAGCGCCGATGGTACTTGGACCGCAGGGTCCTGGGAGAGTAGGACGCCGCCAAGCAATTTTTACGCGGACGTGGCTCAGTGGTAGAGCATCGCCTTGCCAAGGCGAGGGTCGTGGGTTCGAATCCCATCGTCCGCTCCATACGTAATATTAGCACTTTGGATTCCGATCCAAAGTGCTTTTTTTAATCGTATAACGGTAACATCTGGGTTAAGCGGTATACCTGAGTCGTGCAGGTTCTTCTGAGTTGAAGGGATAGTGGCCAGAGGAAAGGTATATCTAGACCCCAAAGACACTAGTTCATAAGGTCCGTGAATTATTGATTGTATTCCCACCATTTCAGATTAAGGTACGGATCGACCGATGACCATGGGGATCGATTGGTGTTGTACATGCCAAAGTGGAGGTGTGGCATAAATTTCCCTTCCGTTCCTTCGGGACCGTAGCCTGTGCTGCCGACATAACCGATCAACTGACCCTGCTTGATTAACTGTCCGATTGTAAAGCGACTTTCGTATTTTTGGAGGTGCGCATAATAAAGGGCAATACCACCACTGCTTGTCTTGACTGTTAGTCTGTAGCCTCCAAGCGTACTCCAACCGACATTGATTACTGTGCCGGCAGCGGCTGCGTACACAGGAGTTCCTTCAACGGCGAAAATATCAACACCCTCGTGTTTTCGGGACTCCGTACCGTTAGCAGACCAAGTCCGCTCATTAGCATAGTTGTTAATATAAGGATTATATGTTTTTTCTTTTAACGGGAACGTACCGTTTAGGAAGGATAAAGGTTTTTTCGGAATCGAGAGACTTGTACCGACCTGAATATTAGCAACATTCGTTACTTCTGGATTTGCTTTAAGCAATACCCTCAAAGGAATACCGTGTTTTTGTGCAATAAACCACATTGTGTCACCGAAACGAACAATATAATCCGGAACGATGGGGAGTTGAAGCTGCTGCCCCGGCCACAGATTCGAGCTCGAAAGATTGTTGTAGGACATCAGCCGAGTTACGGTTATATTGTTAGCTGTCGCAATTGACCACATTGTGTCTCCTTGTTTCACGGTATAGGCTGCAGCATTCGCTGTAAAACCCGGAAGGCATGCGAGGAGCGATGCCATGCATAATGCCCATTTTTTCATGTTAAACAATAACACCCCTTGAAAGCTTCGTAATGATAGAATAATGGATTGGTTGTGAAGGTTGAAGGGGTAAATATTGGTAGGGTTGCATTCACCGCGCGGGTGGGAGAAGATACGTATAAATGAAACATAAGTAAAAAGAAAGAGGAGGAAAAAAGTGAAAAGATTCAGTGAGATGAACGCTGAGGAGCTTGCAAAGGAAATTCAAGGTCTGGAAAGAGCGTTGGCGGAAATTTCGTTTGAGGGGGAAGCGGAAGTGTTGAAACAGAAGCTGTGGATGGCTAAATCATATGCCGTGAGACATGAATCATTCCCGCCGGGCTCGTTTCGTGTTGTGGACAAGCAAGGAACGTTTCATTTGCGTTATATAAATGGCATTATGGGATGGGGAAACTGGGAAAATGGGGAGGAAGGAGCTGTTCCGCTCGCGGCGCTCATCCGAAGCCGCTGAACATTATATCGCCTTTTGTGCTTCCTTCCGATCATTGATGCGGACGTTAACTTGGTTGCGTAATATGAAGCCGCGAAGCATCGTGAGATGCTCATTTGAGATTTGAGTAAACTGGGACCGATAAAAGCCCCTTTATCGGACATGCTTCTTCGAATAACCTGTAATTGGCAGGAAACGCCTGAACCTAGTTTTAGTTCGACATCAAGAAACATGGACGGGCAAATATGGTGCTCGGCGTCAATTAAAAACCCAATACCGCCAATACTAACGTTTTGAATGCTGATGGGCACAGGAGGGGCCAAATTTTCATTGCTTGCGGCCGTCGAGGTAACTCCATGAAGAAGACCGCTAAGCTCCACGTTGACGCGAGGATGCTCGCGTTTCTGCACAAGCTTCTGATTTTCTTTCGGATTAATGACCATAACGAATCCAGAGTCTTTCACAATGATGGAGGAGCGCAAGATTAAAAAACCGTTCGCAGAGTAAACGGTAATTTTGACTTCATCTCCCAGATTGTAATGTTTATATTTGTGGAAGCTCGATTTCAAGTATATCGCCCTCTACGTAAGTGACTACTCCTGTTGCGACATATTCTTGGGTTTCCACGGACACTCTGCTTCCGACCGCAATAGCATTTTTATGGTTGGGGAGCGGCTCGTCGATACGTAACAATCCCATTATCCTGACCTCCTGATAACAAAAAAATCCGCCGAACAGGCGGACGGTTATACGTTGGGACCTTCTTCGGTAACTCGGCCGCCATAGCATTCGCTGTAGGCCCGTAGCTTTGCGTCTCTGCCTTTCGACAGGTTTGCCTTTTCGGATTAGTACATTATTGATAATAGTTATATTGTACCATGAATAGGGTAACGATCAATAGGAAATAAGGTTTTTCGATCATGACATTTGTTCATATGGTGATATACTGAGGGGTGACCAAAAGGGAGGGCAGAAAGTACTATGCAGATTATTAGAATTCAAGATGATAAAGCGTTGCAGGAAGCATTTCGTATCCGGATTGAAGTATTTGTAGAAGAGCAGCAGGTTCCAGCCGATCTGGAGATGGATGAGTATGACGAGTCTCCGGCAGCAGCACAGCACGTGTTATTGCAAATCGATGGAGAACCGGCTGCTGCAGGTCGTTTTATAGCGTATAAGGAGAATACGGCAAAGATGCAGAGAATCGCTGTCCGGCGCAAATTCCGAGGTCAAGCAGTCGGAAAAAACCTAATGGCAGCGTTGGAAGAGTGGGCATCCGAACAAGGCTTTACGTACAGCTTGCTGGATGCCCAGGTTCAAGCGGAACCCTTTTATCAGAAACTAGGCTATGAGGCCGTGTCATCAGAAACTTTCCTCGATGCAGGTATTCCACATGTCCGGATGAAAAAAAACCTGCTAAAAAGCAGGTAAATTATCTAGATTGTTATCTTTCCGTCCGTCTGGATTTGATCTAAGGTGTTCTTCGTTGTCGCGGCCTCGAAAGACGTTAACATTCCGGATCTCATCGTTTTTGGCCATCGTTTGGGCGGTTTTATAGTCAACAACTTTTCCGGAGGTCAGTTTTAGCTCAACGATATCGCCATCTCCATTTTTCCTTACTGCGACAACTTCTTCTTGCTGATATTGTTGTTCCATTTCATCGCCTCCTCAACCTTAGTATTACGATTAAGAAGAACAATATACATTTCCGGATGGAAAAGAAGGTTGAATATGGGGAAAGAGAACGTGCTGGAGAAAGCTAAAAATAAGGTAAAAGGTATAAAACGAAATATATTCGTTTTATACCTGATCTCATAATCGTACCTTATCTGGATCGCATTGATTGTTTGGTTCAGAATAATTATTTCTAAATTCTTCTAATCAAATGTGTAGATGCGGTGCTGCTCCACAAACTGCATAGGTCCCGTGCGTCCAATATATTGTTCCATGTCATCGTCGTAATGCATTAGCATTATGCGTTCTTGGACGTCTAATGGTAAAGTAAGCAGCTCTTCGAGCGTAGTGTGCACTTGCCCCGTTCCTTTCAGTTGGCAGTCGTGCATCAACTGTTTGCAGCGTCTGTTCCGAACCAAGTTTATTAAGAGGTCTGGGTCAAACGTCAGATCCGAGCTGTAAAACAGCGTATCGTTAATGAGAAGCGCGTACGATGGCTTCCCGGGGATATGATTTGTCGGTATCAATTCAATCGTCAATCCGTCGGCCACGCTAAAAGGTTCCTGCTCCTGAACGAGCCGCACATCGAAATAACAGGATAGGGAATCGCAGCCTTCTGCGCGGTTTTCCATCGCTCCACGGAGAGTGTTTTCCCACAAGTCGTTTGCAATGGTATGCGGTACGTAGAGTACCGGCTTCCGGCGGTGAATATAACGCATGCGAAATCCAAATTCCTCTAAGCCGCCAACATGGTCGCCGTGGATATGGGTAATGAGAATGGCGTGAATGTCTGCAACGTCTAATGATAACTGGTGCAGCGCAAGCGGTGCCGTAATGCCGCAATCAACCAGCAATTGAAATTGCCCGGTGCTGATTCGCGCGTTATTATTGTAATATTTCTTCGCAAAGGCACTGCCTGTGCCGATCATCTGAACGTCGATGCTCACTTGCATGTCCCCACCTGTCATCCAATATACACCAAATGTAACATGATTTATTGGAAAACGAAAGGGTGTGCTTACTTCTTGCCTGGCCGTAATGAAAAAAACCTGCACTGTAATTTACAGCGAGGGCTTCATTTGGGCCATACCGATTATTTAAGAAGATTTTTTATGCATCATCTGGACAATCACTTGATCCAATCGTTTGCTAATCGCAAGCACAACTGGGTGCTGAAAGTCATATTTGTACTGTGCCGCTGTAGATTCCAGCAAATTTTTCAAACGCAGAAATTCTTGGTTTTCTTGAAGGTCTCTCATCTATATCTCTCTCTCTTTCTTTTCCCCATGCAACTATAGTAGCCGATTTAGTTTGAAAACAAAACACGAAATGTCCCTTGGTTTATAACATTCAACACACGCCAAAAAATATTTACCTTTTCGGAAAAGAATGTTATTATCAAAAGTTTATTTCCTTGTTATTTCCAGCTTGAAGTTTCTAATGAAGACACCGCAACTCTATGGAAGCTGAGGAGTATAATGGGTTGGAAACAATTGATGGAGGGAAATATGTATGAGGTTTCGTAAAATGCTGCTTTGCACGCTTGCGTTGTCCATCGTCGGCGGGGCTACCGTCGCCGCTAATGAAGCGTGGAAGAAAATGCGCATTAAAGTAAACGACGTTGAAGTTGCGGGAGGCATAAACGTAGACGGTAAAACGTACGTTCCGCTTCGCGCTGTGGCCGACACATTGCAAGCATTGATTAAAGTGGACAGCGGCTCGGATACAGTACATATTTATAAACCGAACGTACATCTTTTCCTGTTTACAGGCGATAAAAATGCAATGAAGCCGTTCGGTAATGTCTATCAGGGACAATACAAATTCGTCGTCTTTGCACAAGTGGACAATATGATGACGAAGGCTCATTCAATCAAAATTAACGTTACCGATCCCGACGGACAGACGTTAAAATCGGTGGTTGCGCCCCTTGCAGGCGATCAGGGAGATAACTTCTGGTACGTTTCCTCGGAAATCGATGTGGATTTCCGTTCGACCGGTCAATATAAAGTGAAATTTTTTATTCAGCAAACGCCGGAGAGCGATTATGAGCTTGTCTCGGAGAAGGCGATCCAATCGCTGAAGAATAACTAAACGAGTTTCGGCAACACTTGTACGATAAGGTTGCGAAACAGGAAGGAGACGGCTCATGTCCGATATAGAGCACCAAGCGACGGAAGAGGAAGAAGCAGTCTATGTCGTCAAGGATGAAGAAGGAGTCGAGCGAGAGCTGGTTCCTGTATACACGTTTGATGTTGCTGAGCAGGAATATGTCGTTTTGATCGATCGCAACGATCCCGAGGCTGACGGCCTCATTTTGCGAATTGAACAGGACGGGGAAGAATTAGTGCTCGCCAACATTGAAGATGAGGAAGAGTGGGAAACGGTAGCCGCTATTTACGAAGAAATACTAGAGAAAGAACAAATGTAAACTGCAAACAGAAAGTCCCCTGCGGATTCGCGGGGGACTTTGTTTACTCTCTTTCGAAAACTAAAGGGGCACGCGGTTCATAGATGTCCCAGCTTACTTTCAGCGTGTTGATAATGTACTCTGCTGCGTCTTCCGCGTTCATCTGATCCGTAGATATTGTAGAATGGTTGAAAGCATACAGGTTTTGGCGCTTGTAAAACAACTCTTCGATGTCTTGAAGCGAGCGGTTCTCTAAGACTGGCCTAGTGCTGGAGATCAAATGAAGGCGTTGTTTCCATGAGTCCCAAGATAAATCAAGAAAAAAGACGAGGGAGGTGGACAAGCAAATTTCTCTCACTTCTTCCTGCATGAATGCTCCGCCCCCGAGTGAAATTACTTTAAGCCGGGTCTTGGTACACAATTCTCGAATCACATTTCGTTCTTCTTCCCGGAACCAGGCTTCTCCTTTTTGACTAAAAATATCCTTCACGGACATTCCGTGCCGACTTTCAATTTCATGGTCGATGTCGATGAAATCCCTGTACAGTTTATTGGCGATCAGCTGTCCGATGGTCGTTTTGCCAACGCCCATAAAGCCAATCAATACAATATTTTGTTCGCGAAGCGGAATGTTGTTAGTTAGGTTCATTTATGGTAACACTCCCTCACATCTTCGTGTGCGGACGATACAGACCCGAGACACGGAGCTGCTCTATAAAGTCATGAAATTCGTCAAAATTTAATTGCTGCAGCGCATCAGACATCGCAATGGACGGGTCCGGGTGAATTTCTACCATGATCCCATCGGCTCCTGCGGCTAAGGCGGCCTTGGCGCAAGGAGTAACGATGTCTTTTCTACCCGTTGAATGACTTACATCCACAAGAACGGGAAGATGGCTTTCTTTTTTCAAAATGGGGACGGAAGAAATGTCCAGTGTGTTTTGGGTCCATTTCTCATACGTGCGAATCCCTCGTTCCATAAGAATCACTTGGTCATTTCCGCAGCTGACGATATATTCTGCGGAAAGCAACAGCTCCTCTAAGGTGGCGGAAGGTCCTCTTTTCAGCAGGACGGGTTTATTCAGCTGCCCGACAGCTTTTAACAATGAAAAGTTTTGCATATTTTTGGCGCCGATTTCAATAATGTCAATGGAGTCGACAATGGATCCGAGATCTCCGACGTCCATCACTTCGCTTACGGTTACCATACCAAATTCCGATCCGACTTGATGCAGGATTTGTATTCCTTCTATTCCAAGACCCTGAAAATCATATGGGGACGTTCTAGATTTAAATGCCCCTCCCCTAAGAACAGAAATCCCTTTGGACTGAAGTTGGTTCGCGATACGGCGCATTTGTTCGTAGCTTTCGATCGTGCAAGGTCCTGCAAATAGGACGGGAGACGGTCCGCCGATTTCTACTTGTTTGACTCGAACGACGGTGTCTTCCGGCTTCTGTTTCCGAGTGACGAGGAGATGTTTCTTCTGCTCTTCGCCAAGCAAGTCAAGGGATGCTTTAAAGATTTGTTTAAAAAGGTATCTGACCGTTGTATTATCAAAAGGTCCTTGGTTTCTGGAAACCAAGTCTTCCAGCATCATGCTTTCACGAACGGGATCGAAACGGGGCAATCCTTGTCTTTGCTTTTCGTGCCCAATTTTCTGAACGATTTCCGCACGTCTGGATAACAAGTCTAACAGCTGATGATTCAGTTCATCAAGTTGTTTACGCATCGTATCTAAGTCTGAGTGATTCATGAAGTAACCCCTTTATGAAATGACGTAATGTAAGGATGGAACCCGCCATTTAGAAGTAATTATAGCACATTAACGCTGTGTATTGATAAAGAAAGTTCATGAATCTCATATTGGGGCTCCAATTAAATATTGACGACGCTTTCAGACGAAACTATAATGACACAAAGAAGATATTAGATCGATCTAATGAATTATAGATCGATCTAATAAAAACATAAAAATTAGATCGATCTAAAAAACAAAATCGGTCTACTATTGGCGGTGAGTGGATGTTTGAACTGTATTTAAAGAAACCTAATGAAATGGAATTGAGGGAGGTTGAGCATTTGCCCGCCCCGCGCGGGGATGAAGTGAAGCTTCGATTATCGTACGGCGGCATTTGCGGTTCGGATCTTCGGGTTTATCAAGGAAAGCTGGAATACGCCTCCTACCCTTTGCGGCCGGGTCATGAATTGCTTGGTGTCGTTGTAGAAAAGGGGGAACAGGCTCGTTACGACGTGGGAACGAGAGTCGTTGTACAGCCTAACACTTTCTGCGGGATGTGTGAGTACTGCTTGCAGGGCAAAACAAACATCTGCGCAGAGAAAAAGTCGCTTGGTGTGACGGTAGACGGCGGCTTCTCGGAAGAAATCGTCGTTTCTTCGAAGTTCGTCCTGCCCGTTCCGAACGATTTGCCCGATGAAAAGGCGATCTTAATCGAACCTCTGGCTGTCGTTGTTCACGCGCTGAAGAAGGTCACGATTCAGAAAGGCAATTCTGTAGCCGTAGTAGGGTGCGGGAATGAAGGACTGTTGGCCATCGCGTTAGCCAATTATTACGGTGCCGTTGTAACTGCCCTTGATATTAATCCTAAAAAATTTGGATTGGTGAAGCAGCTTGGGGACGTTCGAACGATTCAGCCGGAAGAAATCGGGGATGAAACATTCGATGTGGTCATCGAAGCCGCCGGTACGAAGGCGTCTATTGAACAAAGCATCCGGCTTGCCAAACCTGGCGGATCCGTTGTGCTGATCGGAATTACCCAAGAAGCGACATTGCCGGTGATTCGGGTGGTTCGGAGCGAAATCACATTATTCGGAAGCATTATTTATAATTTTCCCACGGATTTCTCAAGCACAATTGAAGTTTTAAGAGATTCGGCCTTCACCGTTGCGCCCATTGTCTCCAAAATCCTTTCATTTACGGAGTACAATACCGCATACGAAATGGCGCTTTCAGGAGACTACGGGAAAATTGTACTGGATTTTAAATCAAAAGGCTGATTCATCATCAAACATAATGAGGAGGACAACAGAAATGAAAAAAGCATTGGGGATTTTATTGGCAGCAAGTATGGTGTTTGCCGCCGGATGTTCGTCAAGCGGGGGGAGCGGATCCGGTTCGGAGACGAATGGCGGGACAGACACAGGGAGCGCTAAGGAAGTAAAAACAATGAAGCTTTCTGTGGTTGTGCCGAAGGAAAGATCGCTGGCGCAAGGTCTTTTTAAGTTCGAGGAAATCGTAGAAAAAGAAACAAACGGTTCCATCCAGGTTGAGGTTCATACGGACGGTACCCTTGGCGGCGACCGGGATGTATTCGAAGGAATGCAGCTAGGAACCATTCAAGGGTCGACGATGTCAACGGCTATCATTGGTTCGTTTGTACCTGAATTTAACGTATTCGACCTGCCTTTCCTTTTTAATAATGAGCAGCAGGCCTACGAAATTTTGGATGGAGAACTCGGGCAGCAGCTTCTGGATAAGCTCCCTGACATTGGTGTCATTGGCATGAACTATTGGGAGAACGGATTCCGGCATTTGACGAATAATGTGCGTGAAGTGAAAAGCGTGGAAGATGTGAAGGGATTAAAGATCCGGACGCTGGAGAACGAGTTGCACGTCGATGCATGGAAAACACTAGAAACGACACCTACACCGATGGCTTACACCGAGTTGTTCATGGCGCTGCAGCAGGGCGTCGTTGACGGCCAAGAAAATCCGACAGGGAACGTAAAGACAGCAAAATTTTATGAAGTCCAGCAATATTTGACGTTGACCGGCCACATTTACAATGCCAGCCCCTTCTTGATTAGCAAATCTTTCTGGGATACACTGACTGACGAAGAAAAGGAAATTGTCACGAAGGCGGCCGAAGAAGCACAGGAGTTCCAGCGGCAGGCGAATCAGGCAGAAAGCGAAGAGTCTTTACAATTCGTAAAAGATAACGGAATGACGGTTACAGAGTTGACTCCAGAGGCGAAGCAAGGGTTTAAGGACAAGCTGCAGCCGATTTACGAAAAATACGCTTCTACGGTTGGGGAAGAGCTCCTGAAAGGGATAATAGAAGCAACGAAGTAACGGGATTTGCGAATGGATGAGGAGGGGAGGCTGCTCCTCTCCTCATTTTAATGCGCCTAGCATGGTCGCTATCTCTAGGGTTCAAGTCCCGAGTAGCGAAGGAAGTAATAGCTATTAGCTCAAGACAAGGAGGTCGGGGGCTAGCCGCCCCTCCTACTTGATTTTCATGAAAGGAGCAAAAATGATGAAGTCGTACTTGGTTGCGATGGACAAAGTAAACAGCGTGCTGAAGATGCTGCTTGTCGCGTTTATCTCGATAGCATTTCTAGCGCTTCTTTTGCAGGTTTTCAGCAGGTTCGTATTGCAGGTTCCCGTTTCGTGGACGGAGGAGCTTTCCAGATTTTTAATGGTATGGATTACGTTTATCGGCGCCAGCTTGGCGGTTCGATATCATCAATTAATTCGAATCGAGGCCATTTTGAATGTTGTTCCTAGAACAGCGCAAATTTTGATTCAGGCGGCATCTTCGATCATCTTGCTCGTCTTCTGCGCGGTTGTGTTTTACTATGGTCTACATGTACTTAAGATCGTTCATATGCAGTCGTCGCCTGCTCTTCATATACCTATGTCGATTCCTTACTCCGCCATCTTGGTGGGATGCTTGCTTATGTTCTTGAACACTGTGGCTGGATTTATCGAAATGATTCAGTCCAAGCAGGGAGAGTGACGTATGGTTACATTATTAATTGTCACTTTACTGATTTGTTTTATTCTTACTGTGCCAATCGCCATATCGCTCGGCTTCACCTCTTTGGTCATGCTGTTTGAAAAAGATATTCCGTTAACGGCAATTACCCAAAGACTTTTTACATCGATCGATTCGTTCCCGTTAATGGCGATCCCGTTCTTTATTCTAGCTGGAAGTTTAATGGAAAATGGAGGAATCTCACGAAGACTGATCGATATGGTCAATGTTTTTGTCGGATCGCGAACGGGCGGGTTGGCAATGGCAACCATATTTGCATCGATGTTTTTCTCCGCTATTTCCGGTTCTGGACCGGCCACAGCAGCAGCGATTGGTTCCATCATGATCCCTGCGATGACGGCTAAAAAGTACGATGTTCGGTTTGCCGCATCCACACAGGCCGCAGCCGGTGAATTGGGCGTCATTATCCCTCCAAGCATCCCAATGGTGCTGTTCGGGATCGCCGGTGGAGTTTCGATCTCCGACATGTTCATTGCCGGCATTGTGCCCGGAATCCTAGTTGGGGTAAGCTTAATTCTGGTCGCCTACGTCATTTCCCGCAAGAATGGATATGTAGGCGGCGAGCCGAGCACGTGGAGCGAGCGCTGGGTAGCGATAAAGAGGGCTGTGCTGGCACTGTTGATGCCGATCATTATTTTGGGAGGCATCTACGGCGGAGTGTTTACGCCGACGGAATCGGCAGTCGTCGCTAGTGCTTATGCACTTATCGTTGGGATGTTCATCTATAAAGAAATCAAGTGGAACGATCTTCCGAAAATCTTCATTCAAACATCGATCATGAGCGCGATTATCCTGATTGTGATTGCAAATGCGGGTCTTTTCGGCTGGGTGCTGACTTCGGAAGGAATTCCGCAGCTGATTGCCGACTGGTTTATCGGAATTTCCAGCTCGCCGATTGTTTTCCTGCTCGTGATTAATCTCATGTTATTTATTCTCGGCATGTTCTTCGACGGAGGGGCGGCAATCATTATTTTGGCGCCGATTCTGGTACCGATAGCGATGGAGCTTGGAATCGACCCGGTTCACTTTGGCATTATCATGATCGTCAATTTAGCTATGGGGATGATTACGCCGCCTGTCGGTGTGAATTTGTTCGTTGTTTGCCAAATTGCAAACATCAAACTCGAAAGCATTATTCGTTATCTGCTGCCTTATTTGCTTGTAGTCGTGATTGATATTTTGCTGCTCAGCTACATTCCACCGCTTTCAATGTGGCTTGTCAATTTGCTTAACTCTTGAAGGGAAGGATGATACAGAAATGGTAACGGACAGAAACATTCCGTCGGTTTGCGTTTCATTAACGGAGAGGGAGAGAGAGGTGATTCTTCGGGAATGCGCAAGTGTGCTTGAAGGCAAACCGGACATCGTCGAATGGAGAGCCGATTATTTCGTGGGCATTCGCAATCATGACGATGTGATTTCCATGCTCGGCGAGCTGCGCAAGGAACTGAAGGCAATTCCTCTAATGTTCACCTTGAGGTCGCCTCAGGAAGGCGGAAACCAAAGACTTGAATTGAGTGAAATTGAAAAGCTGGCTCTCTATGACTCTGTTTGCGCAAGCGGCTTGATAGAATATGCCGATTTCGAAATAGAGCAGTCGCCGGAAGCTCTCAAACACGTTCGGGAATTGTGCCGCCGCCATGGAGTGAAGCTGATTCTTTCGTATCACGACTTTGCTTCAACACCTGACATGAACAATATTGTAGAGAGATGCAAATACGCCGAACAGGCTGGGGCGGATGTGGCGAAGGTGGCGGTCATGCCTCATACTCTTGAGGATGTGCTGACCTTGCTTCAGGCCACGCTGGCAGCGAAGAGGGAAATCGGCATCCCCTTAATTACAATTTCGATGGGCGCGCTTGGGGCGCTCTCCCGCACGTGCGGCTGGATGTTCGGATCATGCCTCACCTTTGCCTCCGGAGTGCGAAGCTCGGCGCCGGGTCAAGTGCCGATCGAGGACGTGCAAGCGATGATTCATTTGATGCAGAAAGCATTTTCAGGGGAACAATCAGGAGGGCAATCGTCGTGAAGAAAAGTATTTGCACATCGGGGTTTAAGGACTGGCCGATCGAGAAAGTATTAGATTGGATGGTTCCTTTGCGGATCGACGGAGTCGAATTGTGGATGGGGCATATCGAGAGATACCGTGAGGAACACGGTCCTCTGGACAAATTGAGTGCAAGATTGGAAGAGCTGAATCTGGCGATTCCCATTATCAGCGGTTATACGACATTCTCCGGCGGATTTTCCGGGGAACGCGATATGAAACAAGAATTTTCGAATCTGCGCCGCTTGCTGGATGTTGCCAGGCAGCTGGGGAGTCCGATGATCCGTACGTTTGTGGGGCACATATCGTCGAGAAGGGCTTCTCCGGAACAGTGGGGCCAAATGATACGGGACTTGAAGAACGTGATGCGGATGGCGGATCAATATGAAGTGGATATCGCTGTCGAAGTTCATTACGATACGTTCGCGGATCAGCCTGCGTCTGTGTTGGCCTTAGCTCATCAGGTCAACCACCCGCGTTTAAAAATTGTTTTTGATGGAGCGAACCTGAACGTTGAGCAGATCGATCAGATGGCGGCATTGCCGGAGTTATATCCTTGGGTGGCGCATGTTCATTTGAAAAACTACCATTGGGATCATACACAATGGTACCAAAGCGAACCGGTACCGGCATTCGAAGGAGATATCGACAATCGGGCTCTCCTGAATGAATTGAACAATCGGAACTATCAAGGGTTCGTTTCTTTAGAATATTTCGGAGAGCTTAAAGAATCCAACATTGTAAAATCGTTGAACAGCTGGAACGGTTAATGGCGCCCGGTTATTGACACTACCCAGAATTTTACTATATCATCGGCTACACAAGTTCGGATAAGAAGAATCGGGAGAAGGATAATGAAGAAACAGGAAAAGAAGACGCGGGTAACGCTTCAGCAAGTTGCCGAACACGCAGGGGTGTCTCGAGCAACCGCTTCATTGATCGTTCGGGGCAGCTCGCAAGTCTCCAAAGAAACCCGAGATAAAGTGTTGGCGTCCATGAAGCAATTAGGCTACGTGTACGACCGCATTGCGGCTAATTTGAGGTCAAGGCATTCTTCTACGGTGGGACTCATTATTTCCGAAATATCAAACCCGTTTTTCGCCGAGCTTCTGGTGGGTGTCCATAACGCGCTGGACAGGGAAGGATATACGGTCATTCTCGGAACTACGTTCGAGGATGTGGAGAAACAAGATCAGCTCATTTCAATGATGCTGGAATCCCGCGTCGGCGGAGTGATCATGACCCCCGTCTCCGGCAGCTCCAACGACGTGATAGAACGGCTAGGGCAGTGGGACATCCCTGTTGTTTTTTTCGCGAAGGAACTAAAGGGAGACCATTATGACTACGTCGGCGTGGATAACGCCCGGGGCGCCAAGATGGCTGTGGAATATTTGATACGTCAAGGGCATCGGAGGATCGCTTATCTGGGCGGGCCGGCGGACTCTTCGGCCCGAAGCACCCGTGTTGCGGCCTATAGACAGGCGCTGCTTGAGGCGGGATTGGAGGCGGAGGATTCGCTGCAGGTGACAAGCCCGTCGACGCGCGAGGGGGGGGTTGAAGCCGCTCGTCAAATTTTGCGGCTGCCGAACCAGCCGACGGCAGCACTTTGCTACAACGACATCGTTGCATTAGGCGTGTTGGTCGGATTAAAAGAGGAGAAGGTGCGCCCGGGCAAAGATTTCACAGTGGTCGGATTCGACAACATTAAGGAGGCCGAATTCTCCGAACCGAGGCTGACAACGGTTTCAGCGTTTCCTGATCTTGTAGGGAGCAACGCCGCAGACCTTCTGCACCAACGAATGAAAGGAATGGATAAAGAACCGCAGCGCATCATTCTGGAACCGAAGCTAATCATTCGGGATTCCTAACTTCTTTGCGTCCATGGATCTTATACGGAACCTTTCCATATGAAGGGGAACCCACGAAGCAGGTGGGTCCTTTTTTGGTTTCCAACTTAAAGATAAAGAGTGGTGGTCGGCCATGCTGTACGGAGCAGCTTACCCATTCCTGATTTTGCTTTATATTTTCTCGGTGTTTGTCCCGATCCCTGTGCTGAACTATGCTGTTGGAGTTGTGTCCGTCACCGTCATTGCGCTTGCTTCCTATCGGGCCAAAGGGCTTTATTTTTATACGGGTCTCATTTTCTTAGTGTCGGGTTTCGTTTTATTTTTTGCGAAAGGCCATCCGTGGCACTCCTTTTTTTTGCAATTTCAACCGATGCTGCCTTTGCTCGCTCTTTTTTTGGTGCTTCCTTTTATCAACATGCTTATTTACGTCAATCAATTTCATAAGATCATAGAAGAGCTTATGAAACAAAGGGTGACGGCGTGGGATCAACTATACAGTCGCGCCAGTTCAGCCACTTTAATCATCTCCAATTTTTTAAACATTGCTACGATTCCGCTTGTGGCAAAGTCGCTGAAGCAGCCTTTATCCGGGCTTCCTGAATCCGATAAACGTTCCTTCCAAAGTAAAAGCTTGCTGCGTTCCTATGCGCTTGCGTTGTCTTGGAGTCCCTTGGATGCTACGGTAAGCAGTGCAATTGGCTTGACAGGAGTTAATTTTCTGTTTGTGCTGCCCATTATGCTGATCTTGGCCGCAGGCGCCGTTGCAGCAGATAGGGGGCTGTCCCGCCTTCGGTATCGCGGCATGCACTTCGAAGCAAGCCGTGCATTCGTTCCTGCCGAAATGCGATCCAACGCTCAGAAGCTTCCACAGCTGGCTGCATTTCTGCTTCTTTTTGTCGTTGTTGTTTCTATAGTTCATGGTGCGATCGGACAAAGCTTTCTTCTATCGATCGTCCTGGTGCTGCCGCTTTATTCCTTGCTGTGGTCATGGGCTTTTCGTAAAACAGGTCAATATTTGGCGCTTATCGCGGGGGGATGGAAGGAGCATGCAGCCGGGCTTTCCAATTATTTTTTTATGTTCCTAAGCGCGAGTCTGTTTGTGAACATGGTTTCCGGAACGGAAGGTCTCGATGTTTTACAATCATTATACGCGGGGGTTGTCGGGATTCCCTTTTATTTCTATGCATTGACGGCGGCTTTTTTCCTGATCGCTTCGTTGATCGGTTTTCACCCGATCGTCTCGCTCGGAGTGTTTTCCGTCGTGATTGGGCAGTCCGCCAGCCATCTGCCGATCATTCCGTTTACTGTCGTTCTTGTGGTATGCAGTATGTCCACCGTTATTTACAGCCCGTTTAACTTATCCGTTTCTCTTATGGCGAAGGAGCTTCAGATCAATCCTTTTCGGATTACCTTATGGAATTTGGGGTTTGCGATAGGCTACATTTTCGTGGGGATTTGCGCTGCATTGCTTATAGATCTTTTGGTATGAAAAAGGAGACCTCCCCGCGTCATCAGGGAGGCGCTCTTCATTATGCGTTTATTTACGCGGGTTGTAATACATTATTCGGCCGTTAAACAGGTGCAGCTCCGCTTTCAGATGGCGGGCCAAATACTTGCAAAACTCATTGGCCTTCGCTTTATCCCCGTGGGTGCTACCTTCCGGCAGAACAATCTGAACGTAGTGGCGTTCAGAATCCTCCGTCTTTTCTTGACCGATCCCGAAAACGATATATCGATATAGCTCGTTCTTGCCTTTCAAGTAAAACCAGATATCGCCGCTATCCTCTTTCCTCTCGAACGTATAAGGGAACGCGGCTTCGGCGTAATCCCAATCCAGCTGTTCGCCTGTCTTGGACACTTGATCGCGGTACCGTTCTAACTGCTCCTTCAGCTCTGCGAGTGTCAGCGATGGAACTGCGGATCCTTCTACAAAATAAAGATAAGCGTTTTGACTCATAAGTACGTATCACACCTACTTTACTCCAATGAATAGTTGACCGCCGGACTAAACTCATGATCAATCTTACCAGTTTTACCCTTGTGACACAATGAGGGCGTTCCTGGGGAGAAGGAAGTTAAGCTTGCATGTTTCCCTTCAATTCCGTATCATAGAAAAACAACCTGAGCTCGGCAGTCCGACAATGTACTGCAAGGTTGGTTGAAGAAAAGGCGAACATGAGAAAGAGGAGGGTGATTGCCATGTTTGATCATTTGTACGATACTTCGGAGAATGCGAAAGTCGACTTTTTCGGTTATGCTTCCGAGCGGACCCGTTACGATTTCTCGATTGTGTTTACCGACAGTTTTTTTGGAAAGCCGTTGGTTGTATGTATGCAAACAGGCAGGTCTTCTCTCCTGTGTGCAGACGATATTGAGAATACCGAGAATTTGCAGAAGCTGTTTGCCATCACTTCGTCGGAAGAGGCGGAAGAGCTTGCCATCATTTTGAAGCAGAGATTGCCTTATTTGGAGACGAAAGAACAATACTAATGATACGGGTAAAACAGAAGAGACCAGCCCCCTCAGGCGGCTGGTCTCTTCGTTATAGTTAGGCAAAAATGGCCCGTTCTTCCACAATGACTTTTACGTTCTTGATGGTTTTATCCTCCGGACCTTGGACAGGCAAGCCGATTTCGACGTGCTCCGTTATATAGTCGATGTTGTCTTGGGAGATGACCTCTCCGGGCAGCAGAATCGGAATCCCGGGCGGGTATACCATAATAAATTCCGCAATGATTCGGCCGTCGGCTTCCGCCAGCGGGACGGATTCCGTATGAGCATAGAAGGCATCGCGCGGTGGAAGAGCCAAAGTAGGAATCGCCGGGTTTTTGACCATTACGTTCCGGATCTCTTCTTTGCCCGGTTTCTCCTCGGACAAAGCACGAATCGCATTGACCAGCGTCCCCGTCGTTTCTTCTGTGTCGCCCGGAGTGACGATGCACAGAATGTTGTACATATCGCTCATTTCGACCTCGATGTTGAACTGTTCCCGCAACCGGCGCTCGGCCTCGTATCCGGTAATGCCCAGCTTGCGGACATGAATCGTCAGCTTGGTGGGGTCGAAGTCGTAGGTTGCTTCCGTGCCGATAATGTCTTCGCCGAAGCAGTAAACGTCGGGAATCCGGTTCAACGCGTCCCGCGCATCGCGCGCGAGGGTGATTGCGCGGGACGCCATCGCCCTCCCGTTCAGCGATAAATTGCGGCGAGCGGTGTCAAGGGAGGCGAGCAATAAATAAGAAGTTGATGTTGTCGTCAGCATCGACAAAAACGCTTGGACGCGCTTCGGACTGATGCGGTTGCCGCGAACATTCAAGATCGAGCTCTGCGTGAGCGAGCCGCCGAGCTTATGAACGCTGGTCGCGGCCATATCGGCGCCCGCTTGCATCGCCGACAACGGCAGCTCGTCGTGAAACTGAATGTGGACTCCGTGTGCTTCGTCCACGAGCACCGGAACATTGAACGAATGGGCTAACTCGACAATTTCCTTCAGATTTGCGCTGATGCCGAAGTACGTCGGATTGATCACGAATACGGCCTTTGCGTCAGGGTGGATTTCCAACGCTTTACGCACGGAGCGTGTAGTGACGCCGTGGGCGATGCCGAGCTGCTCGTCCATAGCCGGCGATAAGAACACGGGCCTCGCTCCTGCAAAAATGATGGCGGACATGACCGATTTGTGGACGTTGCGGGGCACAATAATTTTGTCGCCCGGACTGCATACAGCCATAATCATCGTCTGAATGGCGCTGCTCGTTCCCTGTACGGAGAAGAACGTATGCTCCGCGCCGAACGCTTCGGCGGCAAGCCGCTGCGCTTCATGAATTGCGCCGGAAGGCTGGTGCAGGTCGTCCAGCGGAGCGATGTTGATCAAGTCTATAGACAGGGCATTATCTCCGATGAAGTTCCTAAATTCCGGATCCATTCCTGTGCCCTTCTTGTGGCCTGGAATATGAAATTGCAGCGGGTTTTTGGCGGCATGCGCCACCAGCGCATCAAACAGCGGAGTGCGATGCTGGTCCATGGGAGTCGCCCCTTTCATTACAACAATAATAAATGTTTTTCGAACAATAGAATTGAGTATAGCAAATTGCCTGAAGGTTTCAATACCTATTTTGAATGCTTGCTTATAGTTTATCTTCAATGGGTGAAAATAAACGGAACAAGTGGAGCTTGGAGAGGAGATGGACCGATTGTGGAACGAGCACACGGCTATGGAAAGCGTCGGTCATCAGGCTCCTTTTTTGCTGAGCGTAGCGGTGCTGCTTCTGCTTTTGCCATACATCTGTCGATTTCCTTCCCCAAAAAGGTTGTGGTACGATAAGGCAATGAGTGTGGAAGGGACGGAGGCACGTGATGGACAAGCGGTTGTCAGTCATTATGGTTATGCTGATCACGATTTTTCTAGGGTTCGGGATCATCATTCCGGTTTTGCCGGAGATGATTACGGAAACGGGAAACGAACGGTTTCATTTATATGTTATGTTGGCGGTATATTCGGCTACTTCGTTTCTTTTTTCCCCGATGTGGGGAGCGCTGTCTGACCGAATCGGGCGACGGCCGGTGCTCCTTGCAGGGATATTCGGTTTTGCTGGAAGCTTTCTGTTGTTCGGAGTGTCGAACGGAGATCTTGTGCTTATGTATGCTTCCAGGGTGCTTGGAGGCATCTTCTCGGGAGCGACGACGTCTTGTGCCGTCGCCTACGTAGCGGACATTACGTCTGAGGAAAAACGGACACGAGCGATGGGACTCGTCGGCATGTCCATCGGGCTCGGCTTTATTTTTGGCCCGGGGATCGGCGGACTGTTGAGCGTTTTTGGGAATATGATGCCCTTCTTTGCAGCCGCCGCCGTTTCGCTTCTTAATTTCATTTTTGCTTATTTTTGGCTGTCGGAATCCATTTCCGCCGAGGATCGGCTTGGGAAAGCGCGACCGCAGGGAAGCCGTTGGTCGGCCTTTCGGGGAGCGATTCGCTATTTGTTCGCCATTGCATTCCTAATGACGTTCGCATTGGCAGGCATGGAGTCGACGCTTCAATATTTTGGAATTGAACGCTTTCAAGCGACACCGAAGGACATCGGAGCCATGTTCTTCATTAGCGGAATCGTCGGCGCACTTGTGCAAGGTGGATTTGTTCGCAGATATGCGAAGAAGGGAACAGAAGCTTCTCTCATCAAGATCGGTTTGATCATTCAGGCGATCGGCTTTATATTGCTGTTGTTCTCCTCCAATGTATGGACGGCGTCCCTCTATTTAAGCATCTTCGTCATCGGCAATTCCTTGATCCGTCCATGTGTCACGTCGCTCATCACCCAGACGACAACGGCCGGGCAAGGCGTGACGAGCGGCCTAAGCTCATCGATGGACAGTCTCGGCCGGATTGTCGGACCGCTGCTTGCGGGAGGATTGTTCGAGTGGAACATCGCGATGCCGTTCGTCATCGGCGCCGTTGTGTCCGTGCTCGGCATTGTGCTGCTGAACCTCTACCTGATCCGTCGGCAGGAGCTAATTCGCGGATCCAGTATCGGAGAACCGCATTCTTAAGTAAAATCGATCTTCATAACGGCAAATCGCCTCCCAGCAGCCAAGTTCGTATCCGGCCGGCAAGGAGGCGATTTAAGTTTTAGCGGGTTGTTTCGAATGACATTCGGTATAACGGGAGCAAGGTTTGGAACGTGGAGAGAACGGTTTCGACTAGCGCCTCCCCATCCGACAACAGCACATCCCCTGGTTGCAGCCAAATGCCGACCATCGCTTCCGATTTCTTGATTGTTACAAGCTTATGAGCCATTTCGTGGAAGTCGGAGTCGCTCATTTCTGCATGCGGTGATGATTCCGGCTTCGTGTGATCCATCGACCAGCGGAAGTGTCCCGGGACGAGCCGCTGAACTTGCTCCAGCTTGTCCGTAAGCGATGCGGCGAACGTCGACTTATAATTGCTCTCGTAAATAATGGCGAATTGAGCGAACCAGGCGTTTTCGAACAGACCGACCTGAAAATGCGGGAGCATTTTGTAGCCGCGCTTGTTCGCCGCCCATGCAACCCAAGTGTCCGCCGGTGGATGCACCGTGCGGCGCGCATGTTTAGCCACATGGGCAAACATTTCTTCCCCCGTCAATACGGACAGCTCCGGAGCAAGCCGATCCCCAAGCTGCTGCAGCTTCGGCCGAACGCGAGCAATGAGCGCTTCCATCCGAGGCTCCAAACCGGGGATCGAAAACACGGCGAAATCTTGTTTCGTAAAAGCGGGCGATCCCGCCGAAGTAGAAAGTAATGCCATATAAATAAGCCTCCTCCTGCTGTCATATCTTTTTGTTAATTGTATTAAAAATAGGGCAACAATCCAAGTTGCACAAACATATAAATCAGTATACTATAATGTAAAGAGTGAAATTTCAGAATATTTTTCTTGCAACGGCTCTTTACAGCTTGGAGGGATTGTCGTGAACAAGAGCTACGAAGTGGAATATTGCAACCTGGATTTGCGATTTGATCGCCGGACAATCCACAACTTCATCAAATCATTGATTCAAGAAGGCTACTCATTGTATTGGACGGAGAATGAACAGCATTTTATCGCTTCGATTCGGGCGGGACGCCGGTTGGTAAAGATGAATTTTCATCGAGTCGGAGATCGGTTCAAATTAGTCGGCAATTATGTGTTTCGGGATGAGAAGCTAGTCCAGCTGATGGAAAAAATGATCGGTGCAACACGCGGGCATGCGGTCGTCAAACGGTTTCGAGAGCGGCAGATCGTTATTGAAAATATAATGTTCGGCGAAATTATCCGAATGGTCGAAATCTCGGGGGTGGAGCATAAAGTGTTATACCAAAGGGATACGATAGTGACGTTGGAGGACATCGTTAGAGCATTTCGGTCGACGCGCAATGAAGAACGGATTCCGGTGCTTCGACTTGAAGTCGACTATGAATTGGCGACGCTTTCGGAAGCTTTGAGAGACGGGGACGATGCGCTCGTAGAGCGGACGAAGCGTAGATTGGAAACGTTTGGAAAAGAAATGCTGATTTTAGAGGTATAATGAAAAAAGCACTCATATTTTTCATCAATTGATCGCCGTATTCCGAGCTGCCGGGTACGGCGATTCGTAATTATGGCGCTTGTTGGAACTCCGTTCACATTTGTGTAAAATAAGAAGGTATTGAAGTTCGGAAGCACGAGAGAACCATTTCATGATGATAAAGGATGAGACTACATGTCCAAGCAGCAGATCGGGGTCGTAGGACTTGCGGTAATGGGAAAAAATTTAGCGCTGAATATGGAGAGCAAAGGATTCACCGTCTCTGTCTATAATCGTTCGCCGGAGAAAACGAATGAACTGCTTGCCGAAGCGGAAGGTAAAAACTTGGCAGGCACATTCAGCGTGGAGGAATTTGTACAATCGCTGGAAACACCGCGCAAAATCATGATTATGGTCAAAGCGGGGGAGGCGACGGACAAGACGATTGAATCGCTGCTGCCGTACCTGGAGCAGGGAGACATCATCATCGACGGAGGCAATGCCTATTTCCCGGATACGCAGCGCCGCGACGAGCAGTTGACTGCCCAAGGATTCCGCTTCATCGGAACAGGCGTATCGGGCGGCGAAGAGGGAGCATTGAAGGGCCCGGCGATGATGCCCGGCGGTTCAAAAAGCGCATATGAGCTGGTGGCACCGATTTTTCACGCAATCTCCGCGAAGGTGGATGGAGAGGCTTGCTGCACATACATCGGACCGGGCGGCGCAGGGCATTATGTGAAAATGGTACATAACGGCATTGAATATGGAGATATGCAGCTCATTTGCGAAGCGTACCAGCTACTGAAGGATGTCCTTGGAGCAAGCGCAAAAGAGCTGCATACGATATTTGCGGAATGGGATCGCGGTGAACTGGACAGCTACCTGATTGAAATTACAGCGGATATTTTTCTGAAGACCGACCCGGAAACAGGCAGTCCGATGGTGGATGTGATCATGGACAAGGCCGGACAAAAGGGCACCGGTAAATGGACAAGCCAGAGCGCGCTGGACCTTGGGGTTCCGTTGTCCATTATTACCGAATCGGTATTCGCCCGCTTTCTTTCGGCTATGAAGGAAGAGCGCGAACAAGCGAGCGCGCTGCTGAAAGGGCCGGAAGCAAAACCGCTTGACCTAAACAGAGACGACTTTATCGAACAGGTGCGGCGAGCGTTGTATGCGAGCAAAATTTGTTCGTACGCTCAAGGGTTTGCCCAAATGCGAGCCGCGTCGGACCATTACGGTTGGGACTTGCAGTATGGCGAAATCGCCAAAATTTTCCGCGGCGGCTGCATTATCCGCGCCCGCTTTCTCCAAAACATCACCGATGCTTATGAACGCAATCCGGGGCTTGCGAATCTGCTGCTTGATACGTATTTCCAGAGCGCAGTCGAAAAATACCAGGATGCGTGGCGTAAAGTCATTGCCATAGCGGTGCAGCGGGGAATCCCGGTACCGGTGTTCTCATCGGCGCTGGCTTATTACGATGCGTACCGAACCGCACGGCTGCCGGCGAATTTGCTCCAGGCGCAGCGCGATTATTTCGGAGCGCATACGTTTGAGCGCGTCGACAAAGAGGGCTCATTCCACTACGAGTGGATGGAATAAAGCAACAGGCCTGCTCCCTCGAGTAGCGGGGCAGGCCTGTTGTTTTACAATTGATTCCATTCCAGCATTCCGCCGGTTAAGTTGACGATTTTATCGTATCCGTGGACCTGCTGAAGATATGCGCAAGCGTGGCTGCTGCGACTGCCGCTCCGGCATACGAGAATGACTTCTTGGTCTTTCGGAATGTCCGCAAGCCGTTCAGGGATCGTTCCCATCACGATATGCTTAGCGCCGGGAATCATGCCGGCGGCGACTTCTTCGTCTTCGCGAATATCGATCATGAGAACGGCTTCCCCTTTGTCAAGGCGAGCTTTCAACTGGTTTGGCGTGATGTTGCGGATCTCGTTCATGGATCTGACTTCCTTTCGCATTGATTTGTCATCATCTTACGCCGAAGGAATTCGGCAAGTCAACTAAGGAGGATGCGACATGGTATGGGCTGCTGTAGCGTTGGGCGGAGCGCTCGGTTCACTTTCGCGGTGGGCGTGCTCGCTTTGGGTGGCAGCATTCGCCGGCAGCGGCTTCCCGCTAACGACGCTCAGCGTGAACGTAGCCGGTTCATTTTTGCTGGGACTGCTTCAGGGAACAGCAGCGGAGCGGTGGCAGAACTCTCCTTTGTATCACGGGCTGGGAGCGGGGGTGCTCGGCTCCTTCACAACGATGTCGGCACTCGGCGTGGAAACGTGGATGCTGTTTGTAGAAGGACGCTGGGGGACAGCACTTTTATATGTAGGATTAAGCGCACTCTTCGGTCCGCTGTTCGCTGTATACGGGCTTAACGCAGGGAAGCGCGGCTTTATAGAGAGGAGGGTTCCTCGTGACGGTTGACGGATGGATCGTTCCAGCCGCAGTAGCGTCGGGCGGCGCCCTAGGCGCAGTGCTGCGCTTCGCGGCATCGGCGGCGGGCCGGCGCATCCCGGCACGATTTCCTTGGGCAACCTATGCCATCAACACGGTGGGTTCTTTCCTTTTAGGGGCGCTGGCCGGCGGGGAGTGGGAGTTGAACCCCGCTGCAACGGCAGCCCTCGGCGCGGGTGTGCTTGGAGGCTTTACTACGTTTTCCACCTTCGCGGTGGAAAGCGCGAGGCTTCGGCAGGAAAAGAACGGTGCAATCCGCAGCGCTTTGTATATCGGAGTAACGCTTGTTTCTTCCGTTGCCGCGGCAGGGCTCGGATTCGCTCTAAGGCAGCTTGCATAGAAGACATACTTATTGATTCAAATGAAAGGAGCTCGTATTTATGGACGCCATTGTAAAACCTACCCCTCGCTTGGAAGGGGACCTGCAGGCCTTATCCTCTAAAAATTACACGACCCGATACATGCTCGTCGCAGGACTTGCCGAAGGAGAAAGCGTTATTCGGTATCCCGCACGCAGCGAGGACAGCGATGCGCTCCGCCGCTGTTTGCGCGATTTGGGCGCCGAGCTGACGGAAGACGAAACGACGCTGCGCGTACGAGGGTTCGGACTGCATCCGGCGCCTGTCAAGGAGCTGAACGTAGGAAATGCGGGGGCGGTACTCCGATTCTTGATGTCGGTCGCAACGTTGCTTCCGGAAGTGACCTTCGTGAATACATATCCGGATTCTCTCGGCAAGCGTCCCCATGACGATTTGATTGAAACGCTCCAAACGATGGACGTCAGGATTGATCATAACGGCGGCAAACTGCCGATTACGATTTACGGGGGGGCACCTAAAGGGGGCAAGCTGCGTGTGTCCGGCAGCGTATCGTCCCAGTATTTGAGCTCGCTCCTGTTTTTCACGCCGCTGTTGAAGGAGGACACGGAGATCACAGTTTTGCACGATTTAAAATCGAAGATTGTGATCGGACAGACGCTCGAAGTGCTCCGCGATGCGGGGATTCAAGTGGAGGCGAGCGACGACCTTATGTTTTACCAAATCCCTGGCGGACAATCGTACCGAAATCAGGAATATGTCGTTCAGGGCGATTACCCGGGCTCCGCAGCCATCCTGGCGGCTGCCGCCGTGACTGAGTCCGATGTGCGTGTACATCGTCTGCTTGAGCGCAGCAAGCAGGGCGAACGCAAATCGGTGGATGTAATTCGCGCAATGGGCGCGCCGTTGACGCATGAAAACGGGGTTGTCCATGTAAAAGGAAACGGCCGTTTGAAGGCGGTTGAGTTCGACGGGGACGAATTTACGGATGCCGTCTTGGCCTGTGTGGCTGCCTCCGTATTTGCGGAAGGCACCTCGAGATTTTACAATGTGGAAAATTTGCGGTACAAAGAGTGCGACCGCATTACGGATTACGTGACGGAGCTGCGAAAAGCCGGCGCCGACGTGGAAGAAAGACGGAGCGAAATTATAGTGCACGGTAAACCGGAGGGCGTGAAGGGCGGCGTCGTCATCGACGCACATTATGACCATCGGGTGATTATGGCTCTGACTGTGGTCGGACTTCGATCGGAGGAAGGCGTCGTCATTCGGGACGCCCATCATGTCGCTAAGTCGTATCCGCAATTTTTCAATGATCTAAAGGCGCTTGGCGCTAATGTACATTGGGAGTAAAATATAAGGCAACTACCCTATTGGAGGTTATGAAATATGGCGCATGAAAATCCGTCAAGAGATCAAATTAAAGACATTCTGGAGCAGGCAGGGACGATTGCAGTCGTCGGTTTATCAGACAATCCGGAACGTACCTCTTATCAAGTTGCGCAGGCGATGCAGCAAAGAGGATATCGGATCGTTCCTGTTAACCCGGCGGCCAACCATGTGCTTGGCGAGAAAAGCTACCCGTCGCTCAGCGATATTCCGGAGCCTGTCGATATCGTCAACGTATTCCGCCGCCCCGAGCATACGCCGGAAATCGCCGAAGAGGCAGTCAAGATCGGCGCTCGCGTTTTATGGCTTCAGCAGGGTGTTATTAATGAAAAAGCCGCTGAGCTTGCCGAGAAGGGCGGACTGACCGTCATCATGGATCGCTGCATTAAAGTGGAAGATGCCGTAACACGTCCGAACCGTCCTTCATCCAAATAAATTCCAAGCAGGTTGGAACATAAATCACTTTCTCCTTAGCCACAATAATGATGGCTTCGTCATTGAAATATTGGACGAAGACCAATTACTTTCGCCAAGGAGGAAACACGCGTGTACAATCAATTCCAAGGTTCTTTTGGCCAGCCGGTGCAATCGCAGTATCGCGGGAACCAGAAGCAATTCCAGCCTACGGGCGCTGTGCAATCGTTCTACAATCAACAGGCGGGCAATTTTGCCGGCAGCCAGCAAGCTCAGAATTACCATCTGCAAAACTATGCGGGCAACCAACAAGGTCATGACGCCTATCTGCGCGCAGATAGCGTAAACCCTAGCTCGTATGCTGCAAATCGCGCTCAGGGAATTTCCTCGATGAACAGCGCGCCGAGCGCGTACAACGCAAATGTTCCGGCGAGCCAATATGAAAGCCAAGGGTTCCAACAAACCGGCACGAATAGCTATCACCTGGCGAACTATGCGGGCAATCAACAAGGTCATGACGCCTACCTTCGCGCAGATAGCATGCAACCGAGCTCTTTCTCGATGGGACGCAACCAAGCCTTCTCTTCGATGAACATGAACGTTCCAACAAGCCAATTGGCTGGACAAAGCAATTGGCAGCAACAGCAATTCCGCAATTTCTAAAATAGGTTGAGTAAAAAGACGGGCATAGATAGATGTCCGTCTTTTTATTCTGGAATTTCATCAGTTGCTTCGTGGAAAATTTTCTTATAACATAAGAGTTTGATAAGTTTCTCTTACTCAATATCGTTGCAGTTTCAAGGAAAGGGGGACCTTACATGAACCGTATGGGACTCTTGCAGCAGTTCGGAAGATCCCTCATGATGCCGATGATCGCACTACCCGCAGCGGCCATTTTGCTGCGTCTCGGCTCGCTTCCATGGGGCGTCACAGGTTGGACACATGCAGGGGAGCTCTTGACGTATGCCGGCATGACGGTCTTTACGTATATGCCATACATATTTGCCGTCGGAGTTGCGTTGGGCTTGACGGGAAGCGCAGGCATTGCCGGCATGTCGGCGCTTGTCGGCTACTTTGTATATGACCGGGTAACGCAGTTTTTCATCCCACAAGGCTTTCAGTTGGGGGTGACAAGCGGGATCGTGATCGGGCTCTTATCGGCCATCGCATTCGAACGATTCAAAAACGTTCAATTTCCAGAATATATTCAGTTTTTTGGAGGACCGCGTTTTGTGGTTCTCTTCATGAGCTTTGCGTCAGTGCTTTTCTCCTTTATTATGGTCCAAGCAGGTCCTTATCTTAATGCAGGACTTCAGCAAATAAGCGCTCTATTTTTTGGGCTGGGGGGCTTCGGCGCGTTTCTTTACGGAACGTTTCATCGGTTGCTCGTTCCATCGGGCTTGCATCATATATTGAATAATATTGTATGGTTCCAAACGGGCAGCTTTGAGCGTCCGGATGGGGGCGGCATCGTTACCGGCGATTTGCCGCGTTTTTTTGCGGGTGATCCTACCGCCGGAATTTACATGGCGGGGTTGTATCCGACAATGATGTTCGCGCTTCCAGCGATCGCATTGGCGATTATTCATGAAGCGCGCGAAGATTTAAAGCCGAAGGTGCGAGCGACCTTTTTGACGGCGGCGTTATCTTCCTTTTTAACGGGGGTTACGGAGCCGATCGAATTTGCGTTTCTATTTGTCGCGCCTTACTTGTTTATCATTCATGCGGCGCTCTCGGGCATTTCCATGTGGATTACGTATGCACTAGACATTCATCACGGCTTTGCCTTCTCCGCCGGTGCGATCGACTTCCTAATCAACGCTCATTTGGCGAGGAACGGATGGATGCTTCTACCGCTTGGTGTGCTGTATGGTGTGGGATACTATTTCTTGTTTCGCTGGGCGATCCGCAAATTTCACATTCCCACACCCGGACGCGAGGAAGGGTCGGCGCTTGAAGATTGGGCGGGCGACATTCCGTATCGGGCTCCTTTAATTTTGCAAGCATTGGGCGGGAAGGACAACATCCGCCAGCTGGAAGCCTGCATCACAAGGCTGAGGCTGACGCTCGACAACGACCGTTTGATGGATATTCCCGCTCTTCGCCATCTAGGGGCGGCCGGGGTCATAACCTTGGGGGGCGGAAATGTGCAGGTCGTGTTTGGGACGTTCTCCGAATTAATTCGCGAAGAAATCGTCAAGCTCATTCGAAAGGATCCGAGAGGCGTTGCGTTTCGGGCTCCTGTCACCGGGAAAATGATTCCGTTGGAAGAAATTCCGGACGCGGTGTTTGCACGCAAAATTGTCGGGGAAGGGGTCGGCTTTTTGCCTGAAAAGGGGGAGCTGCTCGCTCCTGTATCGGGCAAGGTTGTCCACCTGCACCCGAGCGGTCATGCCATTGGGATTACAACGAATGAGGGGCTTGAGGTGCTGCTGCACATCGGCATCGACTCCTCGGGCATCCCGGGCAAACTGTTCAAGCCTCATGTTCAGGAAAATGAGCCGGTTGAAGCGGGGCAACTGCTGATCACGTTCGATCTGGCCAAGCTGCGCAAGCATGCCAAGTCGGTGGCCACACCGATGGTCGTTACGAATCCGGACAAAGTGCGTTCCTGGAGCTATGCCCCGTATAAGTCGGTTCGTAAAGGCCAAGCATCCGTCATGTCGGTTACACTGAAGGAGGAGGAACCTGCTCATGTCTACAGCTCGTAAAGCTCAAGGTATCGGCGCTTCCGGAGGAATTGCGATCGGGAAGGCATTCGTTCTGCCGATCTGGGAGTGGGATGTTCCGGAGCACCATATCGACGTTACCGATTTGGCGGCGGAATTTGAAAGGCTGTACGAAGGAGTGCGCCATTCAAAGCTGGAGATCACAACGATTAAACAAGAGATCTCCGGTTATATTGGGGAACAGGAATCCACCATTTTCGATGCACATTTAGCGATCCTCGACGATCCTGTCTTTATGAATGAAATTCGCGGTATTATTCAGCGCCAGTATAAGGCCGCAGAGGTAGCCGTGAAAGAAGTCATCGACAAGTTCGTGAACATGTTCGATCTGTTGGACGATCAGTATATGAAAGAACGGGCATTGGATATTAAGGACGTCGGCAACCGACTGCTGAAGCACTTGATCGGGACGCCGGACGTCAAGCTTCCGAGCGACAACCGACCATTCATCCTTGTAGCGAAAGAGGTGTCCCCTTCCCAGTTGGCCCACTTGAATCCTTCAAGGGTGCTCGGAATTGTGACGATGGCGGGCGGGTTCACGTCCCACGCTTCCATCATGGCGCGCGCCATGAACATTCCACTCGTGATCGGACTTGACGGAAAGCTCCCGGAGGAGCCCATTGAGACCGGGGACATGTTGGTCATCGACGGCAAGCAGGGGGATGTGTTTGTCAATCCGGAAGAGGCTGCGCTCGTAAAATATGCCGAGCTTAAGAAGCGCCAGGAGCTGCGAAGAGAAAGCCTACAGTCGCTCGCTCACCTGCCTGCGAAAACGAAGGACGGCGAGAAGCTGATCATGCTTGCAAACATTACGTCAATTAAGGAGCTCGAGGCGGCCATGATGAACGGCGCCGAAGGGGTGGGATTGTTTCGAACGGAATTTATTTATATGGACCGGGAAGGCTTTCCTTCGGAGGAGGAACAATTGGAAATATACCGGCAGGCGGCGACATTGCTCAACGGCAAGCCGTTGACCATCCGCACGCTCGACATCGGCGCCGATAAGCAGCTTGACTATTTTGAGCTGCCGGAAGAAGAGAACCCGGTTCTCGGGTTTCGCGGCATTCGCATTTCCATCGTTCAGACCGGTCCGTTCAAAACGCAGCTTCGTGCGGTGCTCCGCGCCAGCGCCTTCGGTAAGGTTCGCGTCATGTTCCCGATGGTTTCATCGCTCGAGCAGCTGGCCTCCGCAAAGGCTGTGTTGGAAGAAGCCAAGACAGAGCTGCGCTCGGAAGGCAAAGCGTTCGACGAGCACTTGGATGTCGGTATTATGGTGGAGGTGCCGGCGGCCGCGGCGATCGCCGATCTACTCGCCGACGAGGTTGATTTCTTTAGCATTGGAACGAACGATCTAACGCAGTATGTATTGGCTGCCGACCGGATGAACGAGCATGTTGCCGAGCTGTACGAACCGTTTCATCCTGCTGTCATTCGGCTGCTTGCCCAGGTGGCGGACGCCGCCGCGAGGTCGGGTATTTCCGTCAGTGTCTGCGGCGAAATGGCGGGGGATCCGATGGCACTCCCGATATGGCTTGGAATGGGCGTTCGCGAATTAAGTATGGCGGGAGCGCTGATGCTGCCGCTTAAGTCTGAAGTTTTAAATGTATCGAACGAGCAGTGTGAGGAGCTATACCGTCAAATCAAGTCAGCTCGGACCAGCACCGAAATAAAATCGTTGATTCAGCGGTTCGGTTCGGAATGCGGCGTATAGTATAGATGAAAGCCCGCATATCGAAGGGAGGAATACGAATGCGATTGAAGGGAAAACGTGTCGTCTGCTTGCTTGAGGAGGAATTCGAGGATTTGGAGCTTTGGTATCCTGTCTACCGAGCCAGGGAAGAAGGCGCGGAGGTCGTGTATGCGGCTCCGGAAAAGGGGCAACTGTACCACGGGAAATACGGAGTGCCCGCGACTTCGAACATCTCCTTTGCGGAGATGGAGGCGCAGGAGTGGGATGGAATGCTCGTGCCCGGAGGGTGGGCTCCGGATAAGCTGCGCAGATATGCCGAAGTATTGAATACGGTTCGGCGGCTGGATGAACAGAAGCGAGTCATCGGACAAATTTGCCACGCGGGATGGGTGCTGATTTCGGCGAAAATTTTGAAGGGGCGCAGGGTGACCTCCACGCCCGGCATCCGGGACGATATGGAAAATGCGGGAGCGGAATGGCTCAATGAGGCGGTCGTCGTGGACGGACATATCGTGTCGAGCCGGCGCCCGCCGGATCTTCCGGAATACGCCAAAGCATTCTGCGACGTGCTGGCAAATTCCTAGCTTGCTGCAACCGCAGTTCCAAGAAATACAAATAGGCCTAAGGAAGGAAAATGATCGGGATCGGTCGAATACACAGAGAAAGCATATCGTTTTCGTTGTGTAGGAGGGCTCGGTTTTGGTAAAACACTGTACTTGCAGCCATACGATGGAAATCCGACTCCGGAAAGTGATTTTTTCGGATGCGGTGAAGATTGACAACGTTCCGGTGTACAGCTGCGAGCATTGCGGAAGAAGTGAAGTGTTTCCGGATGTTAAAGAGGATTTAAAAACGCTGCTGAAACAGCTTGGCCCGAAGCCGGAAAAACAGCACATTCATTTTGACGAGGCGAATGAACTCGCTAATTTGTTGAACGAAGCTACAAAAAAAGAACGGATGCACCTGCCGGTGGAGACGATTGTACGCGATCGGGTGAACGAGCTGCTGGATATGCTGCTGCTCGCCCAGTCTCTTGAGGATCCGCGCTGGGCGGAAGACATTCGAGAGCGGTTATCGCAAATTACAAAGGGCAACTTTGCTACATATCGTTTGTCCTAGACCTCTTCGGAGGTTTTTTTATTTGCGCGACCTCGTTGCGGCGTTGCGTAAAGGAATTTTTTGTCGTATGATAGCTGTATCTTGAAAGCTTGGACAAATTATTTTCATTGGAGAGAATGCTCGTGACAGTGACCATATACGACGTGGCTCGCGAAGCGGGGGTATCGATGGCGACGGTTTCCCGTGTCGTCAATAACAACCCGAACGTGAAGCCGCAAACACGTAAAAAAGTGTTCGAGGCTATCGAACGGCTGGGATACCGTCCGAATGCGGTTGCCCGCGGTCTGGCCAGCAAGAAGACGACGACGGTTGGCGTTGTCATTCCCGACATCTCGAATACGATGTTCTCCGAAGTCGTTCGCGGGATTGAAGATATCGCCAACATGTATCACTATAACATGATCCTATGCAACTCGGATAAGCGCAAGGACAAGGAGATCCGGGTGATCAATACGCTGCTTGAGAAGCAGGTGGACGGTCTTGTGTTTATGGGCGGCGTCATTACGGACGAGCACATCGAAGCTTTCCGCAATTCTGTACCGATCGTGCTGTGTGCGACGACCGATGCGAATCATGTCATACCGTCGGTCGATATTGACCACGAGAGCGCCGCTTATGATGCAGTGAAGGTGCTGATCGATCACGGCCACCGCAACATCGGGATGATTTCCGGCAACTTGCAGGATCCATCGAACGGGTTTGCCCGGTATCAAGGATATAAGCGAGCGTTGGAGGAATCGGGTATTGAGTTCCGGGAGTCGCACGTAAGAATCAGCGGTTATCGCTATGAAGCCGGAATCGAGACAATGGAATATTTCCTCGGTCTTCAGGATCGTCCGACCGCAATCTTCACGGCGACGGACGAGATGGCGATAGGAGCCATTCACGCGATTCAGGACCACGGCTTGCGTGTTCCTGAAGATATAGCGGTCATGTCTGTCGATAACGTGCGTATGGCATCTATGGTGCGCCCGCAGCTGTCAACTGTAGCGCAGCCGATGTACGATATCGGCGCAGTATCGATGCGATTGTTGACGAAGTTAATGAAGAAAGAACCGGTGACGGATCCGGTTGTCGTGCTACAGCACGAAATCATTATGCGTAAATCAGTGGCTCATCTCCAATGAGCCCTATTTTTTTGTCCTGGGAGGAACCAAGCTCGTGGAAAGTCAAGCAATAGGTGTCATCGGCGCGATGGACGAGGAGATCGCGCAATTTCTAGAATGGGTCGGCGCGACCAAGGAGTCTGTAATCGCAGGCATTACGTTTCGCGAAGGAACGTGGCACGGCAAACAGGTCGTCATTTGCAAGTGCGGTGTCGGCAAAGTAAATGCGGCCGTCTGCACACAGCTGCTGATTGACCGGTTCGGGGTCACAGAAATTATTTTTACAGGGGTAGCGGGTGCCCTTCACCCGGAGCTGAGCATTGGCGACATCGTCATTTCGTCTCACTGCATGCAGCACGATATGGACGTTACGCCGCTTGGTTTTGCCAAAGGCGTCATTCCCTTTGCGCCCGATTCCGTCTTTTCTGCGGACCCACGGCTGCAGGAGTTGGCCTTCCGGGCTGCCGAGGAGCTGTACCCCGGCCACATTCGGGTCGGGAAAGTGCTTTCCGGCGATCAATTTGTGGCAGACCGGGAGAAGGTACGGGAGCTGTATCAAGACATGCAAGGGGACTGTGTGGAAATGGAAGGCTCCGCCGTCGCCCAAGTATGCCACCTGAATCAGATTCCTTTCGTCATTTTGCGATCGATGTCCGATAAGGCGGACGGCTCCGCACACGTCAACTTTCCCGAATTTACGAAGCATGCGTCCAAACGTTCCGCCGCCATCGTCGAGCGGATGTTGAAATTATAACAGCCGAAAGCGGCACAAAAAAGGGTTGTCCATTCGTAGACGTCTACGAATGGACAACCCTTTTTATTATTCGGCCGGTTTAAAATAAACAGGCTCGGATGGAGGCGATTGTCCGCCGCCGTTCTCGGCAATAATCCGATACCAGCCTTCGACGGACAGCGTAATATACTCGAAGGTCGTGCCCTCCGTAGAACCGATCGGCATGTAGGGTCCTTGCTCTTGTTGAGCGACCGATACGTGGTACTTTGTGACCGACTGTTCCACTGGATTCGGCATCCACATTAATTTGACGCCAAGCTGCCTCGGGCCCGCTTCCGGTTTCGCAGGCGCAGTCGGCGGTTCCACATCCGCATCGGATTCACTCGGCATTCCCGGCAATACGAACGATTCACCGGTAAATACAGGCTCGCTTGGCGGCGACGTCTGCCCCGCAATATCGACTGCGACAAGGTAATAACCGAACAGCCGGTTGGCGGGCACTTGATCGATAAATGAAGGGGGTTCGCCCATTAACACCGTCTTGGAAGGCAGTGGCTCCCACGGCCCGCCGTCGGCGGATCGGTAGGCGCGATATCCCGCTACGTCGCTGTTCGGGCTTGGCGCAAACATGACCTTGACGCCGTCCTCCGTCTTCAATATCGTAAGCTTCGGCGGAGCGTCCGGAACGCGTCCGTCTTCGATTCGCGGATCAATCTCCGTCGGCGCGTCGCCGAATCCGTCCGTTGGACGATAGCGTTCTAAAGGCTTGCGGTCTCTTGCGGACTGTCTTGCGATCGCCTCTTCAATCCGCTTCATTAATACGGAGATCGGCTCGCTTCGGGCAACGACGAGCGATTCCTTCGACATGTCCTCCGGCGTGCCGGGCTGCGGTAAATACGCCTTGCCGTTAACAAGCACGACGCGTGCCGACTGCAGCACGTCATCCACCTTCGTAGGAATATACTGGCGTTGAAACAGGTCCGTTACCGTTAAATTGGCTTTTTGTACAGTCTCGCTCGGAAGCAGTCCCGACACGGCTGAAACCGTTTTGCTGACAATCCCCTCCGGCTTCGTAAACGAATCTGTAACGAAAAGCGACTCCTTGGAAGCGACCAGCTCGTTCATGACTTGCGCCCACACACGCTTCGCGCGCAAGCTTTCCGTCAGCACGGCGGGCTGATCATACCCGATCCAGACGCCAAGCGTGACATCGGGTGAGTAGCCTACAAACCATAAATCATAATTGTCCGACGTGGTGCCCGTCTTCCCAACGATCGGAATCTTATCTTCGTGTTCGAAGACGCGGCGCACCTCGGTGGCGGTTCCGCTCGTAATAACGGTGCGCAGCATATCCGTCATTAAATAAGCGGTTTGTTCCGAGAACACATCTTTCGGCGACGGTTTATGTTCATATATGATCCGGCCTTCGGAATCGGTAATTTTCTCGATAAAAAATGCATCCTGGAACGTGCCTCCGTTGGCGATAGTCGCGAATGCATTTGTTAATTCTTCGACAGAAACACCGTACTCGAGGCCTCCTATGACGCCGGTTCTGGCATGATAGTCGCTTTCCGTGATGGACGTAATGCCGAGGCTCTTGGCGAACTCCCACGCCTTTGGAATAGTGACCTGATCCAAAAACAGCTTCAGGGCAGGGATGTTCCACGATTGATTCAGCGCCTCGCGAGCTGTCATAAGCCCGTGATATCGTTGGTCCCAGTTTTGAGGAATATGTACGCCTTTCGAAGCGTCGGGCAGCAGAATCGGAGTGTCGTCCAATACGCCCGCCGGCTGAATCGCTCCCGACTCCAGTGCGGGCAAGTAGGCCGCAATCGGCTTCATAGCCGACCCGGGCTGACGCAGCATCTGGGTTGCATGGTTCAGTTGTTCCTTATAGAAATCGCGGCCCTCGATCATGCCGAGGATCTTCCCGGTATCATTATCGATCAGCATTGCACCGACCTGTTCCATTCCTTTGCGCTCGTGATCTTTCGTGAACAGCTCTAGGTTATCAGAAATCCGGTGCATGGCGTCATAGACTGTTTTATCGATGGTCGTATAGATGCGGTAACCGCTGCGCAGCAGCATTTCTCTTGCGCTGTCAAGCGCTTCCCGATATTCAGGGCCTTTTAATTGCTCCACGGTCAAGTCCGGGAATTGCTGGCGGAGGATCACCTCTGCCGCTTGACGCTCTGCTTCAAGCATTAAATACGGATATGTAGCGTACGCCTTTTCCGCAGGCGGGGCCATGCTTGCCTTAATGTCGAAGGAGACAGCGTTATCATACTCCTCGGAGGAGATTTTTCCGGTGGCAAACATCCGGGAGAGCACGTGCTCTTGGCGCTCCTTCGCCCGCGCAAAGCCTTCCGCATCAAATTCGCCTTTGCCGGTAAAGGCGGAGTAGACGGACGGGAGCTGGGGAAGTCCGGCCAAATAGGCGGACTGGGCGATGTTCAGCTCGCTCAATTCCTTGTCGAAAATGCCATGTGCCGCGGCTTTGATTCCATATAAATTGTAGCCTGACGAACCGTTCCCGTAAGGCACTTTATTTAAATATGCTGTCAGGATATCTTCCTTGGTCATGTACCGCTCGAGACGGAGCGATAGAAGAATTTCTTTAAATTTCCGGCTGTCGGTCTTGTCCAAGCTGAGAAACACCCGGCGCGCAAGCTGCTGTGTAATGGTGCTTCCCCCGGTTTGGATTTCCTCGTTTAACAGCTTTTGTTTAACGGCGCGCATGAGTCCAGATACGTCAACGCCGATATGATTTTCAAAATCTTCGTCCTCGGTGGCAATGACCGCATCTTCGACCGCTTTCGGAACCTCGTCGTAGGTGACGAGCCGGCGGTCCTCCTCCGTGCGGAGCTGGCCGACTACGGTGCCGTCGTTGAAATAAACAAAACCGGTTTCCGCGTTCTGTCCCATCGCTTCCATGATCGTCTCTCGGCTGCGAACCTCGTCGTCCCGAACGAGCGCTGCGACGTAACCCGTCACGGTCGCTCCGGCGGTGACGGAGACGACGATTCCCGCCATAATGGACCACTTGAGCACGCCCAAGCCGACGCGAATCCACGGCTTCTTGGCCCCGGTTTCTTGTTGCTCCGGATTTGTCTTATGGTCATTGTTTTTTTCGGACATCGATAACGTTCCCCCCTACATCTTAACCCTCATTATACCATATACGGCCTTCCCAGGCATCGAGCGTTAGGACGAAGTTGACTAGGCATAAGGGGTGTGCTATAAATTGGATGATTGTCGAGGGAGTGATCAAATATGGAGCAACAAAACAAACAACTGACCGTTGAACAGCAGTCGGAGGTTGACCGCCAGCTGTACATACTGCGCCGAGGGACGGCCGAAATCGTGCCGGAGGAAGAGCTTTGCTCGAAGCTGGCCCGATCCGTCGTTAGCGGCGAGCCTATGAAAATTAAGCTGGGACTCGATCCGTCCGCGCCCGACATCCATATCGGGCATACAGTCGTGCTGCATAAGCTGCGGCAGTTTCAAGAGCTTGGACACCGGGTCCAATTGCTGATCGGAGATTTTACCGGGCGAATCGGCGACCCTACAGGGAAATCAGAAACGCGCAAGCAGCTGACGGAAGAAGACGTGCAGCGCAATGCCCGAACGTATAAGGAACAAATTTTTAAAATATTGGATCAGGACAAGACGGAGGTCGTGTACAACTCTACGTGGCTTGCTCCGCTGAACTTTGCCGATGTCGTCTCGCTGGCGGCTAAGATCACCGTTGCCAGAATGCTGGAGCGGGACGATTTCACGAAACGGTATACGACCGGACAGCCGATTTCCATTCATGAGTTTTTCTATCCGTTGATGCAGGGCTATGATTCCGTAGCGCTCGAAACAGATGTGGAGCTGGGCGGTACGGACCAGAAGTTCAACCTGCTGATGGGCCGGACGCTGCAGAAGGAGTACGGCAAGGACGCGCAGGTAACCATTACGATGCCCCTTCTGGAAGGCCTCGACGGCGTACAGAAGATGAGCAAGAGCCTGGGCAATTATATCGGGATCAACGAGCTGCCGAAGGAAATTTACGGGAAAGCGATGAGCGTTCCGGACGAGCTAATGCTGAAATATTACGAACTGGCGACGGACATCGGCATGGAAGAGCTGGAGCGGCTGCGCGCCGGCGTGGCGGACGGCTCGGTTCATCCGCGGGACGCGAAGATGCGGCTTGCCCGCACCTTCGTTCAGATGTATCACGGGGAAGAGGCGGCGAAGGAAGCGGAGCAGCATTTCGTAACCGTCTTTCAGCAGCGGGCGCTTCCCGACGAAATCGAGGAGTACTCGGTTCCGCAGAACGAGCTGGAAGACGGCAAGATTCGCCTCGTGAAGCTGCTTGTACTCTCGGGCCTGCAGCCGTCCGGAGCCGAAGCCCGTCGAACGGTGCAGGGCGGCGGTGTGAAGATCAATGAAGAGAAGCAAACGGATCCGAATGCCGAGCTTTCCGTTCGGGACGGAGATATCGTGCAAGTAGGCAAGCGCAAGTTTATTCGATTAAAATTGTAGCGTACATCCCTCCTCTAGGCCGTGTGACGGCTTGGAGGGATTTTTGCGTTTGGAAAGGATTTTTAAACAGATTGTGGAAAATAGAAAATAGGTCTTTGATTGAGTACGTAAAAGGGGCTGGCAATGATGGATATCGATACGCTGACGACCTTCCGCAAAGTAGCGTCGGTAGGGAGCATTTCCAAGGCTGCGGCTGAGCTGTATGTGGCGATCGGCACCGTCACCGGTCGGATTCGGATGCTGGAGAAGGAACTGGGGAAACCGTTGTTCGTGCGCGCAGGCCGCAAAATTTCACTTACGGACGACGGTGAACAGTTCCTGAAATATGTAGATCACTTTTTGACGATTTTGGAGCTGGGCGAGCAGCAGATGAACCAGCTCCGTGAATCGCATACGGGACAGCTGGACATCGCGGTTTCGGAGATGGCGGCGAACTACATTTTGCCAGAACTGTTGACTCAATTCAAGACTACGTACCCTCAAATTCAATTGCATTTCATTATTCTTCCGGATTACCTTGTTGTCGATAAAGTGATGGGCGGGAAGGTGGAGCTTGGCGTTGTCGATCAGTCGTTCTCCGGCTTGGTGTCCCGTCTGTGGTATTCCAACCGGATGGTGCCGGTCGTTTCCGCCGATCATCCGCTTTTGCAGCTTGAGAAGGTGAGTCCGGACCAACTGAAGCAATATCCGCTGGTCTCATATTCGGCGCGGGCTCAGGAGGAGGAGAAGCTAAAGCAGTGGCTTGCGGAACATGGAGACCGCAGGCAGCCGGTGATCCGCATTCAGCACCTGGAAACGTTAAAGCTGATGCTTCCGAAGCTGAAAGCGATCACATTTATTCCTCATATTTCGATCTTAACCGAGGAGGCGCAGGGAGATCTGTCTACGCTTTCGATGAAGGAGCGGCCGCGAATCGGGTGGGACACCTCCTTTATACATCGGCCGAATCTACAGCTTTCGCTTGCCGCGAAGACGTTCCTTTCTTTTTCTGAAAAATATGTGCGTGAACTCGGGATTGCGGAGGAAGGAGGGCGGGAGCGTGGACCTGCAGCAAATGGAAACGTTCGTGCTGCTCGTGCAGCATCGCAGCTTTAGCCGCGTAGCGAAGGAGCTCGGCGTATCGCAGCCGATGGTGACGATTCGCATCAAAAAGCTGGAGGAAGAGCTTGGCATCGCCCTGATCGTCCGCGTCAGCCATAAAGTGAAAATTACGCCGGCCGGGCAAGTGTTTTACGACCACATTGAACGGTCGATGCGGGTCATTCGCCACGGCATCGCCCGCATCGCTCAATCCGAGCCGCTCAGCCGCCAGCTGTCGATTGCAACGACCCCCAACATCAGTAAATATTTGCTGCCCAATCTGCTGACCGAATACGTCCTGCATCATCCCGAATGGGCGATAAATGTAGAGACGGGCTATTCTTCCGATGTGATCGAGAAGGTAATGGACGATGTCGCCGACATCGGCTTCATCAACCGAAAATTTTATCATCCTGAAATGATTCAGATTCCGTTATATAAAGACCCGTTTTTTGTGATTGCCCATGAATCGCATCCGCTTGCCGACAAAGCGAACCTGACGGCGCACGATCTTCAGGACGAATTGTTTTACACGTACCGAAGCGAATCGAGCATGTATTTCAAAATTATGTATTTACTCCGAGAGATAGGGATATTTTGGAAGCCGGTCATTGAAGTGCGGGATCCGGAAGTGCTGAAACGGATGATCATGGCCGGCAGCGGAGTCGCCTTTTTGCCGTGGACGGTCGTCAAGAAAGAGGTTGCCCGCGGAGTGCTTGTCGTTCTCCCTGTCGATGTGCCGCGTCCGATCGAGCGAAATGTGTGTATGATTTACAAGAAGGAAAATGTAGCTTCCCCACCGATCGCCGATTTCTTGCAATTGGTGGACAATATTCATTTTGTAAAAATGTAGAAATGCTTATACTCGATTAAAGCAAATTGGAGCTGGATGTTTCCTTAGATGAGGAACGCGGCTCCATTTTGTTGTTTTCTCTTTATTCTCTATGCCAATCTTCATTTTTCGACAATATTTGAGACACAAAACAGTTATACTGCTTTAAACAATCTCAAATAGTACCGCAGCAACGTGTCGGTTATAGTGAAACTGCAAAGCATTCACAATGAACCGAAAGGAAGATGTATATGGGCAGAGAGTCACATTATACGAGCGACAAGCCTCGCATATTTGTCAGAGAGCTCAGCGGGGAATACAGCCTGAAGGACGAACTGAAGCGGCTGCGTTCTCTTCCTCGCGTGCTTAAGGGAGACGAGATTCTGTTCATGGACGGGCCGCAATCGTTCAGCAAGCACTTTGTGGAGCCGGTCGACGGAATGACGCAGACGCTTCACATTCACCTTGAGGAATACGCGCCGGGCGGCACGAACCAAAAGCACGGCCACGTCAACGAAGCGGCGTTTTATATTTTGGACGGAATCGGCTACGAAATTCACGACAACATCCGATACGACTGGGAAGCGGGGGACATCGCGATCGTTCACAACAACTGCGTGCACCAGCACTTCAACCGGGATAAATATAAGCCTGCGAGAGCGCTCGTCATCAAGACGAAGCCGATGTATCTGTTCATGAACATGCTGTTTCAGAAAAATGTCGTGAAGCGTCCGACGGAGCCGACTCCGGAAGGCCGCGGATTCGAACCGAGAAACTTTGACGAGGATTACAATCATTTGCCGGAACCGGCGGCGAAGGGAGAGTAAGCGTATGGCATGGGGAGAATCGAAGGTATGGAACCAAGGGGAACTGTCGCAAAACCTGTATCAGGATTTGCTGGACGATGCGACGACGAAACCGGCGCGGGATGCCAAGCGGAAGAAGATCGTCAAGCCGCAGGATATGCCGTGGGAGATGTCGCGCCAAGGGCTGCTGAAACATCTGCTGAACGAGCAGATGAACACGCGGATGGAGACGGTGGACGCGTACATGCAGATCATTCCGCCGGGCAGCCGGTCGGGCAAGCACCGGCATCTCGCCGAGGAATGCTTGTACGTGCTCGAAGGGCGCGGGTACGACCTTCACCAGGACTGCGACGTCGAAATTACGGACACGTACCACTGGAAGGCGTCGGATGAGATCAAGCGGTACGAATGGAAGGCGGGAGACGTGATCTATATTCCGCCGAACACGATCCACCAGCATTTCAACGCCGATCCCGACCGTCCGGTCCGCCTGATCAGCGCGATCAACCGCATTTATAAATATTGCGGACTGAACGATCTGGAGCAGCTGGAGAATGCGCCGGAATATGACCCGTCGGTGAAGCTGAACGCGGAATTGGCGGATCAGTATGTGAAGCAGAAGGTACAAGGATAACAAACGGACACCTTAGAAGTTACCATATAGGCACAAAGACTCTTACAAAAATATCGGCTCTCCTTAGGGGATTTTTGTAAGAGTTTATTATTGTAACCATTGAAAGCGCTTTTATATTCCCGTGCGAAAGGCTCGAAGGGGGAGAACACTTGCAACCGGTATTTGAAGCGGCAGCTACATTGTTTTCACCAGAGTATCTTATTTTGCTATTGCTGGGGGCCGTCGGCGGACTTATTATCGGAGCGCTCCCCGGATTGGGCGGGGGGATGGCGATTGCCTTGCTGCTTCCGCTCACCTTCAGCATGGAGCCGGGCATGGCGGTGGTGCTCCTGATCACCGCATACGGGGCAAATGACCTTGGAGGGAGCATCCCGGCCATTCTCGTCAATACGCCCGGCAGCGCGGAGAATGCCTCCACCACCATCGACGGTTTTCCGATGGCGCAGCAGGGCAAAGCCGGTGAGGCGATCGGCGCGTCCATGCTGGCATCCGCATTAGGGACGGTAGGAGGCTTTATCATTTTGCTCCTATTGATTCCCGTTTCCCGTCAGGTCATCTTGGCCTTCTCGTATCCTGAGTTTTTCATGATGGCGCTGTTCGGGTTGACGGTCATCGCCACCGTCACGCAGGGTAATAGGACAAGAGGGTTTCTCGCTGCCGGCGTGGGGATCATGCTTGCTTTGGTAGGCAGAGATCCTGTGTTCGGCAACGAACGGTTCACCTTCGATACGCTGTATCTTGGAGACGGCTTAAAGACGATTCCCGTCGTCATCGGCGTCATGGCGCTCGGCGAAGCGATCAAGACATTCGCCAAAGGCGAGACGATCGCTCAAGGAGGGCATCGATATACGGGGAAAATCGTAGGAATTGTGGATGGATATAAAGCAGCCATAAGACATTGGAGCATCGTCCTTCGCAGCTCCGTAATCGGTGTTGTCGTGGGCGCCATTCCCGGCATCGGCGGCCAAGTTGCCGGATTTATGGCCTACGGTCAGGCGGTCAAGACGTCAAAGCACCCGGAGCGGTTCGGGAAAGGCGCGGTGGAGGGCATTATTGCCGGAGAAGCCGCCCATAACGCCAAAGAAGGCGGAGCCCTGCTGCCCACTCTCGCGTTCGGGATCCCGGGGAGCTCGGCGATGGCCGTGCTGATCGGAGCGCTCATTCTGCATGGAATCGCACCGGGTCCGGAAATGATTACGACCAATATCGACATCGTCTGGATTTTGATCTTGGGGTGGGCATTCGGCGGCGTCGTTACCGCCGTATCCGGCTCCGTGCTCGGCAAATTTCTTGTGCCGATCACACGTATTCCGAGCTATTACATTGCCCCGAGCGTCATACTGTTAGCGCTGATCGGCGTATATGCGGTTGATAAATCGATTTATGACGTGATCGTCTGCATCGTGATGGGGATTGTAGGGTTCGAAATGAAAAAGTTCGGATTTTCGCGCGTCGCCTTAATCATCGGATTTATTTTGGGCGCGTTAGTGGAAACGACCTATCACCAAACGATGAATTCTATGGGGATTACGGCGTTTATGACCCGCCCTATAAGTTTGGGTCTGCTCATTATGACTCTGTTGATGTTTGTTTACCCTGTATGGAAAAAACGCCGGGAAGCGAACGCGAATCGGGATATTTCCGCGTAGAGAGGAGGATGGCCCGTGAACCTGAAATGGACGGAAGAAAAAATCTTTCTGCTGATTTTAACGGGCATCGGAACAATGCTCGTGTCTGTAAGCTTGCAGCTGAAAAATCCCGACGTTGCTTTCGTTCCGCTGTTGATCAGTGTTCCGCTGCTTGTCGGGATCGTGTGGCAAACGCTAAAAGCTTGGTTTCCGGCGCTTGGGCGAACAACCGGCGCCAAGTCGGCGGGACAGAGAGACAACGGCGAGTTTACGATCGACGGGGGGGAACAAGAAACACCCGAGGAACGCGTAAGGCGATTTGTTTTTATCGGTTGGATTGTGCTTTTTACTATCATCACGTATTTTTTAGGTTTTCTTATTTCCACCGCGGTCAGCATGCTTTTCTATTTCCTGGTCATCGCCAGAACGAGTTTCGTCAGGGCGATCGTGTCGGCGGCGTCGATGGTTGCGTTTATTTACGTGTTCTTTTCCCTGATCCTGCAGTTGGATTTGGGTTTGCCTTCTTAAATTTTCACCTACTAAGAATGAAGGGGTGTTCGTATGTTCAAGAAAGCAAAAGCCGCATTGGTATTGGCAGTCGTCACCGCATTGCCGCTCGCCTTGCTCGGATGTGCGGGAGGGTCGCAATCCGCAGGTGGTGCGTCGGGAGAAGCGAGCTACCCGGCAAAGGACATTACGTTTTTGGTGGGCAGCAAGGCCGGCGGAGGATATGACGAATGGGCGAGAGGGCTCGCTCCGGTGATTGAGAAGCACCTGCCGAACGATGTGAACATTATTGTGGAGAACGACGGCGCGGCCAACGGTCTTGTCGCTGCAGTCGCCCTGCAGAACGCCAAGCCGGACGGGTATCATTTTAACATTATCAACTCAGGTCTGGTCACATCACAGGTGGTGGAAGGGAAAGAAATCGATATGAACTCATGGACCTGGCTTGCCACCATAAGTGAAGAAACGAACGTAATTACCGTCAGCAAGCAGTCCGGAATCAAGAGCTTGGAGGATTTAAAAGCGCGGACGGAGCCGGTAAAATACGCTTCCTCCGGCTTCTCCGGATCCGGCGGCTTGATTTGGCTGTTGTTCGCGGAAACAGTGGGCTTCAAGTGGGATAATATTTATCACGACGGCACAAACGAAGTATATCTGAGCTTGATTCGCGGGGACAACGATATTGCGAACGGCTCTTGGGAGAGTGTTAAGCCGTTTGTCGAAAGCGGGGACGTCGTCGCGATCGCTACAATCGCACCGGAACGTCTGCCGGAGCTGCCCGACGTGCCTTCGATCAAGGAGCTGGGATACCCTGAAATCGCCGATGCGGGCGCAAGAAGAATGCTGGCGGCACCGCCGGGACTTCCGGACGACATTCGCCAAGTGCTTGAAGGGGCCATTGCCAAAGCCGTAGAAGACCCCGAACTTAAGGAATGGCAGGAGAAAACGGAGCGCACGGTTCAATATTTCGACGGGGAAAACTCGGCGAATTGGATCGCCAACTTCGCGAAAAGCGTAGAAACCCATAAAGAAATTTTAGCGCCGTATTTAGGGCAAGAAAAGTAAGATGACGATTATTTTATCCAACGAAGACATTCGTCCATTAGTCGGAATGACCGAATATATGGAGGCGCTGGAGTCGGCATTCGCCGACCTTGCGGACGGCAAGGCAATTACGCGTCCCCGCTCCCATACCTACAGTCCGATTGACGAAGAGAAGCATTATATGTTCAAAACGATGGACGGCTCCATTCCGCGGTACGGTGTGCAGGCGCTGCGTCTAACGTCCGATGTCGTCCGGGAGCATGTTCAGGACGGCAAGCTGCGCAGAGAGAAGATCCCCGCCGCCGGCGGCAAATGGGTCGGTTTGGTGCTGCTGTTCAGCATCCACACCGGGGAACCGCTTGCGATTATGCAGGACGGCTATTTGCAGCGGATGCGGGTAGGCGCTACAAGCGGCATCGCCGCGAAGCACATGTCCCGCCCGGATACCCGGCGCATCGGGATGTACGGCACCGGGTGGCAGGCCGGGGCCCAGCTTATGGCGCTGAAGGAGGTTCGCGATCTTGAAGACATCAAGGTGTACAGCACCCGTCCGGAGCATCGGGAACGGTTTGCGGCCGAAATGAGAACAGAGCTTGGATTGCCGATTCGTGCGGTCGACAGTCCTCGCAAGGCGGCGGAAGGCGTCGATATGATCGTCTGCGCGACGAATTCGCTCGACCCCGTCTTTCAGGGTGAGTGGCTCCGCCCGGGCATGCACGTCAACTCGATCAACGGCGGGGAGCTCGACGCGGAGACCATACGGCGCAGCGAGGTGATCGGTGTCCGTTCCAGAGTGATATCGTCGCACTGGGCGGTGCCCGGACTTCAGCCGAAGCAGATGACGAAGGGCGTGGTGTTCAAGGAAGAGGACAATGAAAAGATTCAAGAGTTAGGCGAAATTGTACTGGGTAGAGCGCCGGGGCGCACCTCTGCCGAACAAATAACACTCTTCGGCGGAAGCGGAACGGGAGGCAGCTCCGGTCTCGGCATTCAGTTCGCCGCCGTGGCGTATCGGATTTATGAAAATGCAAAGCGTCTAGGAGCCGGCCGGCACGTTCCGACCGACTGGTTTTTGGAGGACGTGCATCCGTAAATGCAAAAAGAGGCGCTCCCGCTCGATGCGGAAGCGCCTCTTTATTCTTAGCAACGCTGGATTAACGGCTGTAGAACTCGACGATTTGCTTCTCGTCGATTTCTTGCGGCAATTCGGAACGCTCCGGCGTGCGAATGAACTTGCCTTCCATTGCAGCGTCGGAGAACTCCAAGTAGTTCGGAAGGAAGTTGCGGTTTGCAACGGCTTCCTTTACGGAGGACAGGCCGCGGCTTCTTTCGCGAAGGCCGATGACGTCGCCTGTGTTCACGAGGTAGGAAGCGATATCGACTTTCTTGCCGTTTACGGTTACGTGGCCGTGAGCGACGAGCTGGCGCGCACCTGCGCGAGTATTTGCAAATCCTAGACGGTAGACGAGGTTGTCCAGGCGGCTTTCAAGCAGCGCCATGAAGTTTTCGCCCGTAATGCCTTGCATTTTGGAAGCTTTCTCGAACAACGTCGCGAACTGCTTCTCGTTCAAGCCGTACATATGGCGGAGCTTTTGCTTCTCCATCAATTGAAGGCCGTAGCCGCTCACCTTACGGCGTTGTCCTGGGCCGTGCTGTCCCGGAGGGAACGGGCGCTTCAATTCTTTACCTGTACCGGTTAGGGAGATGCCGAGACGACGGCTGAGCTTAAATTTCGGTCCTGTGTAACGTGACATGAATGAAACTCCTTCTTTCTTCGTTTTCGATATAGTAGGTTACTTTTGATTGTATAGTGAGCGGATGCTGCAGCTTAGGACACTTCTTGCGCCTGTTCTCGCTAAACGGACATGAAATCTCCGCATTCGCCGGACAAGTTCAGCCGCTGGTCCGAGAAGGCGAAACAGGAGGGTTGCACAAAAAAACTCCCTTTACAAATGAGAGGGACCTAAGTGCGTACTCGACTACTCATTCTACACGAGGATGGCGAGGATTGTCAATAATTTCGCATCGACTGATATACGCTCATTGTTGGCAACATTTAGGGTATGCTACAATGATTTCATGCTCAGAAGGGGCTCGGCCTTGCCGAAGGAGGAACAGCAGCTTGAAGGATCCAAGAATCAAAAAACTTGCCCAAACCATTGTAAATTATTCGACAAAGGTGAAGCCCGGCGACCGGGTGCTGATCGAGATGATCGGACCGGAGCGGGAGCTCTTGAAAAGCATCATCGATGAAGTGCACCAAGCGGGAGGCCATCCGTTCGTTCAATTGACCGACAGAGCCGTGCAGCGGACGCTGCTGAAGTCGATGACGCAGCAAAACCTCGAATTGTGGCGCGATTTGGACTTGGAGCGAATGAAGCAGATGGACGTCTATATCGCGGTGCGCTCGGGCGAGAACGCCAGCGAGCTTTCCGGATTGCCCGACGGGCAGTTGTCTATGTACGAGAAAATATATTACAAGCCCGTTCATCTCGATCAGCGCGTGCGGCACACCCGCTGGGTCGTCATGCGTTATCCGAGCCCGTCGATGGCGCAGCTTGCAGGGATGAACACCGACGATTTCGAAGATTTTTATTTCGACGTATGCACGCTCGATTATCAGAGAATGTCCAAGGCGATGGATCCGCTTGCGGCACTGATGGCCAAGACGGACAAAGTACGGATCGTGTCGCCGGGGACGGACCTTACGTTCTCGATCAAAGGAATCCCCAACATTAAGTGCGTCGGCGACAAAAATTTGCCGGACGGGGAACTTTACACCGCGCCGGTCCGCGACTCGGTGAACGGGACGATCCGTTACAACACGCCCAGCGTGTACAGCGGCATCACCTTCGAAAACATATGCTTCCGCTTTGAAAACGGCAAAATTGTGGAAGCGACAAGCAACGATACGGCCAAGCTCAACGCGATCCTGGACAACGACGAAGGCGCCCGCCATATCGGCGAATTCAGTATCGGCTTCAACCCGTATATTCAGCATCCGATGAAAGATACGCTGTTCGACGAAAAAATCGACGGCAGTCTGCACTTTACGCCGGGTCAAGCGTATGAGGAGGCCGACAACGGCAACCATTCCTCGATTCATTGGGATCTGGTGCTCATTCAGCGCCCTGAATACGGGGGCGGTGAAATTTGGTTTGACGATGTGCTGATCCGAAAGGACGGACGATTCGTGCTTCCCGAACTGGAAGGTCTGAATCCAGAAAACCTGAAATAAACATGCGGAGGGGAATGGAATGGGGAACAAAAACGCGGCGATTGTCGAGATTTCACAAACGGCGGGCAAATTCAAATCTTCGATCGTTTTGCAGGTCGAAAACAAGTATATCGACGTAAAAAGCATGCTGGGTTTGTACGTTACGCTGATGACGAACAACGACTATGAGCTGCATATACACGGTCCTGACGAAGAGGATGCGAAGAAAGCGATGGATGAAGCGTTTGCGAAGCATGGGATGAAAGTGCTCATCGTTTAATCCTAACATAACTTGTATACTCGGCCGTTTTCGTCTAATATATTGGTAACAAAGGTAGCACGTAGGGGGAAAGCGCCATGTCTTCTTCAGAACTGATGGTCCATCTTACACAGAAGGCGTATGATCTTTTGCGGGATGACGCCAAGAAGATCGAGACGCTCATCCAAGTGCAGATGGAAAACTTGGCGACCCGCCAATGTCCGCTGTATGAGGAAGTGTTGGATACGCAAATGTACGGGCTTTCCCGTGAAATCGATTTTGCGGTGCGAGCTGGTCTGCTCGAAGAACCCCAGGGGAAAGAATTGCTCATAAATTTAGAGCGAAATTTGGCGCAGTTGTATGAAGCGCTTGCCGGCAATCAAAACCAAAGTTCTTAACGCGGCCCGGGGGCCGCTTTTTTGTGCGGTTTGGCGGTTGCGGCGTGCTGTGAAACCGACTACAATGAATGGAGAAATACATAAGGAGAGGTGAACACAATGATGGAAGGAAACGGAGCTATACGTATTTCCGACGATGTTGTCGCCACGGTTGCGGGACTTGCCGCGCTCGATACGCCTGGAATTTCGGCCATGTCCGGAGGCATCTCGGAAGGCTTGGCGAAGCGGTTGACAGGCAAAAACGCACAACGGGGCGTTTCGGTGGAAGTGGGGCAAGTGGAGGCGGCCATCGATTTGAGGGTCATCGTCCATTATGGGGCTGCCATTCAAAATGTATGCCGCGATTTGCAGGAACGGGTTCGCGAGGCGGTACAAAACATGACAGGCCTCAACGTTGTGGAAGTGAACGTGAAGGTCGAAGGTGTGCAAATGCAGGAAGAAGAACCGGAAGAGTCGGCAACGCGCGTGAAATGAAAAGCATAATCGACAGTAGACGGCAAAAACGCTGATTCCTTTGAGCAGAGTCAAACGGAATCAGCGTTTTTGTGTTGCCGACATTACGATCTTATCAGCGGAATTTGTTCCGGAACCCTGCTCCGGCCTTTTTTCTTCTCGGCCCGCTTTTCCGTTCGGTTCACCTGATCGCGGGAGATGCTCAACAAAATGCCCATACTGAGCAAAGACACAAGCATTGACGAACCGCCGTATGAAATGAAAGGAAGTGTAATGCCTGTCATCGGAATCGCGCGGATGACCCCGCCGATGTTGATGAAAGCCTGGATACCGAACATGCCGACGATGCCGACGCCGACAATTGTTCCATACATGTCGGGACAACGCAACGAAACGACAATGCCGCGCCACAAAAAGGCGAGAAACAACAGCAAGAAAATGGAGGAGCCGATCAGTCCGAGCTCTTCGCCGATGATGGCGAAAATATAATCGTTCTGCGCCTCCGGCAAATAAAACAGCTTTTGTACGCTCTGGCCGAAGCCGACGCCTCCGACGCCTCCGTGTCCGAACGCCATTTCGGCTTGCACATGCTGGTAGCACCAGTTTTGCGGATCCTGCCAAGGGTTTACGAAGCAGTCGAACCGCTTCATTTGGTAAATCGACAGCTCCCCGGCGAGCATCTGCCCGCCGATCAGCACCACGGCCGCGGCGCCTAACGAGGTTGCCCCCATCAGCAGATGGCGCAGGTTGGCCCCCCCTGTGACGATCACGATCGTGCTGCAGCATAAGAACACGATGAACGTCCCGAAGTCGGGCTGCAGCAGGATGAGTCCCCCCACAAAGCCTACAACTAAGGCGACGGGAAGCAGCCCTTTTCGAAATTGGCTGAAGTTCTCGCCCTTCTTTGTGATAAGCGACGCTAAATACAAAATGATGGCCAGCTTTGCGAACTCCGCAGGTTGAATAGAGAACATCCCAAGGTCAATCCAGCTTTTGGGGCGCGCGTCCGAAGGCTGCAGTAACACAAGAAACAGCAGGCCTAGCACCCCGAGGAAGAAGGGCAAGTACCCCTTCTTCAGCTTCGTGTAAGGAATGTTCATTACAATAAACATAAGGAACGTCCCTAGCGCTGCTGAGACCAGCTGCTTCTTCATGAAAAATAAGTTGTCGCCGAATTCGTATGCGGCCACGGGAGCACTCGCGCTGAACACCATAACAATCCCGAACCCAACGAACAAGAATGTCATGAGCAACAGGAAAAAGTCCGGCGTTCCTCTTCGCTCCATCATTGTAAATGCTTCCTAGGCAGTCAGCAGCTGACGCAGAGCATCCAGCTTCTGTGTAGCTGTTTTAAGAACAGATTCAGGTATTGCGGATTCATAGTCAAGTCCGTGAGGGAACGTAGCTCGACCTAAATAAACGTGTTCAACGACCAATACAGCGGATGGATTTTCCAGCTTGCCTTCCACAGCTCTTGCGTTGATCCGCAAAAAGTATTCTTCTTTGTTCGCTCGGTCTTCGATTTTGTAATCGTAAGTCGCCCGGTAATATTCCCATTGCCAACGCACGAATCCGACGCGCTCCGAGGAATCGTCCCAATCGGCAAGTTCTGCTTGTACACCGTTCAAACCGCTATTCTCGATAATCAAGTTTCATTCCTCCTGTTAAACAACCGTTTCGCGGAAAGTGACAACCTCATGATATTATGAATGGAAGGGAGAAGCAACCTTAAAGCTTAATGGAAAGTTACAAATCTGTTACTATGTATATTAAATACGGTCGAATGCCTTAGGAAGGAACGGTTACGATGAACGAACAAGCGTTGAAGGTTACGATGGAAAAGGTGGTGGCCTGGCGCCGTTATTTTCATCAGCATCCGGAGCTGTCATTCGAAGAGAAGGAAACTTCCGCATTCGCGGCGGAAAAGCTTCGCGCCTTCGGTTGGAATGTTCGCACCGGTGTCGGCGGCTTCGGCCTGGTTGCGGACATGGACGGCAAGCTTCCCGGCCAAAGGGTGGCGCTTCGGGCGGATATGGACGCTTTGCCGATTCAAGACGCGAAGCAATGCGAGTACGCGTCCAAGGTGCCGGGCGTCATGCATGCGTGCGGACATGACGGTCATACGTCGGCGCTGTTGGGCGTTGCGGAGCTGCTTGCCCATTCGCGAGACAGGTGGACAGGTTCGGTCAGATTGCTGTTTCAGCCTGCGGAAGAGGTTCCTCCCGGCGGGGCGACGGCGATGATTCGGGACGGAGCGCTGGAAGGCGTTGACGTCATCTACGGCGTTCATCTTTGGACGCCGTTTCCCTCCGGCGAAGTGTATACGGTCCCGGGACCGATGATGGCTGCGGCCGATGAATTTACGGTGACGATTCGGGGAAAGGGCGGTCACGGCGGGTTGCCGCATGAGTCGGTGGACAGTGTGGCGGTCGGGGCTCATTTTGTCGTCAATGCCCAATCTATTATTTCCCGAAATATCGATCCGACGTCGCCGAGCGTGCTTTCCATCGGTTCGATTCATGCGGGTACGACCTTTAACGTGATCGCTGCAAGCTGCAAGCTGCAGGGGACGGTTCGAAGCTTCGATCCGCAGACACGTACGTTTTTGAAACAAAGGGTGGAGGAAGTACTGAAGGCTACCTGTCAAATGTTCGGGGCGGAGGGCCATATCGAATACTTGCTCGGCTACCCGCCTGTCGTCAATCATGAAGCGCCTGTGGAAAGGGTGCGAGACGCGGCCATACGGCTGTTTGGGGAGGACAGGGTCAAAACGAGTCCGCTCATTATGGCCGCCGAAGACTTTTCTTATTACTTGGAGCAAGTTCCGGGCTGCTTTATTTTTGTAGGAGCCGGAACGGACGCCGTTTGGGCGCCCCATCATCATCCTGAATTCGATATCGACGAGAAAGCCCTTGAAACGAGCGTTCGTTTGCTTTATGCGCTGGCCGCAGGACAGGATGTATGAGAACGAGTCCTTGGGGGGATTCTATCCCTTGAAGGAGGGAAACTCATTAATGAAAACCGTAAAAACATTAAAAGATATTATGGAAACGGACGTTGCCACCGTCAGCTTGAAGGATAACATCTATGAAGTGGCGGTAAAAATGAAGCAGCATGACGTCGGCTTTATCCCGGTAGTGGAAGGCCGACAGCTCATCGGCGTTATTACAGACCGCGACTTAGTGATCCGCGGCTATGCGGAGAAGCATTCCGGGTCGACTGCGGTGAAAGAGGTCATGAGCGATCAGCAGGTGGTATCGGTTCCTTCCGACACCTCGATTGAGGAAGCGGCCAAGCTGATGGCACGCAACCAAATTCGCCGTCTTCCTGTCGTCGACAACAACGAGCTCGTCGGCGTTGTGGCCATCGGGGACTTGGCGGTGCGGAGCATAACGGAGGAAGAAGCGGGCCAAGCGTTGAGCCAAATTTCGGAGAAGAACAAGCATACGATCGGCACAAACTAGTCAGTCAGATGCTTTCCATTCCGTTTCCTCCGTGGAAACGGATTTTTTGTTCTTCGTATGGGAGAAAGCGGAGTTGGAGGTGGACATTTCGTGTTGGATAAGCCGCTGATGGTGCAAAGCGACTTTACGCTGCTGTTGGAAACAAGACATGAGAATGCGGATGAAGCGCGCGATGCGATTCAATCGTTTGCGGATTTGTGGAAACGGCCGGATGCGCTGCATACATACCGGATTCATCCGCTGTCGCTTTGGAATGCGGCGGCATCCGGCCTTACGGCGGAGCACATCATCGATGTGCTGGACCGGTACGCCAAATTCGGCTTGCCGGCGAAGGTGAGGGATGATATCCGTTTATTTATGGGCCGTTACGGCAAGCTTCGCATGGAACGCGACGGAGACCGGCTGGTGCTGCGCTGCGACGATCCCGACGTCCGAAAACGGATCGAAACGTATACCTCCTTGCAGAGCTCCCTTACGGCACGTCCCGGTTTTGACGGCTTCGTCGTACGGCTCGCGGATCGCGGACACGTCAAGCAGGAGCTGACCCGGCTCGGACTTCCCGTCGTGGACGAGGCGGGCTATACGGATGGCGAAGGCATAGAGATACGGCTTCGGGAAGAGACGCGAGGGAACGGTCAATCGTTTCAGTTACGAGATTATCAGCTGGAAGCGATCGATACGTTTCACCGCGGAGGAGATTCCGAGGGTGGCAGCGGCGTGCTTGTGCTGCCCTGCGGAGCCGGAAAGACGATGATCGGGATCGGGGCGATGGCTAGGCTCGGCAGGGCGACGCTCATCCTTACCACGAATGCAACGTCCGTTCGGCAGTGGAAGAAGGAGCTGCTCGACAAAACGCATTTGACGGAAGAAGACGTCGGCGAATACGGAGCGTCCAAGAAAGAGGTGCGCCCGGTTACAATTGCAACGTACCAGATGCTCACGTACCGAAAAAGCAAGGACGGGGCGTTTCATCACATGGGCTTGTTCAGCGAACGGCCGTGGGGTCTTATTGTTTACGACGAAGTGCATTTGCTTCCGGCACCTGTTTTTCGGGCTACGGCGGACATTCAAGCGACGCGGCGGTTAGGCCTGACCGCGACGCTCGTTCGGGAGGACGGGCGGGAGGAGGACGTGTTTTCCTTGATCGGTCCGAAGCGGTTCGAAGTACCGTGGAAACAGCTGGAGCGCCAAGGCTGGATTGCCCAGGTCGAGTGCGCCGAGGTGCGGGTCGGTTTGGACGGCGCTGCGCTGGCGGCATATCGAGATGCTCCCTCCCGGGAGCAGCATCGGATCGCCGGAGAAAATCCGCGTAAACTGGAAGCGGTTAGAAGGCTTATGGACCGCCATCGGGAGCTTCCGGCGCTCGTCATCGGGCAGTATCTCGATCAATTAAAGCGGCTGGGCAAAGCGTTTCAGGCTCCGGTCGTGACGGGGGAGACGCCGCAGAATGAACGCGACATGCTGTACGACCGGTTCAAGCGCAAGGAGCTGCCGATGCTTCTGGTGTCGAAGGTAGCCAACTTTGCGATTGATTTGCCTGACGCGGCGCTCGCGATTCAAGTTTCGGGCAGCTTCGGGTCGCGCCAAGAGGAAGCGCAGCGGCTCGGGCGCGTGCTGCGCCCGAAGCGGGATGGCAAAAAAGCGTTTTTCTATTCGGTAGTGACCGATCAGTCGAAGGAACAGGAAATGGCGGTAAAACGCCAGCTGTTTTTGGTGGAACAAGGATACCGATATCGGATCATGACGGAAGCCGAGTGGAACGGACATGCATCGTCGGAGGTGGAACATGGCGGGAACTGAGCTTACATCCGTAGAGGAGAAGACGCTTTGCATAATTGTCGCCCGATTCGGGGAGGAACCCTTCTCGATGGAAGCGCTGGAGGGAGCCGCACCGGAGCGCTTGACGGGCTTTGAGGCGATGCTCGGCGTCGAACGGCTGCGCGAGCGCGGGATCGTCGTCACACGTAAAAAGGCTTGGGGGGAACGGCTTCACAGCTTGGCGGATGGCGTATTTCCGCATTGGCAGGCGGCGTTCTTCGGCTTATCCTTGGCGCTGCCTGAGCACGAGCGCGTCGAGGCGGTGCGCGAACCGAAACGCGGGCTCGCAAGGCTGCTGTTCGATCTGCTCGCACAAATCTCTTGCGGGGGAGGGGCTTTAACTCAGAAGGGGGTTCCCCACAAGAAGGAGTTGAGCGGGTGGACGGCAGGGGCGGACGTAACGGGTGAAGAGCTTGAAGGTCTGGAGATTACGTACGTTCACGCCGACAAGCTGCCGAAGGCATTTGCCGTTATTTTCGACGCCGCCCTTCGGCTCGGCCTGCTGCAGGTAGGCGTAGGACGCTTGGAGCTCGTTGCCGAACGAGTGCGGCGGTGGCTGAAGGAAACGCCGGAGGAGCGGGAGCGCAGGCTGCAGGAGCTGTGGTGGGACGTATATATGCCGAACGACATTTGGCTGCAGCATGCTGCAGGGGTGCTGCGTTCGCTTCGTGCAGGGGAATGGTTGCCCGTACCGCACATCGGCGAGCGGCTGGAAGCGCTGGAGGTGCCGAGCGCATCCCGCACGGCGGAGCAATTGGAGACGGCGATATGGGGTTATTGGCTGACGCCGATGATTGCTTTCGGGATGCTTGAGCGCGGGGAGTGGAAGCGCGGAGACGGGAGCGTCGTCGCTTGCGTCCGTTGGAAGGAAACTGTCCGAGAAGGGGGAGGCAAGTGGTACGTTCAGCCTGATTTTGAGGTTATCGTTCCGCCGGACGTAGATTTCGAAGCGAGATGGCATCTTGCGGGCTTGGCGGATTATGAAGGCGGAGATGAAGTTGAGAGATACCGGCTGTCCAAATCATCGTGGCGGGGCGCTCTGGAACGGGGAGACGAGGCAAAAGCGGGGATCGACGTTCTGCGGCGGCACGCGGCGTACGGCGTTCCGGAAGAGGTAGAGAGGAGCCTGCAGGAATGGAGTGACCGATTCGGATCCATCTGTTTCGAGGACGTTACGCTGTTGCGGTGCCGCGACCGGAACGATGCGGAAGCGCTGCTCGCGTCTGAATTGACCTCTCCTTACTTGCTCTCGCGAGTCGGTGATCGGGACTTCATCGTTTCCAAGCTGCAGGTCAAAGCATTGGCGGAATTGTTGGAGCGGCAAGGATTTTCTCCGCGTTTCACTGCCGGGGCAGCGGACAAACCGGAATTCGGGCCGCAGCGGGGACCCTCTTCTTCGGGGTCCGCGTCTGGAATCGTGTATCGTAAACGCGTACCCTCGGTATTTCCGGTCGATTCGGAGCCCCCGGGAACGGAAGCGCTGCGGCGCCGTCTGGAGCAGGTGCCGCTGGCTTGGTTCAAATCGTTTCGCAAGTATCACCATACGACGATGCGGGAGCTGGTCGAAACGGCCATCGCTGTCAAAACGGCGGTGCGGTGCAGGCGAGCGGACGAAGAGTGGTACATCTATCCTCAATCGCTTCAAGTTTCCTCCAATGGAACGTTTCAAGTGACAGGATATCGCGACGGGAAAGAAACCGTCGTTGCATCGGACGGCTGGGAGGAGCTGCAGCTTTATTTGCCGGAGTAACTCTTCTAGTCCTTTATGGCCGCATCTGTTATGATAGAAGAGATGGCGCTTGCGTCACGCAATCTAAATCGAGAGGTAGATACTTCCATGAGCGTTCTGGAGAAACAGACCCTGGATATGGCTGCCTTGTTGGCAATGACGGATGATCTCGGTCAATCGATCCTGCGTTCGGTCGAGGTTGCCGATTATTCATATTGGAAACAACAGGTGCAGCAGGATGAAGCTGCCAAGGCAGTGCTGCGGAAGATGGCGAAAGCGAAGGAGCGCTTTGAGGAATGCGAGCGCTTCGGGCACTTTCATCCGAATTATCATGAGGCGTTGGAAGCGGTCAAAGCGGTGGAGCAGGAGATGGAAGCCGTACCATCGCTTGCAAGATACAAGCATGCGGAAGCGGCGTTGGATATGCTGCTTCTCGACGTGTCGGAAACGATTGCGCATGCGGTTTCCGAATCGGTGAAGGTGCCGAGCAACAATCCGCTTCCGAAGAGCAGCGGCGGCTGCGGCTCGGGCGGCAGCTGCGGCTGCGGGTAAACTATGGCCTGGAAGAACGGGTCGTTACACCCGTTCCAGGCGAAGAACCGGGACGGTCTGACCGATTTCGGCCCCGCTCCAGTTGCGAACGGCGGTGTGATGGAACCCCTTCAAACGTTCCGTCTCGCCGGCGTTCAACCAACCGAGTTGGTAAAGCGCTTCCGTGACGGCGGGATACAGCGCTCGCTGCGCCCCGTCTTCGATTTTCACGGCAAGTCCTTCGCTGGTTTCCGGCCGCGAAACGGCAAAGACGCCTTCGGCCCCCATCTTGCCGATCAGTCGGCCTCCGGTTTCGCGGATTAAGGCGGTATCGTACCGTCCCGACCCGGCCACGGCGGAAGGATTGGCGGCAACCGCCCGAACGACGGCGCGGCACGCCTCGGCAAGCCCGGCCGGAAGTCCTTCCGGCGCGCCCAGCCGGGCATAGGCGAGGGCGATCCGCCAGAGCGGCACACCGTACACGGGGACGCCGCAACCGTCCGTTCCGAGCAAAACGTCTTCCGGGGCGCATCCGGCCATCGCGGCGAACGTTTCGAGCATGGTGCGCTGAACGGGATGACCCGGGTCCATGTACGAATCAAGCGAGGCGCCGAGATGGGAGGCGAGCGCCAACATTCCGGTATGCTTTCCGGAGCAGTTGTTGTGCAGCACCGTCGGCTCTTCTCCCCTGGCGCGCATCGCATCGGCGGAGGGGCGATGGAACGGAGCATGTGCGCCGCACTGAAGCTTGTCGGCTTGAAGGCCGATTTTGGCAAGCATCCGGCTCACGCCTTCCACGTGCCCAGTTTCTCCGCTGTGGGAGGCGCAGAGGAGAGCGATTTCCTCCTCCGTTAGGCGATAATTGGCGGCGGCTCCGGAGGAGATCACCGGCAGCGCTTGCAGCAGCTTGGCGGATGAACGCGCGTAAGTGACGAAGTCCGGGGAGCCTGCGAATGAGCTGCGCTTACCGCGGTGATCAACGACCGCAACGTGTCCGCGGTGCACGCATTCGACGAGCGGACCGCGGGTAATATGAACGAGAGGCACGGCGTCTAACATGATTCGTGTTCCCCTTTCTATAAGCGGTAGGTGTCAACAGCAGTTGTGAATGAAGAGAAGAAATGAGGGTGTTACAGTTGTTTGCTGAACGTCAAGGATGGATCGTCTGGCTCAATGATGTCAAGCCGGCCCGTAATTTGGACAAATACGGAACGCTTCACTATATCTCCCGCAAAATGCAGTATGCGGTTGTATATGTAAATGCAGAGCACGGGGAAGAGACCGTAAAAAGTATACAACGTCTTCCTTATGTAAAGAAAGTGGAGCGGTCGTACCGCAACGAAATTCCTACGGAATACAATAGTAATATTCCGGACAAAACAAGATTTTACTCGTTATAAAGTGAAGTTTCAGAGCGGTCAAACATACTTTTACAACTTTTGCAATGCCCTGTCGGCTAGTCGAGGGCATTTTTTTGTGCGTTTCATTTATGCTGGAAAAAGTGTCTGATTACAGTAAGATAATTTTATATGCAGATGAAAAAAGCGGTCGATGGAAGAGGGGGAGCTAACGGGTGAAGGACAAGGCGATGGATCGTTACAGCACTTATGAATCCTTCTTTGTAGAGTTAGCCGACAGAAGAGTCGCTGACATCATCGTCACGAACCATGCCAGAGCCCGCTGGATGGACAGGGTAGAATCAGAAAAAACGGGAACGGACGATATTTCCGCATTTTTATGGGATCACTTGAAGCAAGGGACGATTAAGTCGTATTACCGGAACGAACAGGACGTTTATACGGTTGAAGACGATCTTGTGTTCGTTGCGGAATTTTCGCCTTCGGACAAGCATTTCGACCTCGAAGGAAAGCCGCTCGACAAGATGATTGTCGTCACGTTTCTAGGCCGGATGTCGGAGACGATGGAGCTTCGGGACCTTCGAACGTATTACTCTTGGCTGCGGCATTCCCGCCGCATGACATTGATCAAAAACGGCCGCAAGCGCCGTTAGCAAGCTTTTCAAAGCGGACGCAGCTGAACAAAGCCGCAGAAACACAGCGCCAACGCTGTGTTTTTTCCTGTTGGCGGAGTTTGGTATAATTAAAACGAATACTTATTTTAGTCGGGGGGGCGTACCATAGCATGGCGCTCAGTTTCCATCAGCTTCATATTTTCCATACCGTTGCCGAGAAGGGCAGCTTCTCGGCGGCGGCACAGGCTCTTCATATGACTCAGCCGGCGGTGACGATGCAAATCCAAGCGCTTGAGGAATATTTCGGGTCGAAGCTGTTTCATCGCTCCACCAAACGCATTGAGCTGTCGGAAGCGGGTAAGGCGCTGCTCCCTTATGCAAAAAGAAGCATTGAATTGGTACGTGAAACGGATGTCGCAATGTCGAAATTTACACATATGCTTCAGGGACGTCTGCAGCTTGGATCAAGCTTGACCGTGGGGGAGTACATTTTGCCGCGGCTGCTCGGCCCGTTCAATCAGCTGTACCCGAATATCGCGATCCAACTGAAGATTGTCAATTCCTCCCTGATCGTCGAGGAGCTTATCAAGCATCAGTTGACCTTCGGTTTGATCGAAGTGCTTGTCGTACATCCGGACATCCATACGGAAGCGGTTCTGCGGGACGAATTGAAGTTGATCGTGCCGCATGGCCATCCGCTGCTAGATTTAGGAACCGTCACGATGGCCGAGGCGATGAAATATCCGTTTATTTTGCGCGAGCGCGGCTCCGGGACGAGGCAAGTGATGGAAGAGGCGCTCGTGAATGCCGGGATCGATCCCCTGGGGATGAGGATCGGAATGGAGCTCGGCAGCACCGGGGCCGTGAAATCCGCCGTCGAGGCGGGGCTCGGGATCACCTTCCTGTCGCAATCGTCGGTAAAGCACGAGCTGGCGCTCGGTGTGCTGTGCGTCGTTCCGCTTGAGAACATCCGTATTGAACGCAATTTTTATGCGGTTTATTTGAAATCCGACATTTTACCGATTTCGGCGGTAACGTTCTTGACGTTCCTTCGGGAGCAAAACTTGCATCAGTGGCTGTGACGAAGGAGGGAGAGCAGTGCCGGCAGGGGCTTATGATTTGCATACTCATACGACGGTGTCCGACGGAACGCTTCGACCGGCGGACAGTGTCGCGCACGCAAAGGAGCAAAACCTGAGCGGGCTTGCAATTACGGATCACGATACGGTGAACGGGGTCGCTGAAGCGGTGGAAGCGGGCAAGCGACTCGGAATCGAAATTGTTCCCGGGGTGGAAATTTCAACTTCGGACGGCGGAGAAGATATTCATGTACTGGGACTGTGGATCGATCCGGTTGACGAGCTGTTCCGCGAGCGGCTTGGCAGCCAAAGGGAAGCGAGATTTCAGAGGAATCATCTGTTAATTTGCAGACTGCAGGAGCTCAGCTTTGACGTAAATCTGGATGAGGCCGAGCGTATTGCCATGGAGCGTCGTTCCGGAACCGGGCGCGCCTTCGGAAGGCCCCATATCGCCGAGCTTCTAGTGCGTAAAGGATACGTCGGCTCCATAAAGGAGGCATTCGCTCGATACTTGGGACGCGACGGAGAAGCGTACGTGTCCACTCCGCGCATCCCGCCGGAGACAGCGATTCAGTGGATCAGGGAGGCGGGCGGTTTAGCCGTCTTGGCCCACCCTGGCTTGTATTCGACAGGCAAGGGGGAAGAGCTTGTATCCAGGCTTCCTGCCTATGGACTCGACGGGGTTGAAGCGGCGCATGCCGATCACGGGCCGGAGGAAGAAGCGCTGTATGGAGGTCTTGCCGGCATTCATGGGCTGATCGTCACGGCCGGATCCGATTTCCACGGATTTCGGGAAGGCGTTCCGTTCCATGCCCCGCTCGGCTCCCGAACGGTTGATGAACAGGTGTTCCAGGAGTTGCGGCAAAGGGCGGAACAACGAAAGAGGGACATTCGATGATACGTAAAGCCATTATTCCGGCTGCGGGACTCGGAACGCGGTTTTTGCCGGCAACGAAGGCGCAGCCGAAAGAGATGCTGCCGATCGTGGACAAGCCTGCGATTCAATACATTGTGGAAGAAGCGATTGCGGCAGGGATTGAGGATATCATCATTGTAACCGGTCGAAATAAACGGGCAATAGAGGATCATTTTGACAAATCGATTGAGCTGGAACTGATGCTTGAGGAAAAAGGTAAGCAGGAGATGCTCGATTTGATTCGCGGCATCTCGGAGATGGTAGACATTCATTACATCAGGCAGAAGCAGCCGCTCGGACTCGGTCACGCGGTGCTGTGCGCGCGCACTTTCATCGGGAATGAGCCTTTTGCGGTGCTGCTCGGCGACGACATTATTGAATCCGATCCTCCGGTGCTTCGCGAAATGATTCGTAATTATAACGATCAACGTGCATCGGTTGTGGCCGTACAGGAGGTTCCGTTGGAGGATGTCCGCAAGTACGGCATCGTGTCTCCGGCCGCAAGCGTAGAGGGAGAAGCTCATTCCGCTTGGATTGACGACTTAGTGGAAAAGCCGGAACCGGAGCAGGCACCTTCCAATTTGGCGGTCATCGGACGTTATATTATCGAGCCGGGCATATTCTCGATCCTAGAGCGGCTCCCTCCTGGAAGAGGCGGGGAAATCCAGTTGACGGACGCGCTGCGCGAATTAAACCGGTCGCATCGGATGATTGCTTACACGCTTCAAGGGAAACGGTACGATATCGGCGACAAGTTCGGCTACATCGAAGCGACGATCGAATACGCGCTGCGCCGCGCCGATTTGGCGACTCCCGTACAATTGTATCTGAAGCGGCTCGCTGCCAATTGGGAACGCGAGGAGGCGGAATAGGTGGGAGCGAAAGTAAGCGTGTTCGGAACGGGTTATGTCGGACTAGTGACGGGCGCCTGCTTGGCTGAAGTCGGCTGCGACGTTGTCTGCATCGATCGCGACCGTAGTAAAATCGAAATGCTTCAACGCGGCGAAATTCCGATTTACGAGCCCGGTCTGCAGGACATCGTGAACCGAAACCAACGGCGAGGCACACTTCGCTTTACGGTGGAGATGGAACAAGCGGTAGCTCACGGAGCCTATTTATTTATCGCCGTAGGGACGCCTTCACTCGACAACGGAGACGTCGATTTATCGCAGGTGAAGCGGGTGCTGCAGCAAATCGCCCATTCGGCCGAAGACTCCAAGATTGTTGTGCTAAAAAGCACGGTGCCGGTCGGAACAGGACGGATGGCGGATGCGCTGCTGCGCAATGCGTCGCGTCGGGGGGTAAACTTTGACGTAGTGTCCAACCCGGAATTTTTGCGAGAAGGCACCGCCGTACATGACACCTTCCATATGGATCGGATCGTGATCGGAGCCGAATCGCCGGACGCCGCCGAGAAGGTGAAAGGGCTCCTGGAGCCGTTTAAGGCCGAGGTGCTGATGACGAACCGGGAAAGCGCAGAACTGATCAAATACGGCTCCAACTCGTTTTTGGCGACGAAAATATCCTTCATCAACGAAATGGCGAATATCTGCGAGAAGGTTGGAGCGGACATCGGGATGGTGGCGAAAGGAATGGGTATGGACCGGCGCATCGGCCTTTCGTTTCTAAATGCCGGCATCGGCTACGGCGGCTTCTGCCTGCCTAAGGATACGCGGGCGCAGCTGTTTATTGCCGAGGATGTGGATTACGATTTCAAGATTATCCGCTCGGTGATCGAGGTGAATCAGCTGCAGCGGCAGCGTTTTGTCCGCAAGGTGCGCACGGCGTTCGGAGGCGAGCTGGCAGGGCGGACGCTCGCGGTGATGGGATTAAGCTTTAAGCCGAATACGGACGATATGCGCGATGCGCCTTCTTTGGACATTATCGCAATGCTTCTTCAATACGGAGCTAATGTGAAGGCCTACGATCCTGTAAGCGGCGCCAAAGCCAAGGAGCTGATGCCGGAGCTGTCCGTAACGGACGATCCTTATGAGGCGCTCGACGGAGCAGACGCGATGCTCGTCGTTACGGAATGGGAGCAGCTTCGGTCGTTGGATTTGAAAAAGGTGAAAAGACTATTGAAACAGCCGTACGTATTCGACGGAAGAAACATATTTGATGCGGCTGTGCTGCGAACCCAAGGATTCAGTTACGAGGGGATTGGAAAAATATAAAAATATGCATGAAAGCCGATGGCTTCGCTTCATAATAAAGCGCGGCGCATCGGCTTTCTTTATTTGTGCCCGTCGTCCAGGACGGTCATCCGTTTCACTTTCTCTTCGTCCGGCGTAATAAACAAGGTCCGCTGCTTTTCGTAGATGACGAACCCCGGCTTTGCGCCGGACGGCTTCCGAACGTGGCGGATGAGCGTATAGTCTACGGGTACGCCGCTTGAGCTTTTCGCCTTGCTGAAATAGGCGGCCAAGTTTGCGGCTTCCTCCAGCGTCTGCGTGCCGAACGATTCCGACCGGATAACCACATGAGAGCCGGGAATATCTTTCGTATGCAGCCATGTGTCCGACGCGTGGGCGAGGCGGTTGGTCACATACTCATTTTGAAGATTGTTTTTGCCGACATAGATAGGAACTCCCTCGGAAGAGAGAAATCCGTGAATGTGCGGCTTGTCGTTTTTCTTAGGCCGTTTAGCGCCCTTCTTTGCCCGTTCCCGCACGTAACCGCCTTGAACCAGCTCTGCGCGAATTTCCTCAATGTCCGACAAGCCCGCTCCTTCAAACTGCTGAAGAAGGGAATCCAAATATCTGATTTCTTCTTCGGCTTGCCTCATTTGCTCCTCCACCGCGACGAGACTGTTGCGCATTTTTTGATACTTTTTGAAATAACGCTGGGCGTTATCGGATGGGGAGAGCAGCGGATCGAGGGCAATGTCTGCGGGTCGCTGCTCTTCGTCGTAATAATTTACAAGCTCAACACGTTCCATGCCTTTTTTTACCGTATGCATATATGCGTTCAATAGCTCACCGTAAATGCGGTAGCGGTCTGCGTCCTGCGCCTCATCAAGCGTCCCCTGCAGCTTTTTCAGCTTGTTTTCGTTTTTGGCCTTTTCGTTTTGCAAAAACCGCGTTAGATCAGACGTTTTTTGCTTGACCGCGTCGCGTTCCGCTTTGTCGCCGTAGTAAGCTTCCAAGCACTCGGTGATAGTGGCGAAGGAGGTGATGTCTCCCCCTAACGAGGCGAGCGGCACAACGGAAAACAGAGACTTCCCTCGTCCGTTTCGCGGTTGGAGAATATTCGGTTCATACTGGTGGCGCTCGATTTGATCCATCGCTTGGACGAAGCGGCGCGCCACGGAGGAGGCATCGTCCTCCCGTTCGGCGGAAGCCGCGATCGCTCGCGCCGCGAGCGGTGATAAGCCCGAGAACGACTGGACGAACCGGTGGGTCCATCGTTCCGCCGCAGGTTGCAGATCGCCTGCTTCTTCTCCGTCTGCGTTCAACAAACCGAGGACCGCTTCAACCGACGTCTCAAGCGGATTGCGCTTGGACTGCTCAGGCGGCTCCACGTAACTGTTTCCGGGAAGTACGGTCCGATAGGAGGAGATGGCCGGCGTAATGCGATGAATCGCATCCATCACCGTCCCGGTCGCAGGATCAAGCAAAATAATGTTGCTGTGCCTGCCCATGATCTCCAGAATGATCCGCTTTACATTGACGTCGCCCAACTCGTCGCGCTGGCGGACATCAATGTGTACGACCCGTTCCATGCCGATCTGCTTGATCGATTCGATGACCCCGCCCTCGCAATGCTTGCGAAGCAGCATGCAGAACATCGGCGCTTCCAGCGGGTTGATATAGCTTCGCTCGGTCCAATGAAAGCGCGGATAGGTCGGATTCGCTGACAGAAGGAGCTTCCGGGTTTTGCCTTGGGCGCGAACGGAGCAGACGAGCTCGTGCTCATTCGGTTGATGAATTTTATGGAATCGTCCGCCGACGCACGCTTGCAGTTCGTGCACGACGGCGCGAACGACGAGGCCGTCGAATGCCATGATGCTCTCTCCCTTGATGAATAGATTCGTTTCTATTATCTTGCCACACTTCTCGTAAAAACGTAAGCGCATATGCGGACAAGTGGGATATTCTTGTCCGCGTCCGAATACATTGGTGAAAAGTACAAGTCATTTCTACAGGGGAGGGGAACGTGGGGTTATGAATCGGAAGCCGTGGTACCAAATGCAAGCGGATGAGCTCTTCGCCGCACACGCGACGAATCCGGACCGGGGTTTGGCCGAAGAAGAAGCAGGGCGGCGAAGAGAGGAGACAGGACCTAACGAATTGAGCGAAGGGGTGCGCATTTCGCCGCTGACGCTCTTTCTAAATCAATTTAAAGATTTCATGGTGCTTGTGCTCATGGCGGCCACCCTCATTTCGGGACTGCTGGGCGAATATCTCGATGCCATTACGATTATGGCGATTATCGTACTGAATGCGGTGCTCGGCTTCATCCAAGAATTCCGGGCCGAACGATCGCTCCGGGCCTTGAAGGAGCTATCGGCGCCGTCGGCGCGCGTCCTGCGGGACGGGGAATGGGCCGTCATTCCCGCGAAGGAGCTTGTGCCGGGCGATATCGTCGCCCTTGAAGGCGGGGATCGGATTCCGGCCGACATCCGCTTTCTGGAAGCCAACAGTATATATGTCGAAGAATCGGCCTTAACGGGAGAGTCCGTGCCCGTGTCGAAGCGAATCGGCGTTCTAGCCGAAAGCGAAGTCGCCCTCGGCGACCAGTTGAACATGGGCTTCCTAGGGACGATGGTGACGATGGGCACGGCGAGAGGGATCGTCGTTCGCACCGGGATGGCGACCGAGATGGGCAAAATCGCGGATCTGATCAACAATACGGAGGAAGCGGAGACGCCGCTGCAGCGCCGCTTGGAGCAGTTCGGCAAAATTTTGATCGGCGTAGCGCTTGCGCTGACCGTCGTCGTCGTCGTCACCGGCATTATGCACGGCCAGCCGGTGTACGGCATGTTCCTTGCCGGCGTATCTCTTGCCGTGGCGGCGATTCCGGAGGGCTTGCCGGCCATCGTGACGATCGCGCTCGCGCTAGGTGTGCAGCGGATGATTAAACGAAAGGCGATCGTGCGAAAGCTGCCTTCCGTGGAAACGCTCGGCTGCGCTTCCGTCATCTGCTCGGATAAAACCGGGACGCTGACACAGAACAAAATGACGGTTACCCGCTTGTGGATCGGCGGGCGTACGCTTGAGGTGAACGGGGAGGGCTACGAGCCGAGAGGGGACATTCTGGAAGCGGGGCAGCGGATCAATTCCCGAGACGACTCGATGCTGCGTCGCTTAATGCAAATCAGCGTTCTCTGCAATAACGCGGTACTGTCGGAGGAGATTGTTGAGCCGCAAGGAAAGCGGAAGAAAAGCAAGGAAGCGGAGACGACGTGGGCGATCAAAGGAGATCCGACCGAGGGGGCGCTTATGGTGCTTGGAGCGAAGGGCGGCGTGTCGCCCGCTTCCTTGTCATCCTTGTACCGTCGGGCACAGGAGTTTCCGTTCGAATCCGACCGCAAGCGGATGTCGGTCGTCGTAGAGCACCAGGGCGGACGGCTGGTCGCCGTAAAGGGCGCTCCGGACGTGCTGCTCGACCAGTGCCGCTACATTCTTTGGGACGGCAAGCTCGTGCCTTTCACCGGCACGCTGCGCCAGAAGGTGATGGAGGCGAACGAACAGTTCGCAGGCTCTGCGCTGAGGGTGTTGGGCCTCGCCTATCGCGACGTAAAGGCGGCGGAGTCCGTCGATTCCGCCGAGCAGGCGGAGAAGGATCTCGTATTCGTCGGTTTGACGGGGATGATCGATCCGCCGCGCAAAGAGGTGAGAGTAGCGATTTTGACGTGCCGCCGCGCCGGCATCCGGACCGTTATGATCACCGGAGACCATCAGACGACGGCGGAGGCGATCGCGTCGCAGCTCGCTATGCTGCCGAAGGGAGGCCGCACCATCAGCGGCCGGCAGCTGGCTTCGATGACCGACGAGCAGTTGGATAAAGTTGTGGAGGACATCTACGTTTATGCCCGCGTATCGCCGGAGCATAAGCTCCGCATCGTGAAGTCGCTGCAGCGCAAAGGGCACGTCGTCGCCATGACCGGCGACGGAGTGAACGACGCACCGGCGATTAAAGCGTCAGACATCGGCATCGCCATGGGCATCTCGGGAACGGACGTTTCGAAAGAAGCGTCGGCGCTCGTGCTGAGCGACGACAACTTCGCGACGATCGTCGCCGCGATCGAGGAAGGGCGCGGCATTTATGAGAACATCCGCAAATTTATCCGCTACTTGCTCGCTTCGAATGTCGGTGAAATTTTGGTGATGTTTTTCGCCATGATGGCCGGTATGCCGCTGCCGCTCGTACCGATTATGATTTTGTGGGTCAACCTCGTAACGGACGGTCTGCCGGCGATGGCGCTCGGCGTCGATCAGCCGGAGAACGATTTGATGGAGCAAAAGCCGCGGCCTGCGAAGGAAAATATTTTTGCCCGCCGACTCGGCTGGAAGATCGTTTCGCGCGGCTTCCTGATCGGGATTTGTACGCTCATTCCGTTCTGGCTTGTGCTCCAGCAGGGAACGGGTGAATCGAATTTGACGGAAGCGCAGACGGTCGCCTTTGCGACGCTCGTCATGGCTCAGCTGATCCACGTGTTCGACTGCCGCAGCTCGCGTTCCATTTTTCACCGCAATCTGTTTGAGAACAAAATGCTGGTCATGGCCGTGCTTTCTTCCATCGCGCTGCTGCTCAGCGTGCTGTATATTGAGCCGCTGCAGCCGATCTTCAAAACCGTCGGTTTAGGTTGGAGCGAATGGGCGCTCGTGCTTGTGTTTGCCGCCATTCCGACCGTCTTCTTCGGAATCGGAAGCATCGTGTCGAAGCCGAGGAAGAAGCGGACAATTCGCTACGGCGCCGGTTCCGGCAATTTCGCGCGATAATCGCTGAAGTCTATACGCAACCCCCTTTTATACGGTATGATATGGGCTAACCCGCTCATACCCTTGAAAGGGGGTTTCGTGCGGGGACATAGCGGATAAGGGTGAAGATGCAATGAATTTTGTGAAAATGCATGGTCTAGGCAACGATTTTGTCGTTGTTCATATACAAGAGGAAGTGCCTGCGAACGCAAGCGAGCTGGCGATCCGTCTGTGCGACCGCCATTTCGGCGTCGGCGCCGACGGGCTCGTTTATATTACGCCTTCAGCAAAGGCGAATGCGGCGATGAGAATTTTTAACGCCGACGGATCGGAGGCGGAGCAGTGCGGCAATGCAGTCCGCTGCGTCGCGAAGTATGTTTGGGACCGAGGGCTCGTCAGCAGCAGCGACATTGCGATCGAAACGAAGGGAGCCGGCGTGCAGCGGGTCGCCGTAGAGGCCGAAGGCGGCCGCGCGGTGCGTGTAAAGGTCGATATGGGGGAGCCGATCTTGGAAGGCCCGCGCATCCCGACGACGCTGCCGGACCCGCTCCTTGTGCGCCGCCCCATTGAAGCGGGCGGACGCAGTTTTCAGTTTACCGGCGTATCGATGGGCAACCCGCACTGCGTCATCGAGGTCGCCGATGCGGCCTCTTTCGAGGTGGACGTATGGGGCCCGAAGCTGGAACGCCATCCGTGGTTTCCGAACCGGACGAATGTGGAGTTCATTACGGTCGAATCGCGCGACCGCGCCGTCATGCGCGTCTGGGAACGGGGAGCGGGGCAGACGCTTGCCTGCGGCACGGGAGCATGCGCCGTGCTGGTCGCTTCCGTGCTCGACGGAAAGATGGACCGGGAGGCGACGATCGAACTCGCCGGCGGCGAACTGCGCATCGAGTGGGATGAGGCGACCAACCGCGTGTGGATGACCGGTGCGGCGGAAGAAGTGTACGAAGGACGGTGGTTGGGGTGAAGACGGACTTGCGCGAGGCGCTGCGTACCCGCGTGCTGGTCGGCGACGGGGCGATGGGAACGTACTTGTATCAGCTTGGGTTTCCGGTCGGGATCAGCTATGAGGAGTTGAATATGACTCGCCCGGAAGTGATAGAAGGCGTGCATCGTCGTTATTATGAAGCGGGCGCGCGTGTCATCGAGACGAATACGTTCTCGGCCAACCGGGAAAAGCTGTCCAAATTCGGTTTGGAAAAGGACGTCGCGGCCATCAACGTCTCCGGCGTCGAAGCGGCGCGGCGGGCGGCGGGCGCGGATGCATACGTGGTTGGCTCGGTCGGGCCGGTCCGCTCGGGTAAACGAAACAATATAAGCGACCATGATGTTGCGCAGGTGCTGTCCGAGCAGCTGGACGCGATCTTGACTGCGGGCGTCGACGGGCTGCTGATCGAGACATTCGAATCGGTGGAAGAAGCGCTGCTTGCCCTTCGAGCGGCGAGACGGCTGACCTGGCTGCCCGTCATGTGCCAGTTGACGGTCGAAGCCGGGGGCTCGACGTCGACGGGAGAACCGCTGGCCGATGCGTTCGGGCGGCTGCTGGAGGCGGGCGCGGACATTGTCGGATTGAACTGCCGAAGCGGTCCCTACGGCATTATCCGGCTGCTGGAAAAGCTGCCGTCAACCGTCGATTATCCGATCTCCGTGTTCCCGAACGCCGGTTTGCCGGCTTATGAAGACGGAACGATTTCGTATCCGGCCGGCGCCGACTATTTCGGCGAAAGCGCTGTGACGCTCGCGAAGCTCGGCGCGCGGATCATCGGGGGCTGCTGCGGGACGACGCCGGAGCACATTGCGAAGGTGAGCGAGGTGCTGAAAGATTTCAGCGTCCCTCCGTTGGAACGGCCTGAGCAGGACAATCGTGGGCCGACCCGGCGGGACGAGACGGTTGCCGTCTCGCCGAAGGAGCCGCCGAAGGCGAAAGAGCCGAGCGTGCTAGACCTTGTGCGCAAACGGCACACCATAATCGTGGAGCTGGATCCACCCAGGGACTTGAATATCGACAAGTTTATGAAGGGTGCGGAAGCGCTTCGTGACGTCGGGGTCGACGCTATTACGATGGCCGACAATTCGCTTGCGATGACGCGGATGAGCAATTCGGCGCTTGGCTTCCTTATAAAGGATCGTCTGGGCGTCCGCCCGCTCGTCCACATCGCCTGCCGCGACCGCAATTTGATCGGCACACAGTCGCATCTGATGGGACTGCACGCGCTCGGCATCGATCACGTGCTCGCGATTACGGGCGATCCGGCTCGATTCGGCGATCTGCCGGGCTCAAGCTCGGTTTATGACTTGACCTCGTTCCAAATTATCAAGATGATCAAACAGCTGAACGACGGGATTGCTTTTTCCGGCAAGGCGTTGAAGGAAAAGGCCGGCTTTACGGTCGCCGCAGCGCTGAATCCGAACGTGAAGCATCTTCATAAAGCGGTGGAACGGTTGGAGAAAAAAATCGAAGCGGGCGCCGATTACGTGATGACCCAGCCCGTTTACGATTCGGAGCTGATCGTTAAGCTGTACGAGGCGACGAAGCATCTGGACGTTCCGATCTTTATCGGGATCATGCCGTTCACGAGCGGCCGCAACGCGGAATATTTGCACAACGAGGTTCCGGGCATCATTCTTTCCGACGACGTGCGCCGGCGGATGGCCGGTCTTGAAGGAGAGGCGGGCAGACGCGTATCGCTGGAAATCTCCAAGGAGCTGCTCGATGTTGCGATGGAACGTTTTAAGGGAATTTACCTGATCACTCCGTTCATGGCCTATGAGATGACGGTTGAGCTTACGCAATATGTTCGACAGCGTACGAATGCCCTCTACCAATAGGCGCCGACCGGACTAGTGCCTAGGTATGAAACTTTTGCCGCGGTTCGGAATCGCGGCTTCCAATGGCGGTCTCTCACTTGTACGCGCTTGGAAAATGAAGTAATATAGAGAAATGGAGCGTGAGAGGCTGTGCTACGGAGCATGACGGGATACGGCCACAGCAGCCGGTCCGTAGGGCCGATTACGTTCATTGCAGACGTGAAATCGGTCAACCATCGGTATTTGGACATGATGATCCGCCTGCCGAGAGAATGGCAGCCGGCTGAAGACCGGTTGCGCAAGCTCATCTCGGCTAGGGTAAGGCGGGGGCGGATCGATTTGTTCGTGGCTGCGGAACGCACCGGCGAACAGCCAAAAGAAGCGGCGGTCGATTGGCAGACCGCCCAAACGTACGTGGAAACGGCGAAGCTTATGGAGCAGCGATTCGGATTGGTTCGCGGCCCTGCGCTCTCGGCCTTCGAACTGCTGCAGCTGCCGGAGGTGTTCTCCTTTCGCGAGCTGCCGACATCGGCGGCGGCCGAGGACGATTTGGCTGAATGCGTGGAGGAGGCGCTGCAGCAGCTCGTTTCCATGCGGGAGACGGAAGGCCGATATTTGGCTGAAGACTGCCGCGGCAAGCTGGCTGTGGCGACGGGAGTCGTCGATCGGATTGCGGCGCTTGCCCCGGCGGTCGTTGAAGAACAGCGGGCTAAGCTGCAGGGGCGGTTGGAGCAGCTGTTGGGTGGCAACATGCCCGTTGACCAGGCGCGGTTGGCAACGGAGATCGCATTTTTCGCGGATCGAGCCTCCATTGACGAGGAGCTCACGCGCTTGCGGAGCCATTTTTCACAATTCGAAATCGCGCTTCGATCACAGGAACCAATCGGGCGAAAGCTCGACTTTTTGCTTCAGGAGATGAATCGCGAGGTCAACACGATCGGCTCGAAATCCAACCACGCGGCGATATCTGAATGCGTGGTGGAGGTTAAGACCGAGCTCGAGAAATTGCGCGAGCAGATTCAGAATATGGAATAACAGCGGTTGTCTGCCGCCCGTGGCCGTATGGCCCCCGGCAAAGCGGGCAACAATGCCAATTATGAGGTTTTAGGGGGAGCTTGCATGGCAATTAAACTCATCAACATCGGATTTGGCAACATCGTGTCCGCCAATCGGATTATCTCCATCGTCAGTCCCGAGTCCGCGCCGATTAAACGGATCATCCAAGAGGCGAGAGATCGCCATATGCTTATCGACGCTACATATGGACGCAGAACGCGAGCGGTGATTATTACGGACAGCGATCATGTCATTTTGTCGGCTGTTCAGCCGGAGACGGTTGCGCACCGGCTGTCGAACAAAGACGACGATAACGACGAGTGATACCGGCCATGCATGTATCGAATCATATCACTTTATCCAAAGTCGAGGACCATATCATGAAAAGAGGCTTGCTGCTTGTGCTCTCCGGACCTTCCGGGGTGGGCAAGGGGACGCTGTGCGCTCGTCTGCGCGAGCTGTCTCCCGAGTTGGTATATTCCGTGTCTGCAACGACAAGGAAGCCGCGGGCCGGTGAAGTGGACGGCGTGAACTACTTCTTCAAAACACACGAACAGTTTCGGGACATGATCGAAGCCGACGAACTGCTGGAATGGGCGGAGTACGTCGGAAACTACTACGGCACGCCGAAATCGTTCGTGGAAGAGACGATAGCACAAGGCCGTGATATTATTCTCGAAATCGAAGTTCAGGGGGCCATGAAGGTTAAGGAACGGTTTCCGGAGGCGGTATTTATTTTCGTTCTGCCGCCGTCGTTGGCCGAGCTGGAAAAACGGATCGTAAACCGCGGGACCGAAACCGAAAGCGTGATCCGTTCGCGGATGGAAGCGGCGATCGAGGAACTGAAGCTTATGGAACATTACGATTATGCGGTCGTCAACGATGTCGTCGATATGGCCTGCGAACGCGTGCAAAGTATTATCAAGGCCGAGCACAGCAAGTGTGAACGAATTGTTCCCGCATTAAAATCATGGCTGAACGAGGTGTAGTACATGTTGTATCCATCGATTGACAAACTGCTTGAAAAAACCGACAGCAAGTATTTGCTTGTTGTCACCGCATCGAAGCGGGCCCGCGTATTGCGGGACGGCGCGCGCAGCGAGCTGAGAGGCGCGAAATCCCACAAGTATGTCGGCGTGGCGCTTGAGGAGCTGCATAACGAACTGATCGGGTTTGAACGGGAGCCTAAAGATACAGACAAGGAATAAACATAAAGAACATTTTGTGCCGGTATGCGGCGACTACCAACAACCCTAGCGGTTGTTATTTTTTTCTGGGGGGAATAGCGCATTGGTGAAGGGGAAAACGATTGTGCTTGGCGTGACGGGCGGTATCGCCGCCTACAAAGCGGCGGCTGTCTGCAGCGGCTTGACGCAGCGGGGAGCGCAGGTTCACGTGATCATGACGGAGTCGGCCGTGAAATTTATCGCCCCGCTCACATTTCAGGCGATTTCTAGGCAGCGTGTGATCGTGGACACGTTCAATGAAGAGGATGCGTCGGTCATTGCGCATATCGACTTGGCGGACCGGGCCGATGCGGTCGTGGTCGCGCCGCTTACCGCCAACTTTTTGGCGAAGATGGCTCTGGGGCTCGGAGACGATATGCTGAGCACGACATTGCTCGCTGTGAGGGCTCCGGTGATCGTCGCGCCGGCCATGAATGTGCATATGTACGCAAATCCCGTCGTGCAGCAGCATATGGCGGTTCTTCGGTCGCGCGGAGTGGAGTTCGTCGAAGCGGGCGAAGGCTTTCTTGCCTGCGGCTATACCGGAAAAGGACGGCTTGCAGAGCCGGACACGATCATTGAGGCGGTCGAACGTAAAATCGGACGGAAATCGTCCCTGGCGGGGGCTCGTGTGCTGGTCACTGCTGGCGGCACCGTAGAACGCATCGATCCGGTGCGCTACATCACGAACGATTCTTCGGGAAAAATGGGCTTCGCCATTGCGGCCGCCGCTCAAGCGATGGGCGCGGACGTGACGGTCGTCGCCGCGCATACGAGCGCCGAGCCGCCCGCAGGCGTACGGATCGTCCGCGTCGAATCGGCTGATGACATGTTCCGCGAAGTCACGGCCCGTTATGACGGGATGGACATCGTCGTGAAGGCAGCCGCCGTCGCCGACTACCGGCCGGTTCAGGCGGAGGAGCGGAAAATCAAAAAGTCGGACGAACGGATGACTTTGGAGCTCATCCGCACGCCGGATATTTTGAAGGAGCTAGGAGCGCGGAAGAAGCGTCAGGTATTGATCGGATTTGCGGCGGAGACGCACGATCTCGATACGCATGCGCTGGCGAAGCTGCGCTCGAAAAACTGCGACATGCTCGTCGCCAACGACGTGACCGCGGCAGGCGCAGGCTTCAGGACCGACACGAATGCGGTATCCGTCTTCAGCTGCGACGGATCGGTCGATCGCATTCCGCTGCAATCGAAGCGGGAAGTCGGCGAACGTATTCTGGCGGCGGCGGAGCGTCTATGGAAGCAGCGCAAGCGGGAGCAGGAGAGCGACGGGGCGCGATGATTGCGAACGTCATTGTAGACGTATTGGCGAAAGAAACGGACAGGCCGTTCGATTATGCGGTGCCGGAGCGGTTTCGTCCGCTCGTCCGCCCGGGCGTTCGCGTCGGCGTACCGTTCGGCCCGAGAGTGCTGCACGGTTTTGTCGTCGGCACCAGCGAATCGTCCGACATCGATCCGGCGAAGCTGAAGCCGATTCGCTCCGTGCTTGACGTCTCCCCCGTCGTGACGCCGGAGCTGCTGGAGCTGGCGGCTTGGGTGAGCCGGACGTACGTTTGCCCTCTCTTTGCGGCGTTGTCGGCGCTGCTGCCCGGCGCGCTCAAGACGAAGACGGAGAAGACGTATCGGGCTGGCACGACAGAAGGTTTGCTACTTGAGC
>LNAP01000995.1_pt1 | contig 73778 bp, 70 predicted proteins | sample 602601 | NCBI WGS metagenome assembly LNAP01 (sample SAMN02440304, study PRJNA202911) | soil metagenome | biome: Subtropical and temperate rainforests or woodlands; isolation source: soil samples (1 kg each in a 20% v/v slurry with milli Q water) were... ...
TGCCTGAAGGTTCAGGGTTTTTAGGCTTTCTTCAAAGAGTTCCGCAAAGCTTTCGCTCATTTTAATTCCTGTTGATAAGGGCGAAGAATACGCCCATCTGCCACATCCCAGACAATGTGGGTTACGTTCATATAAAAGAAGGACCGCAGGACTATGACTGGTCCCCTGCGCTCCTCCTTGGTCACCCGGCGATATCGCGAATGGCGATTTCACTCAGGATGCGTTCCAACACCTGCTCGATGGACAACTCCGTGGAATCCAGCTGTATCGCGTCAACCGCCGGTTTGAGCGGGGCGACTGCTCGCTGGGTGTCACGCTCATCGCGCGCACGAATCTCATCTAGCAGACTCGACAGACTAACACCATCGACTTTTCCCTTCAACTGCAAGTAACGGCGACGCGCGCGCTCCTCGGCACTTGCAGTGAGGAATATCTTCAGGGGTGCATCGGGAAACACCACTGTCCCCATGTCACGCCCATCGGCCACCAGCCCCGGCGGCTCCTGAAAAGCCCGCTGACGCTGCAGCAGCGCATCGCGTACGGCCGGCAGCGCCGCGACCTGGGATGCCCAGGCCCCCACCTGCTCGTTGCGCAAATCGTCGGTGACGTCATCACCTTCCAGGATGATGCGTTGCGGATGACCTTCGGTCGCGCCGACGAACTGTACATCCAAATGAGCCGCCAACAGTTTCAGCGATTCCTCATTGGTCAGGTCGACACCATGATTGCGCGCAGCAAAAGCCAGCAAACGGTACAAGGCACCGGAATCCAGCAGACACCAACCCAAGCGCTTGGCCAGAATCCCGGCGATAGTGCCCTTGCCCGAGCCACTTGGCCCATCGATGGTGATGACGGGTGCCTTGATGTTCACGACTGAGCCTCTTGCGCAACGCGAATACCGACCTGCGCGCACAGCGCGAGGAAGTTCGGGAAGGACGTGGCAACGTTGGCGCAATCATGGATGCGGATTGGCGCATTGGCGCGCAACGAGGCCACGCTGAACGCCATGGCGATACGGTGGTCGCCATGCCCGTGCACTTCGCCACCGCCAATCTGGCTGCCATCGATGATGATACCGTCCGGGGTCGGTTCGCATTTGACGCCCAGGGCCAGCAGACCGTCGGCCATCACCTGGATGCGGTCGGACTCCTTGACCCGCAGCTCTTCGGCGCCACGCAGCACGGTACGCCCTTCGGCACAGGCCGCGGCAACGAACAGCACCGGGAATTCGTCGATTGCCAGCGGCACCAGTTCTTCCGGAATCTCGATCCCCTTGAGCTTCGCCGCGCGAACACGCAGGTCCGCCACAGGCTCGCCGCCGACTTCCCGCTGGTTCTCCAGGCTGATATCAGCCCCCATCAGACGCAGGATATCGATTACCCCGGTACGAGTCGGGTTGATGCCAACATGCTCGAGCACCAGCTCGGAACCTTCGGCGATGGACGCAGCCACCAGGAAGAAGGCCGCCGAGGAGATATCTGCAGGCACCTCGATATGGGTCGCCTGCAGCTTGCCGCCAGACTCGACCGAGGCCGTGGCGCCGTCGACCGCTACGGGGTAACCGAAGCCACGCAGCATGCGTTCAGTGTGATCACGGGTTGGCGCAGGCTCGGTCACCGTGGTCTTGCCCTCGGCGTACAAGCCAGCCAACAGCAGGCAGGACTTAACCTGGGCACTGGCCATTGGCATGGTGTAAGTCAGACCCTTGAGCTTGTGACCACCACGGATGGTCATCGGCGGACGCCCTTCCGCGGCGGTTTCAATCACCGCCCCCATCTCGCGCAGCGGATTGGCTACGCGATTCATCGGACGCTTGGACAACGAGGCATCGCCCGTCAGCACGCTATCGAAACTCTGCGCGGCCAGCAGGCCGGACAGCAGACGCATCGAGGTGCCGGAGTTGCCCAGATAGATCGGTCCCGGAGCCGGCTTCAGGCCATGCAGGCCAACGCCATGGATGGTCACGCGACCATGGTGCGGACCCTCGATCACCACGCCCATGTCACGGAAAGCCTGCAGCGTCGCCAGGGCGTCCTCGCCCTCGAGGAAGCCTTCGACTTCGGTAGTACCTTCAGCCAGGGAGCCGAGCATGATCGAACGGTGAGAAATCGATTTGTCGCCCGGTACACGAATCCGCCCAGTCAGGCGGCCACCAGGATTTGCCAGGAAAATCAGGTTATTGGAGTTCATAGCGTCCACATAGGCCCGACGGGCCAGGATTTTACTGAAATGCTCGCGAGCAACCCGGGCGCGAGTGAATACGCCCAACAACTGGTGCCCATCCCCTGCATCGACCGCGTCGCGCAAGGCGTCGAGGTCGTTGCGAAATGTATCGAGTGTGCGCAGGACAGCTTCGCGATTGGCGAGGAAGATGTCGTGCCACATGACCGGGTCACTACCGGCGATTCTCGTGAAATCACGGAAACCGCCCGCAGCGTAGCGGAAGATGTCCAGATTTTCACTGCGCTTGGCCAACGAATCGACCAGACCGAACGCCAGCAAGTGCGGCAGATGACTGGTCGCCGCCAACACTTCATCGTGGCGCTCGACCTGCATATGCTCGACATCGGCCCCCAGCTCTCGCCAGAGCTTGTCGACCACCGCCAGCGCTGCCGGGTCGGTCTGTTCCAGCGGTGTCAGGATCACCTTGTGGCGACGGAACAACTGGCCATTGGCGGCCTCCACCCCACTCTGCTCGGAACCGGCGATCGGATGCCCCGGGACGAAGCGCGGCGGCATGCCGCCAAAAGCCTCGGTCGCCGCTCGCACCACATTGCCCTTGGCGCTGCCGACATCGGTCAGGATCGCCTGCCCCAGATCCATGCCGGCCAGAATCGCCAGCAACTTTTCCATGGCCAGAATCGGTACCGCCAGCTGGATCACGTCAGCGCCCTGGCACGCCAGCGCCAGGTCTTCTTCACAGCGATCCACCACGCCCAACTCAACGGCCAGCTTGCGCGATTGCGGGTCGAGATCGACGCCGACCACCTCGCGGCATACGCCACTTTCACGCAGGCCCTTGGCAAAGGAACCGCCGATCAGTCCCAGACCGACCACCACCAGGCGACCGATCATAGGCACCGCAGGTTGCACTGGAATGACATCAACCACGAGCCAGAACCTTGGCCAAAGCCTCGAGGAAACGCGTGTTTTCAGCCGGCAGGCCAATGGTCACGCGCAGGTGATTCGGCATGCCGTAGTTGGCCACCGGACGCACGATCACCCCTTCACGCAACAACCCCTGGAACACCGGTGCGGCAACCCGCCCGACATCCACCGCGATGAAATTGCCCCTGGAAGCGATCCAGCTCAGGCCCAGCTCCCGGAAGCCGGCTTCCAGCTGCTGCATGCCCGCCTCATTCAGACGGCGGCTTTCGGCCAGGTAATCGGTATCCTCCAGCGCCGCACACGCCGCCGCCAGGGCCAGGCTGTTGACGTTGAATGGCTGGCGAACGCGATTGAGCACATCAGCCACTGTCGGAGTCGACAAGCCATAACCCACGCGCAACGCGGCCAGACCATAGGCCTTGGAGAAGGTTCGCGAAACCAGCAGGTTCGGATAGGCCGCCAGGAAGTCCAGGCCATCCGGCAGATCGCTGCCTTCGGCATATTCGATGTAAGCCTCGTCCAGCACCACCAGCACATGCGCCGGTACATCCTGGAGGAACTCGTCCAGGGCCTCGGCACTGAACCAGGTACCGGTCGGATTGTTCGGGTTGGCGATAAAGACCACCCGGGTATCGGCATCGATGGCCTGCAGCATGGCCGGCAGGTCATGCCCCCAGTCCTTGGCCGGAATCACGCGGGCTTCGGCGCCCACGGCCTGGGTAACGATCGGGTAGACCGCAAAGGCGTGTTCGCTGAACACCGCATTCAGGCCAGGCGCCAGATAGGCTCGGGCGACCAGTTCCAGAATGTCGTTGGAACCGTTACCCAGGGTGACCTGCGCCAGCTCGACGCCACAGCGCTCGGCCAGCAGGGTCTTGAGCGCAAAGCCATTGCCATCTGGGTAACGAGTCAGCTCGGCCAGCTCTTCGCGAATCGCCGCCAGCGCCTTGGGGCTGGCGCCCAGCGGGTTTTCGTTGCTCGCCAGCTTGACGATTTTCGCCGGATCGATATCCAGCTCGCGTGCCAGTTCGTCCACGGGCTTGCCCGGAACGTAAGGCGAAAGTTGTTGCACGCCCGGCTGCGCCAGAGCGAGGAAGTCGCCACTCATTGTTAAAGCCTCAGAGAACCGCTTTCGGGTAGGAACCCAGCACCTTGAGTGCCACTGCTTCCTGACTGATCTTTTCCAGCACACCCTTGATCAATGGATCGCGATGGTGGCCGACGAAGTCGATGAAGAACACATAGGTCCACTTGCCGCTGCGCGAAGGCCGGGTTTCGATACGCGTCAGATCGATGCCGTTGTCATGGAAAGGCACCAGCAGCTCATGCAGAGCGCCAGGCTTGTTGCTCATGGAAACGATGATCGAGGTCTTGTCGTCGCCGGTCGGCGGTACTTCCTGGTTGCCGATCATCAGGAAGCGCGTGGAGTTGTCCGGGCGATCCTCGATTTTCTCGGCCAGACGGGTCAAGCCGTACAGGCTCGCCGCCATGTCGCCGGCGATGGCCGCCGAGTTCCATTCGCCCTTGACCCGCTTGGCCGCTTCGGCGTTGCTGGAAACCGCAACCCGCTCGACATTCGGATAATGGGCATCCAGCCACTTGCGACACTGCGCCAGGGATTGGGCATGAGAGTAGATGCGGCTGATGCTGTCGGTCTTGGTGTTTTCACCGACCAGCAGATGATGGTGGATACGCAGCTCGACCTCGCCGCAGATCACCATGTCGTGCTCCAGGAAACTGTCGAGGGTGTGGTTGACCGCACCCTCGGTGGAGTTTTCCACAGGCACCACGCCAAAGTTCACCGCACCCGCCGCCACTTCACGGAACACCTCGTCGATCGCCGCCATCGGCTTGCTGATCACCGCGTGACCGAAGTGCTTCATGGCTGCAGCCTGGGTGAAGGTGCCTTCCGGACCGAGGTAAGCCACTTTCAGCGGCTGCTCGAGCGCCAGGCAGGACGACATGATTTCACGGAACAGCCGCGCCATCTCTTCGTTGCCCAACGGCCCCTGGTTGCGCTCCATCACCCGCTTGAGCACCTGAGCTTCACGCTCAGGACGATAGAACACCGGCACTTCGCCTTCGGCCAGCGAGGCCATCTTTACTCGCGCGACTTCCTGGGCGCAGCGCGCACGCTCACTGATCAACTCCAGGACTTTCTCGTCCAGAGCGTCAATGCGCAGGCGCAGTGCCTTGAGTTCTTGCTCAGACATTAGCCGTGTTCCTTCTCGAACTCTGCCATGTACGCCACCAGCGCGTTGACCGCATTGATGTCGACGGCGTTGTAGATGGAGGCGCGCATGCCGCCTACCGAACGGTGACCCTTGAGGTTCAACAGACCACGCGCGTCGGCACCGGCCAGGAACGGCTTGTCCAGACGGTCATCGGCCAGGCGGAACGGTACGTTCATCCACGAGCGGTCCGACTTGTTGATCGGGTTGCTGTACAGGCCGCTGGCGTCGATGAAGTCGTACAGGGTGCGCTGCTTGACGTCATTGAGCTTGGCGATGGCTTCCACCCCACCCTGCTCCTTGAGCCACTCGAACACCAGGCCGGACAGGTACCAGGCCAGGGTCGGTGGAGTGTTGTACATCGAGCCGTTATCCGCCGCGACCTTGTAGTCGAGCATGGTCGGGCACAGCGAGCGCGCGCGACCCAGCAGGTCCTCGCGAACGATATTGACCAGGATGCCGCTCGGGCCGATGTTTTTCTGCGCGCCGGCGTAGATCATGCCGAAACGGGAGATATCCACAGGGCGCGAGAGGATGTCGGAAGACATGTCGGCCACCAGCGGAACGTCGCCGGTTTCCGGGATCCACTGGAATTCCAGGCCGCCGATGGTTTCGTTCGGCGCGTAGTGCACGTAGGCCGCGTCTTTCGACAGCTGCCATTCGTTCTGGCCAGGGATGGCGAAATAATCGTAAGGCTTGGCGGTGGCAGCCACATTGACATGGCCGTAGCGCGAGGCTTCTTCAATGGCTTTCTGCGACCAGATACCGGTGTCGATATAGTCGGCAGTGCCATTTTCCGGCAGCAGGTTCAGTGGAATCTGAGCAAATTGCTGGCTGGCGCCGCCTTGCAGAAACAGCACTTTATAGTTCGAGGGGATATTCAGCAGATCACGCAGATCCTGCTCGGCCTTGTCATCGCTGCGATGGCTCATCTCCATGACCGACAGGCCCTTGCCATGCCAATCCAGCAATTCGGCCTGGGCACGCAACAGGACAGCTTCAGGTAGCGCAGCGGGACCTGCGCAGAAGTTATAGGCTCGTTTGCTCACATCCACTCTCGCTATGCATTCACGGTAGCGGACAGAGCAAACACTCTGCCCTGCTACGATTTATTTAGTCTTGCGACTCTTCTTCGCCTGCGGCGTCAGCCTGCTGGCCTTCGACGGCATCATCCGAGTCGGTCGCCGCATCCAGCACGGCACCCTCGAGCACCTCGCCATCTTCGTCTTCCAATTCGTCGCCTTCGACTTCGGACGGCTCCTGAACCCGCTCCAGGCCTACCAGCGTTTCGTCGTTGGCCAGCTTGATCAAGGTCACGCCCTGAGTGTTACGACCCAGGCTGGACACTTCGTCGACCCGGGTGCGCACCAGGGTGCCCTGGTCGGAAATCAGCATGATTTCCTCGCCGTCGAGCACCTGAACCGCGCCGACCAGACGGCCGTTACGCTCGTTGCTGACCATGGCGATAACGCCCTGACCGCCACGCTTGTACTCAGGGAACTCGGTGATCGCCGTACGCTTGCCATAACCCCGCGCCGAAGCGGTGAGGATCTGGCTGCCTTCTTCCGGGATCAGCATGGAGATCAGTTTCTGCCCTTCCGGCAGACGCATGCCGCGCACACCGCGGGCGGTACGGCCCATGGCACGAACGTCGGACTCCTTGAAGCGAGTCACCTTGCCACCATCGGAGAACAGCATGACTTCGCGCTCGCCATCGGTGATCGCGGCGGAAATCAGCACATCGCCCTCGTCCAGTTCCAGCGCGATCAGACCGACGCTGCGCTGACGGCTGAAGGATTCCAGCGGGGTCTTCTTCACGGTGCCGTTGGCGGTCGCCATGAAGATGTAGTGACCTTCGGTGTATTCCTCGACCGGCAGCATGGTGGTGATGTATTCACCGTCATCCAGCGGCAGCAGGTTGACCAGCGGGCGGCCGCGGGCGGCACGGGAAGCCTCGGGGATTTCGTAGGTTTTCAGCCAGTAGACCTTGCCCTTGCTGGAGAACAGCAACAGCGTGGTGTGACTGTTGGCCACCAGCAGGTGAGCGATGTAGTCCTCATCCTTGACGCCGGTTGCCGACTTGCCTTTACCGCCACGACGCTGGGCCTGGTACGCAGCCAGCGGCTGGGTCTTGGCATAACCGCCGTGGGAAATGGTCACGACGCGTTCCTCTTCCGGAATCATGTCGCCCAGGGTCAGGTCGAGACGGGCATCGAGGATCTCGGTGCGACGCACATCGCCGTATTCGGCGCGAATCACTTCCAGCTCTTCGCGGATCACTTCCATCAGGCGCGTGGCGCTGTTGAGGATGCGGATCAGCTCGCCGATCTGGTTGAGGATCTCCTGGTACTCGGCCAGCAGTTTTTCATGCTCGAGGCCGGTCAGGCGGTGCAGACGCAGTTCCAGAATGGCCTGTGCCTGCTCTGGCGACAGGAAGTACTTGCCGTCGCGCAGACCGTATTGCGGATCGAGGTTCTCCGGACGGCAGGAATCCGCGCCGGCGCGCTCGACCATGGTCATCACCGCGCTGGATTCCCAAGGCGTGCTGACCAGCGCTTCCTTGGCTTCCGACGGGGTCGGCGAAGCCTTGATCAGGGCAATGACCGGGTCGATGTTCGACAGGGCAACGGCCTGGCCTTCGAGAATGTGGCCACGTTCACGAGCCTTGCGCAGTTCGAACACAGTGCGGCGGGTCACCACTTCACGACGGTGACGCACGAAGGCTTCCAGCAGGTCCTTCAGGTTGAGGATCCGCGGACGACCGTCGATCAGCGCAACGATGTTGATACCGAACACGCTCTGCAGCTGGGTCTGCGCATAGAGGTTGTTGAGGATCACCTCCGGCACTTCGCCACGACGCAGCTCGATCACCACGCGCATACCGTCCTTGTCGGACTCGTCGCGCAGCTCGGTGATGCCTTCGAGCTTCTTCTCCTTGACCAGCTCGGCGATCTTCTCGATCAGACGCGCCTTGTTCAACTGGTAAGGCAGCTCGGTGATGACGATCTGCTGACGGCCACCGACCTTGTCGATGTCCTCGATGATCGAGCGGGCACGCATGTAAATGCGTCCGCGACCGGTACGGTAGGCTTCGATGATGCCTTCGCGACCGTTGATGATCGCCGCAGTCGGGAAATCCGGGCCCGGGATGTGCTGCATCAGCTCATCGACGGTCAGTTCCGGGTTGTCGATCAACGCCAGGCAACCGTCGATGACTTCGCCGAGGTTGTGCGGCGGAATGTTGGTCGCCATGCCCACGGCGATACCGCTGGAGCCGTTGACCAGCAGGTTGGGGATCTTGGTCGGCATGACCGCGGGGATCAGCTCGGTGCCGTCGTAGTTCGGCACCCAGTCCACGGTTTCCTTGTGCAGGTCGGCCAGCAGCTCGTGCGCCAGCTTGGTCATGCGCACTTCGGTGTATCGCATGGCCGCCGCGTTGTCGCCGTCGACCGAACCGAAGTTACCCTGGCCGTCTACCAGCAGGTAGCGCAGGGAGAATGGCTGGGCCATACGAACGATGGTGTCGTACACCGCGGTATCACCGTGCGGGTGATACTTACCGATCACGTCACCGACAACACGGGCAGATTTCTTGTACGGCTTGTTCCAGTCGTTACCGAGCTCGCTCATCGCGTACAGCACACGCCGGTGCACGGGCTTCAAGCCATCGCGCGCATCAGGCAGTGCCCGCCCGACGATTACGCTCATCGCGTAGTCGAGATAAGACTGTTTCAGCTCGTCTTCGATATTGACCGGGAGGATTTCTTTGGCCAGTTCGCCCATGAGAAGCCTGATTCCTTTTTCTGGTGAAACTTCGTCACATCCATGCGGGACGAACGAAGCTCGCCGCTGCTGGCATTTGCCTGGCAACGACTTACGACAAATCAACGAGTTAAGCTCTGGATCTGCGCAGTAAGGGCGGCTACGAATAGCACCCTTGGAAACCGCCGGATGTTACCACAAACGCCGCTACGCACCTATCCTTTGAAAGCCCTGAAAATGAGCCACGCCCGTGCAAGACGCCTGAGAGACGCTTACAGGGCCGCATAGCCCACGCAAGACAAACGACTGATGGCGCAACAGAGCACTCAATGCAGGCGTTTGCGACACATCAACTGGGTCATTTTTGCGGCGTCCGGACGCTCAACGATGCCCTTTTCAGTCACGATCGCGTCAATCAGGTCAGCCGGGGTCACATCAAACACCGGATTGAACGCATCGACATCCGCGCCAACCCGCTGCCCGCCGATTTCCAGCAACTCGCGACCCTCGCGCTCTTCGATGACAATGTCTTCGCCACTGGCGGTGTCCATGTCGATGGTCGAACTCGGCGCAACGACCATGAAGCGCACGCCGTGATGCATGGCGGCCACGGCCAGTTGGTAGGTGCCGATCTTGTTTGCCACGTCGCCGTTGGCGGTGATCCGGTCCGCGCCGACAATCACCCAGGTGATGCCTTTGGTGCGCATCAGGTGCGCGGCGGCCGAATCGGCATTGAGCGTCACGGGAATGCCTTCGTTGGCCAGTTCCCAGGCGGTGAGTCGCGAGCCTTGCAGCCACGGCCGGGTTTCATCGGCGTAGACGCGCTCGATCATACCTTCCAGGTAAGCCGCGCGAATCACGCCCAGGGCCGTACCGAAACCACCCGTGGCCAGTGCGCCAGTATTGCAGTGGGTCAAGACAGTCTGCAGATTGCCCTGGTGCTTGCGAATCAGATCGGCGCCCAATTGCGCCATGGTCAGGTTGGCTTCCCGGTCACTCAGGTGAATCGCCACCGCCTCGGCTTCCAGTGCCTGCAACGCATCATCGCTGTGCTTGACGCGCTGCAGCCGATCACGCATGCGGTTCAGCGCCCAGAACAGATTGACGGCCGTCGGACGCGAATCCGCCAGCACCCGGAAATCTTCTTCCAGCGCCGCGACCCAATCACCGCCCGCCGCAATTCGCGCACGCGCGCCCAACACCACGCCATAGGCGGCGCTGATACCAATTGCCGGCGCGCCGCGTACCACCATCGAACGAATCGCCTCGGCGACCCCCGCGGCACTGGTATAGGCCAGCCAGATTTCCTGGAACGGCAGCACCCGCTGATCCAGCAGATGAAGAGCGTCATCCCGCCAATCGATGGCTTTCACCTTCTCCGCAGCCATAAGTCGATCGCGCATTGCACACCCCATACTAAAAACCAATGCCGGACACTAAAAGCCGCCGATTATAGCGAGCCGCCCGCGAAGACGCTCGGGTATACTTCGCCGTCCCTGTAATAAGCTCTGGAAACCCAGTCATGCCCAACCCTTCAGCGCCTCTCGATCTCCTGCTCCTGCCCAGCTGGCTGGTGCCGGTCGAACCTGCCGGCGTGGTACTCAAGGAGCACGGCCTGGGTATTCGTGATGGCTGTATCGTTTATATCGGTCCACGCGCCGAGGCGATCAGGCAAGCGACCCTGGAAACGCTGGAGCTGCCGGGCATGCTGCTCAGCCCCGGCCTGATCAACGCCCACGGCCACGCGGCGATGACGTTGTTTCGTGGCCTGGCCGACGATTTGCCATTGATGACGTGGCTGGAAGAACACATCTGGCCCGCCGAAGGCAAATGGGTCAACGAAGACTTTGTCCGCGACGGCACCGATCTGGCGATTGCCGAGCAGATAAAAGGCGGCATCACCTGTTTTTCGGACATGTATTTCTTCCCGAAAGTTGCCGCTGATCGCGTGCATGTCAGCGGCATGCGCGCGCAAATTACCGTTCCGGTGCTGGATTTCCCGATTCCCGGCGCCCGCACTACCGACGAAGCGCTGCACACCGGCGTCGAGCTGTTCAACGACCTGATCCATCACCCGCGCATAACCGTCGCATTCGGCCCCCACGCGCCGTACACCATTGGCGATGACAACCTAGAGAAAATCCGGGTCATCGCCGATGAACTCGACGCGATGATTCAGATGCACGTTCACGAAACGGCCTTTGAAGTCGGGCAAGCTGTTGAGCTGAGCGGCGAGCGGCCGCTGGCCCGTCTGAATCGCCTGGGCATGCTCGGGCCGCGCTTTCAGGCCGTGCACATGACCCAAATCAGCGATGAAGACCTGGCTTTGCTGGTAGAAAGCAACTCCAGCGTCATTCATTGCCCTGAGTCGAACCTGAAACTGGCCAGCGGCTTCTGCCCGGTCGAACGTCTGTGGCAGGCTGGCGTCAATGTAGCAGTGGGCACCGATGGTGCGGCCAGCAACAACGATCTGGATTTGCTGGGCGAAACACGCACGGCGGCGCTATTGGCCAAAGCGGTTGCGGGCTCTGCCACGGCGCTGGACGCCCATCGCGCCTTGCGCATGGCCACCCTGAATGGCGCGCGTGCGCTGGGCATTGCGCAGGTCACCGGTTCGCTGGAGATCGGTAAGGCAGCCGATATCGTTGCCTTCGATCTCAGCGGCCTGGCTCAGCAGCCGATTTACGATCCGGTCTCGCAGCTTATATATGCCACCGGCCGCGACTGCGTGAGCCATGTCTGGGTGGCCGGCAAGCAGTTGCTGGAAAACCGCCGCTTGACGCGCATGGATGAACAGGCGCTGTGCGAAACCGCCATGGCCTGGGGCCAGCGCATTTCAGGCGAATCCGAATAGAGCTGCGCTGGCGCGACAAATGCCAGCCTGGCGACACGATTTTTCAAGTTTAAGAGGACTTCCCATGAGCAACGTCGACCACGCTGAAATCGCCAAATTCGAAGCCCTTGCCCATCGCTGGTGGGATCGCAACAGCGAGTTCAAGCCGCTGCACGATATCAATCCGCTGCGCGTGAACTGGATCGACGAGCGCGTCAATCTGGCAGGCAAGACCGTCCTCGACGTAGGCTGTGGCGGCGGCATTCTCAGCGAAGCCATGGCCTTGCGTGGCGCGACGGTTACCGGGATCGACATGGGCGAAGCGCCTCTGGCGGTGGCTCGACTGCATCAACTGGAGTCCGGAGTCAGTGTCGAATATCGGCAGATCACCGCCGAAGACCTGGCCGAAGAGCTACCAGAGCAGTTCGACGTGGTGACCTGTCTGGAAATGCTGGAGCACGTGCCAGATCCATCGTCGGTAATCCGCGCCTGTTTCCGCATGGTCAAACCCGGCGGCCAAGTGTTCTTCTCGACCATCAACCGCAATCCCAAGGCGTATCTGTTCGCCATTGTCGGCGCTGAATACATCATGGGCCTGCTGCCGCGCGGCACTCACGACTTCAAGAAATTCATCCGCCCTTCCGAACTGGGCGCCTGGAGCCGGGCTGCCGGCCTGCAGGTCAAGGACATCATCGGCCTGACTTACAATCCGCTGACCAAGCATTACAAGCTGGCTGCGGATGTCGACGTCAATTACATGATCCAGACCCTGCGGGAGGCGTAAGCCATGCGTTTGAGAGCGGTTCTATTCGATATGGACGGCACCCTGCTCGACACCGCTCCGGACTTCATCGCCATCTGTCAGGCGATGTTGGCGGAACGCGGCCTGCCGGCGGTAGACGACAAGCTGATTCGTGATGAAGTTTCCGGCGGCGCCAAGGCGATGGTCGCGGCGGCGTTCGCCCTTTCCCCCAACGCCGAAGAGTTCGAGCCGCTGCGGCTGGAGTTTCTCGAACGCTACCAGCGCGACTGCGCGGTTCACAGCCAGCTGTTTGATGGCATGGCCGAATTGCTCGCGGATATCGAGAAAGCCAAGCTGATCTGGGGCGTGGTCACCAACAAACCGGTGCGCTTCGCCCAGCCGATCATGGAGCAGCTCGGGCTGGCAGAGCGCTCGGCGCTGCTGATCTGTCCGGATCACGTCACCCATAGCAAACCCCATCCGGAACCGCTGATCCTGGCCTGCAAGATGCTCGACCTGGACCCGGCCAGCGTGCTGTTTGTCGGTGACGACCTGCGTGACATCGAGTCAGGTCGCGATGCTGGCACCAGAACCGCCGCCGTGCGCTACGGCTATATCCATCCGCACGACAACCCTGATCATTGGGGGGCGGATGTGGTGGTCGATCATCCGCTGGACCTGCGCAAGGTGCTGGATAACGCGTTGTGCGGTTGCTGAGACCTGACTTGCAAGGATGAGCTTGGTGGGAGCGAGCTTGCTCGCGAAGGCGCCGGGACATTCGACACGTATTGAAACTCTGGCGCGGCTTTCGCGAGCAAGCTCGCTCCCACAAAAAGCTCGCTCACGCCTTTCCAGGATTATTTTCCAGAGGTAACCCATGTTCGATTACTCCCCTCGTCCTGACCTGCTGACTGGTCGGATAATTCTTGTGACCGGTGCCGGTCGTGGCATCGGTGCTGCTGCTGCCAAAACCTACGCAGCCCACGGCGCGACTGTGCTGCTGCTGGGCAAGACCGAAGCCAATCTGACTCAGGTCTATGACGAGATCGAAGCGGCAGGTCATCCGCAGCCGGTGGTTATCCCGTTCAATCTGGAAACCGCCCTGCCACATCAATACGATGAACTGGCGGCAATGATCGAAACTGAATTCGGTCACCTGGACGGCCTGCTGCACAATGCGTCGATCATCGGCCCGCGCACGCCCCTGGAGCAGCTGTCCGGCGAGAACTTCATGCGCGTCATGCAGATTAACGTCAACGCAATGTTCATGTTGACCAGCACCCTGTTGCCGCTGCTCAAACTGTCCACGGATGCATCGGTGGTGTTCACCTCCAGCAGCGTCGGACGCAAGGGTCGCGCATACTGGGGCGCTTATGGAGTGTCCAAGTTCGCCACTGAGGGCCTGATGCAAACCCTCGCCGACGAACTCGATACCGTCGCAGCAGTGCGTTCCAACAGCATCAACCCCGGCGCTACCCGCACCAGCATGCGTGCCCATGCCTACCCCGCTGAAAACCCGCTGAACAACCCGACGCCGGAAGAAATCATGCCGGTCTATCTGTACCTGATGGGCCCCGACAGTACAGGGGTAAACGGCCAGGCTTACAACGCCCAATAAGCTGTTTGATAAACAATGGATACTGGACTTGCCAAGGTGCACATCACCCATGGCAAGTACCAGTCAAATAACTGGCTCACTCGCACTGTCATTTAACTGTCGCCCAACGACCCGACTTTATCAATTCGGTTCAATATCTCCTTGAACTCAAAGTCATATATATAAATGAACTTGATTGCCCAAGTTTCGCTCTAACCGAGCCAAGCCAGCAATATGTGCTGAGGAGTGAGACCATGATTTCTCCTACCCAGACCAACAATACCAACGCTATAGACTTCGACGCCGCCAAATTGCAACGACTGGGTTTTTGTAATAGGCAAAGTCAACACATCGCACCGCCGCCTGTCGACTTGCCCCAGTTGATATATCAACTCGGCCTGCATTTACAGACCAGTCTGGAAGTGGAACGGGTTCTCTCGATCTTTTTTCAGGGTGTGCAGCGCTGGATACCGCTCAGCGCCCTGACCTACGACCACCGTGACAGCGATTTGCATGTGCAACTCGGCGACCGGTCGCATCACAGTGTGAATTACAGCCTGAGCAACGAAGGCGAGTATCTGGGAACCCTGCTGTTCCAGCGTAACCAACGGTTTACCGAGCAAGAGCTCGCAGACCTCGAGTCGCTGCTGGCCTGCCTGGTGTTTCCGATGCGTAATGCGCTGCTGTACCGCTCGGCCACGCAGAGCGCCCTGCGCGATCCGTTGACCGGCGCGGGCAACCGGATTGCGATGGACCAGACGCTGTCCCGGGAAATCGAAGTTGCCCGACGTCATCAGCAGCCGCTGTCGCTGCTGATGCTCGACATCGACCACTTCAAGCAGGTCAACGATACCTATGGGCATTCCTCGGGCGATGAAGTGCTCAAGGCAATCTCGTCGGCGATCAAGGCACAGTTGCGCAACATCGACCGGGTGTTCCGCTACGGCGGTGAAGAGTTCCTGATCGTCCTGTCGAACACTGGCCGCGAATCCGCAGCAATGATCGGCGAGCGCCTGCGCCAGGCGGCACACGACTTGATATACCCGATTCTGGATCATCCGCTGGAACTGACCGTCAGCCTCGGCTGTTCGACGCTGCTGCCGGCGGAGTCCGCCGACAGCGTATTGCGTCGTGCCGATGCCGCGCTCTATGTCGCAAAGCGCGAAGGCCGGAACAGGCTGGCCATGGCAAGTTAATGCTCAGCTTTCAAGCTCGGCCGCCCGTATGTGATGCGTTGCCGTCTTGTCCAGTTGCATGCAGTGCTCCAGAAACAAGAACATATAGTCATAACTTTTGGTGACTGCCTGCCGCAACTCAGCCTGCAAGTGCTGACTCGGATTATTGCCCGCCAGGGTACAAATGATCTCCAGCGCTTCCCATGGATGCGAATCGTCGTATTGCGCGTGCATCTTCAGCCACTTCATCGCGCGCTTTCTTGATTCTTCCGGAAACGACTCCGCGTACTCGCCACTGGAACACACCACTGCCGACCATTCCCCCGTGGCACCCTCGATGGCGTAGTTGGTGGCCGCGATTGCCACGATCAGCGAATCGGCCGAGCTGGTATGCCAGCACCAATGGCTCAACGCATGTAAGTGCGGCGATACCCGCTGCGCTTTCAGGTCGTCCAGGGAAACGCCATGGGCCTCACTCCAGTTGATCCAGTAATCGGCGTGATTGAGTTCCACACGGATATTGCGCATCAGCCAGCGCCGCGCCATATCTTCGCCGGGATGGCGGGCAAAGCGGGTCTTGGCAAGATTGTTGGCCATATATACGGCGAACTGTTCAACAACCGGCCAACCGCCAATCAAATACTGACGCATGATCTTCGGACTTAACCGGCCGTCACGCATGCGTTGATAAAGCTCATGTTCGACGACCTTGGCCTTGGCACTGCTGCACTCCTGGATTAGCTGCTGCGCCCAAACTGGATAACTACTGGCTTCCATAAGTGGACCGTTTCTGCTGAAAACTTCGATCACTGTGTGGCTCCTTTTTTGGTGTAGGTTGCAGTATTGGTCAGCGAAATACTCCGGGCGTGCTGAACAGCAATGTTTGAGGCCGCCCCGGCCGGGGCCGCAGACTTTCACACGTAAACACTGCTGGACGTTCGATCAGAAATCCTTGCGCAAAGTCCACCCCGATTTCCCGCAACGCCTCTTCAATTTCCGGTGTTTCGACAAACTCGGCAATGGTGCGCTTGCCCATGACGTGACCAATGTGATTGATCACTTCGACCATAGCTCTATTGATGGGATTGTCGAGCATGTCTTTGACAAAACTTCCGTCGATCTTCAAAAAGTCCACGGGCAAGTGTTTAAGGTAGGCAAACGACGACATACCGGCGCAAAAATCATCGAGTGAAAACTGGCAGCCCAAGCTTTTCAATTCATTAATGAAACGAATGGCACTTCCCAGGTTGGCAATGGCGCTGGTTTCGGTGATTTCGAAGCAAATCGAAGAAGGAGCGATCCCGTAGATGCGAAATTGCAGCTTCAGGTATTCGAGGAACGCATCGTCACCAATACTGGAGCCCGACAGATTGATCGCACAAACCACCAGAGGGCCGCTGTAGCTTTTATCCTCGGCACATTGCGCGATGATCTTGAACACGTTCTGCACCACCCAGCGATCCAGTGTCGTCATCAAGCCATAGCGTTCGGCGGCCGGGATAAAACTGTCAGGCTGGATCATCCGTCCGGACTCGTCACGCAAACGCAGCAGGATCTCGATATGTCCCGCTTGCCCGCCGCCATGACTGATGTCGGAAATTTCCTGGGCATACAGGCAGAAGCGGTTTTCCTCCAGGGCCAGATGCAGGCGCTGGATCCAGGCCATCTCGCCGAAGCGCACGGAAACCTCAGAATCTTCGGCGTGATAGACCTGCACGCGATTACGGCCCTTTTCCTTGGCCATGTAGCACGCCATGTCAGCGGCACGCAACGCAGCCTCAAGGGTGGTGGGGACATGGCAGATATGCACCAGACCGATGCTGACAGTGGTGACAAACGGCCGACCTTTCCAGACAAAATGCAGGCTTTGTACTGTCTGACGCAGGGATTCGGCGAGCTCTTCCGCTACGTACGGCGGGCAGTCTTCCAGCAATATGCCGAACTCGTCGCCGCCCAGTCTGGCGAGGGTGTCGCCTTCGCGAAGGCCTTGCTGCAACAACGCACAGATATGCCGCAACAACTCATCACCCGCCGCATGCCCACTGGTGTCGTTGACCAGTTTGAATTGATCAAGATCCAGATACATCACCGAGTGCCGATTTGGCTGACGGGCCAGACCGAGCAGCGCGCGATCCAGGCGCTGCTCGAACTCACGCCGATTGGCGAGCCCGGTCAACGCGTCGTGGGTAGCCTGCCAGGACAGGTTGGCGATGTACTGCAGCTCTTGCGTCATGTCGTGCAACACCAGCACAGTACCGCTGATCTTTCCCTCCGTCTGGATCGCCGAACCCACCAGAGCGACCGAGACGGTGCTGCCGTCGAGCCGCTGAATCAACTTGGAATGTTCGCTGCCGCCAACCAACTTGCCGCTGAGGATGCGCTCGATCAGGCTATGACTGTCCTTCTGATCATTTTCGTCAACCAGGCTGAATAACGCCGCAAGAGGCAATCCGCTGGCCTGGCCATTCTTCCAGTGGGTCAGACTTTCAGCCGCCGGGTTCATATAGACGATGGAGCCTTCGACGTCAGTGGTGATGACCCCTTCGCCGATGGATTCGAGGGTGATTTGCGCCCGCTCCTTCTCGACTTCCAAGGCATCGGCGAATGCGTGACGTTGCGCGAGCAGTTTGTCGGTGCGCAACAAAGCCAGAATGATCAAGATCACCGCAGTCACGAGGTTGACGATCAGTAACAGCCGCAGAATGCTCCTCGATCCTGCACCCAGCGCGTCGCTGAAGGCTTTCGCCGTAGGCGTTACATTTTCATTGATCGTATTGATCTCGGCACGCCAGCGGACTGCATCGCCGTAAGTTGCTTCGCCCGAGTTGATCCGCTCATGCATCTGGTGTGCAATATTATCCAGCTGCATCAGGTACTCGTCGCCCTGAACCCACAGCTCCACAGCCTTTTGCATATAGCCGTAATGCTGAAAATTCAGGTAGAGCCAGATGACTCCGGACACATCATCCGGATGATTGCCGCCCTGCAGGATGCCTTGCCGCGCCAGCTCGAGTTCCGGCTTGGGTTGGTCCAGTGCCAGTCGGGCCAGATGGCCGCCTTTGGGCACGGCGATGGCTTGTTGATAGTTGAGGTAATCGAGTTCGTCACGGCTGTTGGCGTAAAGACTCAAGTAAAAGATGGCGTCCTTTTGCCCCTTGGACCAAAGGCTCTCGCCAGCGACATAGCTGCGCACGGCTGACAACGTGTACAGGCTGACGCAGCCAAGCAAAGCCTGGAACAACGCAACCGCAATAAATGGCCAGACAATGCCCAGCAGCCGGGGCTTTTCGAGTATCCGCTTTTGCCTCATGGTTTCCCTTTCATAAGCGTTAGCGTTGCCAGATGCTCAACAAGCGGCCTGATCAATTTCATCCCTGCCTCAGACTAGGCTAATTCCATGAAAAGGTCGGAGGATTTTCTCTTCGATGAAACAGGCAGACGCTGCGTCGTGACGCAGGACGCAGCGCCAATAAGAAGACGGCTCAGGAAAAAATTAGTTCTCGGTATTTTTGGGGATCCGGAGCGTTTCGGAATCGGCATTCGTCAAATATGTTGCAGATGGCCGTAAAGCCTGGCGTACAGCCCGCCATCGGCAATCAGCTGTTGATGATCGCCCTCTTCGGCAATACTTCCGCCATCGAACACCAGCACCCGATCAGCCTGCTTAACCGCTGACAGGCGGTGCGCGATGATCAGCGTCGTGCGCCCTTGAAGGAAGCGCGACAAGGCTTGATGCAGGCTGTATTCGGTCGCGGCATCCAGCGCTGAAGTGGCTTCGTCGAGGATCACTACCTTGGGGTCGGACAACACCATTCTGGCGATGGCCAGTCGCTGGCGCTGCCCGCCCGACAAGCGCACTCCGGAACGCCCGACGATACTGTCCAGCCCATCGGGGAAGGCACGAATCGTCGGCGCCAGTTGAGCAATCTCCAGCGCCCGCCAGCAGGCTTCGTCACTGCGCTCACGACCCATGCTCAGGTTGGCGCGCACCGTATCGTTAAATAGCGCCGGATGTTGCAGCACCACTGCGACGTTTTCCCGGACGGTCTCCAGGCCAATTTCTTCCAGGCTCGCCCCACCGAAACGGATCGTGCCCGATTGCGCCGTGTACAACCCCAGCAAAAGTTGCACCAGCGTGCTTTTACCACCGCCGCTGGCACCGACGATGGCCACTTTTTCGCCGGGAGCGATGGTCAGGTTCAGTTGATCCAGAACGTTCTCTTCGCCGTAGGCGAAACTCAGGCCGCGAATCTCGATGCCGACGGTTTCCTGCTTTGCGAACGGATCGACACCGCCTGGATAGTGTGGCTCGTCAGCACGAGCCAGCAACTCGTTGATCCGCGTCAGCGCGCCGCCTGCGGCGTAGTACGCGTACTGCAGGTTCAATAATTGCTCGACCGGACCGATCATGAACCACAGGTAGCTGAATACCGCGAGCATCTGCCCGATGGACAGATCGGAAAACAGCACGGTGAGCATTGCCGCCGCGCGGAAGATATCGATGCCGAACTGAAACAACAGCCCGCTGGCACGGCTGGATGCGTCACTTTTCCATTGCGAGGCAATGGCGTAATCGCGAACTTCCTGCGCGCGCAGGCCAAGCCGCCCGAGAAAATAACCCTGACGATTGCCGGCGCGGACTTCCTGGATCGAGTCCAGGGTTTCGGTGAGTGCCTGGGTGAAGCGCGAGGTGCTGTCGTTTTCCTGCTTCTTCAGATGCTTGACCCGCTTGCCCAGCTTGACCGTGGCATAAATCACCAGCGGGTTGAACAACATGATCAACAGCGCGAGTTTCCAGTGCATCCACACCAGAATCCCGGCGGTTCCGGCCAGAGTCAGCATGGCAACCAGAAACCGGCTGAGCGTGTCACCGATAAATTTGTCCACGGTATCAAGGTCGGTGACCAGATGCGTGGTTACGGTGCCGCCGCCGAGGCTTTCATATTCGCCCAGGGATATCCGCTTGAGCCGCTCGATCAGCCGGATGCGCACCCGATAGACGATGTCCTTGGACAAACGGGCAAAAAGCCGTGCCTGAATGACGTTGAACACCAGCGCACCCAGGCGCAGGCCCACCGTGGCGAGCAGCATCAGGCCTATGTAGCCGACCGAGGTTTGCAGGTTGTCGGGCAGAAAGCGGTTCATGAACGCGAGAGCAGTGTCGCCGTGGCCGAGCAACACCTCATCCACCAGTAACGGCAGCAGCAAGGGGATCGGCACGCTGCACAAGGTTGCCAGCACGGCGACACCATTGGCGATCCACAAGGCTTTTTTATGGCGCACTGCCAGACGTCGAATTTCTGCCCAGCTCAGCCGATCGATGTGCCCAGGCTGCTCGCTCCTGCCTTGATCAGGGTCATGCACTGGCGGCACGCTCCAGCCATCGACCGAGCAGCGGCGAGAGATCTTCCAGGGATTGATAACCATTGGTCAGCAGCGCCAACTGGCCGTTGCGCTCAGCCAGCAAGGTGGGAAACCCGGCGATACCGAGATCCTGAACCCAGGCAAAATCAGCCGCCGTCGCGGCATGCTGCTCGGCGCTGTCAAACGCCTCGGCAAATTCAATGCGCGGCAAACCCGCCTGCTCGGCCAGCTCGGTCAGCAACGCGGCCTGGGTTACATTGCGGCCATCCAGATAGAACGCTTGCTGAATGAGCCTGACCAGACGCCACGCGCTGTCCGGATCGAGGCTGCGCGCAGCCACCACCGCTCGACAGGCGGGCTCGGTGTCGTAGACAAAACCGTCGGGCAACGCATCGTCAAAACGAAAGGGTTGCCCGGTGGTTTGCGCCACGGCTTGCCAGTGTTCGAGGATGTAGCGACGGGTCGCCGGCTCCAGCGCCGCACCGCTGCCGGTGCGCAAGCCGCCCACCACCAATTGCAAGGTCATGCCACCCGCCTGCGCCTGCTCCACCAGCGCCTTGGCCACATCGGCAAAGCCCCAGCACCAGGAACACATCGGGTCCATCACATAGAGCAGGCGAGCAGACATGGATCAAGCCTCGGTTGGCAGGCGATAGTTACGGCCGATAGGGTGTGGCTGATTGCGCTGCTTCGCCAGTTCGATCTGCTTCTGCCGATCGATGGCGCTGCGGCGGGTCTTTTCGCTCAACGTGTTCCAGCAATGCGGACAGCTGATACCGGGCGTGTAATGCTCACTGGCGCGGTCCTCGGCATTGATTGGCGTACGGCACGCGTGACATTGATCGTAGTCGCCTTCGGTCAGGTCATGGCGCACGGTGACGCGATTGTCGAAGACGAAACACTCGCCACGCCACAGGCTGTCTTCCTGAGGCACTTCTTCCAGATATTTGAGAATCCCGCCCTTGAGGTGATAGACCTCGCCATAGCCTTCGCCGAGCATATAACTCGAGGCTTTTTCACAGCGGATGCCACCGGTGCAGAACATGGCGACTTTCTTGTGCACCGCCGGGTCGAAGTGTTCCTTGATGTACTCGGGAAACTCGCGAAAGCTGGTGGTCTTGGGGTCGATGGCACCCTCGAAGGTACCGATGGACACTTCGTAATCGTTGCGGGTGTCGATCACCAGCACTTCCGGATCGCTGATGATCGCGTTCCAGTCCTGCGGATTGACATAAGTGCCCACGGATTTGTTCGGGTCCACGCCTTCGACGCCCAGGGTGACAATCTCTTTTTTGAGCTTGACCTTGGTGCGGTAGAAGGGTTGCTCGTCGCAGTACGACTCTTTGTGATCGATGTCGTCCATACGCGGATCGTTCTTCAGCCAGGCCATCAGCCCGTCGATGCCTTCGCGGCTACCGGAGACGGTGCCGTTGATGCCTTCTTCGGCAATCAGCAGCGTGCCTTTGATGCCATTGTCGACCATCGCCTGCAGCAGCGGTTCGCGCAGGGTAACGTAGTCGCTGAGCGTGACGAACTTGTATAGCGCGGCCACGACGATCGGTTGAGTCATCGGCTGTTGTGTCATGTGTTTCTCCAGGTGGCGACCCTCGCAAAGGGCCTACCGGATCAAAATTCGGAATGAAAAACGCGCCGACAGAGCGGCGCGTGCGGATTCTAGCAAAAATCAGGGTTAATCCGGTAACCCCCGTCAGGCGACGGTCAATGCCCCCCCGCGCAGGTTGGCGAGGCAGGCGCGGCACCGGCTTTAGCCCACTCTTGCGGAGTAAAGGTGTGCAACGCCAACGCGTGAAACTCACCCATCAGGCCGCCCAGAATGCCGTAGACCTTCTGGTGACGCTTGACGGCGTTGAGCCCCTCGAATTGCTCGCTGACGATAATCGCCTTGTAGTGAGTCTGCTCACCGCGACTGTGCATGTGGCTCTCGTCGAGCACTTGCAGGTGCAGTGGCTGAAACACGGCAAGAGCCGATTCGATTCGCTTTTGCATGGTCATGACAGGTTTCGCCCGATCAGTCGGTTAAGGCTTTTTGGCTGGAGCAGGAGCTGCCTTGGCAGGTTCCAGTTCCGCAGTCATGTCGGCCAGCAGCTTGTTGACGACCGGCACTGCGCTTTCCAGTTTGCTCTGGGTCAGCTGAGCCGACTGTTGAGTCATCTCAGGCATTTTGGTCAGCACTTTCTTGCCCAAAGGCGACTGGTAGAACGCAACCAGATCCTTCAACTCGCTTTCGGTGAAGTTGGCGGTATAGAGCTTGATCATGTCGGGCTTCAGCTTGTTCCAGCCGATCGCCTGATCCAGCGCCGCGTTGGCTTTGGCCTGATAGGTTTCAAGCAAGGCTTTTTTGGCTGCCGGGGCTTTGGTTTCGGCAAAGCGCTGAGCGAACATCTGTTGCACTTGCATGTAGACCGGGGTGCCCAGCTTGTCAGCGTGAGCCAGCTTGAGGAACGTTTCGGCACTGGCGTTATGGCTGGCGGTATCGGCAAGAACCTGGCCGCTGGCACAGACCAGTACAACCGCAGTACAAATGGCACGAAGACGGGTCATCGAGTTTCCTTTCTAGCAGGCGAGGCAATACCTCAAGGCCGACCATTCTGCGCCCATGACCGCTTTTGGCTCAACCCCTGACGCGCCGAGCGGTTAAAAACGCTAATTAGGGAACCCAATATGGATACCGACGCCTAAACTTCGCATTGATGCGCACTGAACTTTGAGGAGTGAACCCGTGAGTCGTACTGAAACTGACAGCCTTGGCCCGATCGAAGTCCCCGATGACGCCTACTGGGGAGCACAGACTCAACGTTCGCTGATCAATTTTGCGATTGGCGATCAGCGTATGCCTCTGCCGGTGCTGCACGCACTGGCGCTGATCAAGAAGGCTGCGGCCCGGGTCAACGACCGCAATGGCGACCTGCCCGCCGACATTGCCCGACTGATCGAGCAGTCCGCCAATGAAGTGCTGGCCGGCGAGCACGACAGCCAGTTCCCGTTGGTGGTCTGGCAAACCGGCTCTGGCACCCAGAGCAACATGAACGTCAACGAAGTGATTGCCGGGCGCGCCAATGAACTGGCCGGACAAGGCCGTGGCGGCAAGACGCCAGTGCATCCGAATGATCACGTCAACCGTTCGCAAAGCTCCAACGATTGCTTCCCGACCGCGATGCACATCGCTGCCGCCCAGGCGGTGAAAGAGCAATTACTACCGGCGATTGCCGAGTTGTCCAACGGTATCGCCGAGCAGTCGGCGCGGCATATGAAACTGGTCAAGACCGGCCGCACGCATATGATGGACGCGACGCCGATCACCTTTGGCCAGGAGCTTTCGGCGTATGTGGCACAGCTCGATTATGCCGAGAAAGCCATTCGCGCCACCCTGCCTGCGGTCTATGAACTGGCCCAGGGCGGCACGGCGGTGGGTACCGGCCTGAATTCGCCTCAGGGTTTCGCTGAAGCGGTTGCCGCTGAACTGGCGGCACTGTCTGGCCTGCCGTTCGTGACCGCGCCCAACAAGTTCGCCGCGCTGGCCGGTCATGAGCCGCTCACCGCGCTGTCCGGGGCGCTGAAAACCCTGGCCGTGACCTTAATGAAGATCGCCAACGACCTGCGCCTGCTGGGCTCCGGTCCACGTGCAGGCCTGGCTGAAGTCAAACTGCCAGCCAACGAACCCGGCAGCTCGATCATGCCCGGCAAGGTCAATCCGACTCAGTGCGAAGCGCTGTCGATGCTGGCCTGCCAGGTCATGGGCAACGACGTCACCATCGGCTTTGCCGCGAGTCAGGGCCACTTGCAGCTCAATGTCTACAAGCCGGTGATCATCCATAACCTGCTGCAATCGATTCGATTGCTCGGCGACGGCTGCAGCAACTTTAACGAACATTGCATCGCTGGCATGGAACCGGATGCGGAAAAAATGGCTGAACATCTGGAACGCGGCCTGATGCTGGTGACGGCGCTCAACCCGCACATCGGCTATGACAAATCCGCCCAGATCGCCAAGAAAGCCTACAACGAGGGCCTGACCTTGCGCGAAGCGGCGCTGGCCTTGGGTTATCTGACCGATGCCGAGTTCGACGCCTGGGTGCGCCCGGAAAAAATGCTCGAGGCCGGCAGCAATGGTTGATCCGAAAAGCGGCGCGACACCCCTGGAAGGGTACGGCAAACGCATCCTGATGATTTTCGGTACGCCGAAATCAGCAAGCTTCGGGCACGCGCTGGGCGAGGCTTATGCCTTGGGCGCGCGCAGTGAAGGTCATGTGGTGCGGATGCTCAAGCTGGGAGAACTGGACTTCGACCCCGTGCTGCATAACGGCTACGAACAAAGCCAGAACCTGGAACATGACCTGCTCGAAGCCCAACGGGAGATCCATTGGGCCGAGCATCTGGTGTTCGTCTACCCGGTCTGGTGGGGCGGTTTGCCCAGCGTGCTCAGCGGTTTTCTCGACCGGGTATTGATGCCCGGTTTCGCCTTCAAGGCCCACGGTCGCAAGCACATTTCCAACGAATTGCTCAGGGGCCGTACGGCTGAGCTGTTGGTGACCATGGACACCCCGCCGCGTTACTTCCGCTGGGTGTACGGCGCGCCAGCACATCGGCAGATGGTGCGGACCGTGCTGGCGTTCTGCGGGATCAAGACCAAGCGCCTGACCGAGTTCGCCCCGGTACGCATTTCCAGCGAAGAACAGCGCCAGCAATGGCTGCGTCAGGCTGAGATGCTCGGGCGCAAGTAAACAGCCTGGATCTATTCGAGTGCCAGCCTCGCCTTCCTTGCGCGCCAACCGGCAAGCATCGAAGGGCCGAGTGCGACCAGTGCGGACCCGGCCACCACCAGCACCGCACCGCCGTAGCCCAGCAGGTTGATCTGCTCGGCTTGCACATACTCGGGCCACAACCAGGCAGCGATTGCCACACAAGCAAAGGTCACCAGCGGGGTCAGCGCCAGCGTCGCACTGACGCGCGAAGCTTCCCAATGGGCCAGCGCCTCGGCGAACGCGCCATACGCCACCAGTGTGTTCAGGCAGCAGGCCAGCAACAGCCAGCCTTGCAACGGGCTCAGCTGCAACGCCTCGGCAGGATGTGCCCACGGCGTAACCAGCAAGGCGCAGAACAGATAGATCACCATCATGACCTGCACCGAATTCCATACTGTCAGCAACTGCTTCTGGCTCAGGCCGTAAAACGTCCACACCACCGCCGCCAGGAATACCGTGAGCACACCTGCGGTGTATTCACTCATGGACGTCAGCAACTCGCCGAGGCGCTGATTGAAGAACAACGCAAACCCGATCAACAGCACCGCCAGGCCCGCGCCTTGGGCAATACTGAAACGTTCCTTGAACAGAAAAATACTGCTGATCAATAACAGGATCGGGCCCATCTGAATCATCAATTGAGCGGTGCCGGGGCTGAGCAGATTCAGGCCGATCAGGTACAGCACGTAGTTGCCCACCAGCCCTAATACCGCGAGGACGACCAGAATCTTTCCCTTGCGGCCCAGCACCTTGAAGCTGGGCAGGCGCTTGACGGATGCCAGCCATATAAACAGCAGTGATCCGGACACCAAAAGTCTGAACCACGTCACGGTGACAGGGTCCATCACTTGCAGCACTTGTTTGAGCTTGACGGGCAGAATGCCCCAGAGCAGCGCCGTCAACAGCGCCAGACACAGGCCATAGATCCATCGGCCAGACGAGATGTGCATGAAGAATTCCCAGGCAAGTGCAAAGAGTGCAGGCGATCATTGTAGGCGTGGATTGCAAGTCGACACAGTTGCAGTTGAGCGCGCAATACGGCCAGAACTGTTTAGGCGGACTTCGCGCCGTGCAGTTCCCAAGATTCATTTTTCAGCAGGAGAAGATCATGTTCGGCAAGCGTGAGCAGGACCCGGCCCCCACCGTTCACTATCGCAGTGACCGGGTTACGCGGGTCAATGGCGAATATTTTTTCAGCACCCGGGAAAACACCCTTGAAGGCCCCTACCCCAACCGTACTGAAGCCGAGCGCGAAACCGAGGCTTATATTCAGCGCATGCAAGCCCTGAACGGGAACCGGAAAGCGTCGCTGAACAGTTGATACTCAGCCGTGATTGCGCTTGAACGTATCAGCGCCCATCGCCTTGATCTGCCCCTCGATCAAGGCCTCGAATGGCGCCAGCAGCGGCGCGAATGACTGCGGCGCTTCAAGAATTTGCAAGGCATGGGTGATCGCTTCAAGGGTGGATAACGCGTCCGGCCCCGGAGCCTTGCGCAGTCGATAACGGGACTCGGGCACCGGCCCAAGCGTGACCCGGGGCAACGCCGCCAGCAGCGGGTTGAGATGCAATAATTTTCGCGCTTTGCGCCATGTGCCGTCCGGGACAACCAGTAACATCGGCAACGCGTCCTTGTCCTGTATGACCAACGGCTGCGCATCGTCGCCGGGAAATAACAGGCGCGCCTGATAACCCGGCGGATTGAGCAGCTCATGCATATTTTCGAAAGCTTCACCGACCACCAACTGCGCATTGTTCAAGCCCAGTGCCGCCAGCCGCCCGGTGTTCAAGGCATGATCAACTTCGCCGGGATGCTGCAACACCAGTACGCGCGTGCGGCTATCCAGTTGCGGGATCAACGCACACAGGCAATGGCTTTCGGGGCGCAGGCAACGCTCACAGCGCGGGCGGGGCATGGAAGTGTTCCTCAGAAAGGATGGGTTCAAACAGGATTGAGCTGCGCTTTGAGCAGATCACGGAAAGTTTGAATCAACGGCTCACGGCTGCGGCCCCGGCGCACGATCATGGAAAACGGCGCCTGATAACCGAAGGTCGCTGGCAACAACACGCGCAAGTGCCCCGAGTCCACCCAGGAATGCGCGTAGTGCTCCGGCAAATAACCAATATAAGCACCGGAAAGCACCAGAATCAGCTGCGCCTCCATACTTTCCACCGTTGCGGCGCTGTGCTTGAAACCGTGCCGGGCCAGTTCCGCCTGACTCCAGTAACCGCGCCCGACCATACGCTGCTGGGCGATCACCGGCTCGGGAATGCGCCGCTCGGCAAACAAGGTGTGACGGTTGCTGCAATACAGCCAATGCTGCTCGCGATACAGCGGTTGGTAGAGCAGACCGTTCATGCGCGTGGAGAATGAACCGATGGCCAGGTCCAGCCGATTATCCAGCACGCCGAGCTGCAATTCGTAAGGACTCATCACTGACAGGTGCAAATGCACCGCCGGGTGTTCTTCGCTGTAGGCACCGATGACTTCGGCAAACGGCAGGGCCGGATCGCTGACGGTGGAGTCCAGCACGCCGAGGTTGAGCGTCCCGCGCAGCTCGCCCTTGAGTGCGGCGGCATACAACTCGAAACCTTCCAGCTCACCCAGCAGACGCAGGGTTTCCTGATGAAACAGCTCGCCTTTGCTGGTCAGACTGAATCCGCCCCGCCCCCGATGACACAAGACAATACCCAGCGCCGCTTCCAGCTGGCTCATATACGTGCTGATCGCCGAGGTGGACAGGTTGAGTTCCTGCTGCGCACTGGCAAAGCCCTGGTGGCGCACCACGCTGGCAAAAATACGCAGCAGTTTGAGATCGGGTAAAGCGTTGGCCATGAGAGTTCCTGGATTGCTGATCTGGCGACCTACGGTTCATCCGTCCGGCTATACATTCTGGCCGCGCAGCTTAGCTCAAAACCGCATTAGTTTCGAAATATCTAAACTAAGTATTTCGCCCTAGCGATTGTTCCCTGCTGCCCCACTTCCCAGAATCGACGCATTCAAACCAACGATGAGGCAATCCCGTGGAAAAGATTTTTCACCAACCACTGGGCGGCAACGAAATGCCGCGCTTCGCCGGCATTGCCACCATGATGCGCTTGCCGCACCTGCAATCCGCAGCCGGCCTGGACGCTGCCTTTGTCGGCGTGCCACTGGATATCGGCACCTCGCTGCGCGCCGGGACCCGTTTCGGCCCGCGTGAAATTCGCGCTGAATCGGTGATGATCCGCCCCTACAACATGGCAACCGGTGCTGCGCCGTTTGACTCGCTGTCAGTGGCCGATATTGGCGACGTGGCGATCAACACCTTCAATCTGCTGGACGCCGTGCGCATCATCGAAGAAGCCTACGACGAAATCCTCACCCATGACGTGGTGCCGATGACGCTGGGCGGCGACCACACCATTACCCTGCCGATCCTGCGCGCCATTCACAAGAAACACGGCAAGGTCGGCCTGGTGCATATCGATGCTCACGCTGACGTCAACGATCACATGTTTGGCGAGAAAATCGCCCACGGCACCACCTTCCGCCGCGCGGTTGAAGAAGGTTTGCTGGACTGCGATCGCGTGGTGCAAATTGGCCTGCGCGCTCAGGGTTATACCGCCGAAGACTTCAACTGGAGCCGCAAACAGGGCTTCCGCGTGGTTCAGGCTGAAGAGTGCTGGCACAAATCCCTGGCGCCGCTGATGGCTGAAGTTCGCGAGAAAGTCGGTGGCGGTCCGGTGTATCTGAGTTTCGATATCGACGGCATTGACCCGGCCTGGGCGCCAGGCACCGGCACCCCGGAAATTGGCGGCCTGACCACCATTCAGGGCATCGAAATCATCCGCGGCTGCCAGGGCCTGGATCTGGTCGGCTGCGATCTGGTGGAGGTCTCGCCTCCGTACGACACCACCGGCAACACGTCCCTGCTGGGCGCCAACCTGCTCTACGAAATGCTCTGTGTTTTGCCGGGTGTGACCCACCGCTAGAAACACACGTGGGAGCGAGCTTGCTCGCGAAGAGGCCAGCGTAGCCGACGAGATTCTCTCAGTGAGTGACGTTGCATTCGCGAGCAAGCTCGCTCCCACGATATTCAGTTTGATTGAGAGCCCGGAATTCCATGAGCGACCAAGACAACGTACTGCAAGCCGCCGCCGATCTGGTGGCGGCGTTTGCCAGCAATAACCGCCAAACGTACTTCGGCGCGTTCAGCCCGGACGCTACCTTCATTTTTTACACCCTGGAAAAACCCCTGCTCAGCCGCAGTGCTTATCAGACCTTGTGGGACAGCTGGCGGGAAGAAGGATTTGAAGTGCTGTCGTGCGTATCCAGTAATGCCCATGTCAGCGTGTATGGCGATGTGGCGATTTTTCTCCACGACGTGACCACCGAGTTACGCGTGGCAGGCGAGCAAAGCATCAGCCAGGAACGCGAAACCATCGTGTTTGCCCGCCAGGCGTCCGGGAACTGGCTTGCCGTTCACGAACATTTGTCGGCGACTCCCTAATAAAAGCAGTAATCCACAAGCACCAAATGATCGGAGCAGGTCATGAATAACAATAAACAACGCGCGCCCACACAACGTCCTACCAGCAGCATCGAAACCTTCGGCGTCGAGCAAATTCCCGATCACGCCCGCAGTGCCACTCCCCGCGATTTGTTCCGCCTGATTTTCGGCGGCGCCAATACTTTTGCTACCGCCGTTCTGGGCAGTTTTCCGGTGCTGTTCGGCCTGTCCTTTCAAGCGGGCGTCTGGGCAATTGTCCTCGGCGTGTTGATCGGCTCGGTCATTCTTGCGCCAATGGGCCTGTTCGGCCCGCTCAACGGCACCAACAACGCCGTATCGTCAGGCGCGCATTTCGGCGTGCATGGGCGAATCGTCGGGTCGTTCCTGTCGCTGCTTACCGCCATTGCCTTCTTCTCGCTGTCGGTCTGGAGCTCGGGCGATGCGTTGATCGGCGGTGCGAAGCGTCTGATCAACCTGCCGGAAACCGACCTGACCCTCGGCCTGGCTTACGGCTTGTTCGCCATATTGGTACTGACCGTCTGCATCTATGGCTTCCGTTTCATGCTGTGGGTCAACAAGATCGCGGTCTGGGCGGCGAGCCTGCTGTTCCTGCTGGGAGTGTTTGCCTTTGCCGCGCCGTTTGATGCCGGCTTCGCCGGAACGGTTGCCATGGGTCAGGAAGGTTTCTGGGCGGCGTTCATAGGCTCGGCGCTGGTTGCCATGAGCAATCCGGTGTCGTTCGGCGCGTTTCTCGGCGACTGGTCGCGCTACATTCCACGGGACACACCCAAGCGGCAGATCATGCTGGCGGTGATCGGCGCCCAGACGGCCACGCTGATTCCGTTCCTGTTCGGCCTGGCCACCGCGACCATCGTCGCCATCAAGGCCCCGGACTACATCGCCGCCAACAACTACGTCGGCGGCCTGCTCGCGGTGTCGCCCACCTGGTTCTTCCTGCCGGTTTGCCTGATTGCAGTGATCGGCGGCATGTCCACCGGCACGACGTCGCTGTATGGCACAGGGTTGGACATGTCCAGCGTGTTCCCGCGCGTGCTGTCACGGGTCAAGGCCACGCTGCTGATCGGCGTGATGTCCATCGCGTTCATTTTCATCGGGCGCTTTGCCGCTAACCTGGTGCAAAGCGTTTCGACCTTCGCCGTGCTGATCATCACCTGCACCACGCCCTGGATGGTGATCATGATCATCGGCCTGCTGGTGCGGCGCGGCTTTTATTGCCCGGACGACCTGCAAGTCTTCACCCGTGGCGAGAAAGGCGGTCGTTACTGGTTCAGCCACGGCTGGAACTGGCGCGGGCTGGGTGCCTGGATTCCCAGCGCGCTGGTCGGTTTGTGCTTCGTGAACCTGCCGGGGCAGTTCGTCGGCCCGCTGGGCAACCTCGCTCAAGGCATCGACATCAGCCTGCCAGTCACCCTCGGCCTCGCATCGCTGGTGTATCTGGCGCTGTTGAGTCTGTTCCCGGAGCCTGCTGCCGTGTATGGCCCCAACGATTCGCGCAGCCAGAAACCTCTTGGCGCTGCGTCGGTTGCGCAACAGACAGGCGGCTGAAGCTGCCGGTAGTCGGCGCACCTGAAAAAAGGATGTCCACGGACATCCTTTTTTACATCTGGAGCTTGCTACGCCCAAAGTTACGGCGGATTTGAGCTAGCCTTGATGATGCAGTGGCAAGGAATGCTGGACAGCTCACCTACGCACGGATCGATATGGAAACACCCTGTTTTATGGACGTTGGGGCTGATCCTCTAAATGACGGATAACAGGGGCTTTCATGAAGCGCAGCGAAATCCAGCAACACGTCTTCGACGCGATAGGCATCATCTTGGTCGACAAGTCAGAGATTCATGAAAACTCGAGTTTCAAGGATTTGATGCTCGACGAGGACGATGTGAACGACCTTTACGACCAGCTGCAAAGTGACTTCGGGATTGTGTTCCAGCCGGAACACAGAGCGCAGGCCATCAACTCTCCGCAGGAGCTCACGCTGGCCAGGCTGGTCACGCAGATCTTGAAACTCAGACATGACAAGTCTCAGCGATCAGGTTCAGAACCCAAGAGCAGAAGCAAGAAATAGAAAGGAGGTGAGGCCGCCACTCAGGGCCTGCTATCAGCGACGGGACGCGGACGCGCCCCGGCAGAAGACGCCGTTTGGACTACCGACGTGGACGGCGTTGTTTATCGTGCTTGTCGTTGCTGCGCACAGGAATCGGTTGCAGCTTGGGACGTTCGATGAGACCCAAGGCAACGCCCAGATCGTGAAGCCATTCTTGCAGTTTGGTATTCATAAAGCCCCCTTCAGGGAAATACTCGACGACCGACATCTTCAAGCCGCTTCAACAGAATAGTGCTATTTCACACTTTACGCCTGCTACCGAGTGTCGCGGAAAAAACATTTTTCCAGATGTGCTCAATGTGACAGCTATGCGGCTCATCCCACGTATTTAAACGACCAACGGCAGCGCAGGACATGCGCGGACACAGTTTAAGGCTGGAGCAGCCCGCGCAGCTTGCGACGAATCCATGGTTCGCCACTGACCAGGGTTATCCCGAGCAACACCAGAATCGCCCCGATCACAAAGTTGAAGCTCAGCGGCTCATCCAGCAACAGCACGCCGAAGGTCACGCCAAACAGCGGCGTCATGAACGAAAACACGGCCAGGTTCGACGCCAGATAACGGCGTAACAGCCAGAACCAGGCGAGATAGCTCGCGCATGAGACCACCAACCCTTGAAACAGCACGCTGCCAATGCCAACCGGCGTCAGCTCGACCTGCGTGATCTGGCCGCTGAGCGCAGCAATCAGCAGCAGTCCGACCAGACAAACCATCAATTGATAAAACAAGGTTAGAGTTACCGGCGCTTCAGACAATCGGGATCCGCGCACCACCACGGTGGTCGCTCCCCATGCCATGCCCGCCAGCACACCAAGGCCATCGCCGATGAGCATATTGCGGTCGATGCTGGTCAATGACATGCCGCCGACGAAGGCCGTGGCGATCCCCAGAAACGCGAGGAAAATCCCCAGCCACTGCAGCGGTCGCAACCGCTCACTGGGCAGGCGCCAGTGCAGCCCCAATGCGGTGAAGATCGGCGCGGTATATAGGAACACCGACATGTGCGCAGCGCTGGTCAGCGCCAACCCCTGGGCGATGAACAAAAACTCCAGGCCGAACAGCGATCCGGCCAACAGCCCAGCGCGCCAGGTGCTGCTGATTGTCCGATGACCGCCTTGCCAGAGCAGCGCGACGCCGACGATCAGCGCAGCGATGCCGGAACGCCCCGCCGCCTGCATGATCGGCGCAATATCCGGTGCAGCCCACTTGATCATGACTTGCTGCAGACCCCAGATCACGCACAGCACAAGCATGACTTGCAGGGCGAAACCATCGGCGCTTTTGCGCGTCACGCTCATGTTGGAAGAGTCCATTCGGGAAAAGAAAAGCGGCGGATCATCTCACACCTTTTATTCAGGCAGCTGCGCCAGACCTTCATCGTCAGTCATCGCCCGCTCCAGCAGGTCCGCTGGCAGGTTCTTGCTGGCCCGCGCGCCGAGCAACTTGAGCTGCTCGCTGCGACTGACCAGATTGCCGCGCCCATCCGTGAGCTTGTTGCGCGCTGCGCTGTAGGCTTTGTCCAGTTGCTGCAAGCGATTGCCGACTTCATCCAGGTCCTGAATGAACAGCACGAATTTGTCGTAAAGCCAGCCGGCACGCTCGGCGATTTCACGGGCGTTCTGGCTCTGGCGTTCCTGCTTCCAGAGGCTGTCGATCACCCGTAAGGTCGCCAGCAGCGTCGTCGGGCTGACAATCACGATGTTGCGGTCGAAGGCTTCCTGAAACAGGTTAGGTTCAGCTTGCAACGCGGCGGAAAAAGCCGCCTCGATAGGCACGAACAACAACACGAAATCCAGACTGTGCAAGCCCTCCAGACGTTTATAGTCCTTGCCGGACAAGCCTTTGACGTGGTTGCGCAGTGACAATACATGCTGCTTCAGCGCCACTTGACCGATAACGTCGTCGTCGGCGCTGACGTATTGCTGGTACGCCGTAAGACTGACTTTGGCGTCGACCACTACCTGTTTGTCGCCCGGCAGCATGATCAACACATCCGGCTGAAAGCGCTCGCCGTCCGGGCCCTTGAGGCTGACTTGCGTCTGATATTCGCGGCCCTTTTCCAGACCGGCGTGTTCCAGCACCCGCTCAAGAATCAGCTCGCCCCAATTGCCTTGGGTCTTCTGGCCTTTAAGCGCGCGGGTCAGGTTGGTGGCTTCATCACTCAGACGCTGATTGAGCTGCTGCAAGCGCTCCAGCTCCTTGCTCAGGGAAAATCGCTCGCGGGCCTCCTGCTGGTAACTTTCTTCGACCCGCTTTTCAAACGACTGAATGCGTTCCTTGAGCGGATTGAGCAACTGCCCGAGCTGCTGCTGACTGGTTTCGGCAAAACGCTGCTCACGCTCATCGAAAATCTTCCCGGCCAGTTCGGCGAACTGGGCGCGCAGCTCATCTCGCGAACCCTGAAGGTCATCCAGGCGTTGCTGATGGCTTTCCTGTTGCTCACGCAACTCGGCGGCCAGTGAAGCGCTGCGGGCATCGAGCTGGCGCAACTCGGCTTCCTTGGCAGAGCGTTCAACGCTCCAGGCCTGGGCCGCGTCATGGGCACTGTCGCGTTCCTGACGCAGCAGTTCCACTTCCCGCCGCAGCGCCGCAAGGTCGGCCTGCTTCAGCGCATTGGCCTGGCTCAAATCGCTGATTTCATCGCGGCTGGCGTCCAACTGGGCGCTGAGTCCGTCCTGTGCCATTTGCGCAGTGCTCAAACGTTCGTCCAGCAAAGCGCTTTCAGCTTGCTGGCGAACCAGTTTGCGCTGGAGCTGCCAAGCCAAGGCCAATAAAGGTATTGCCGCTGCACCGAGCCCCAGTAAAAGGCTGGTCAGGTCCATCGCCATAGAGACTCCTGGTGTCTGTCTCGAGCCACTGACAGTAAAGGCATGCCGAACTCATATTCCCGGCATTATGCGCACAACAGCGGTTTGCGCCAGACTTCGGTTGTCTTCACAGATGCTGCAGCTCAGTAACGGTTCAACTGGCCCAGCAGTCGCTGTGCGTCGAGGGAACCCTTGGCCGATGCCAGTTCAAGCCAATGCCGGGCCTGACGAGGTTCGCTGATGGGGGCCTGCGTACACAGACGGCCATATTCATATTGCGCATTGCAATCGCCAGCCCGAGCAGCCTGGCGCAGCAGTTCGTGACCAATGCGTCGATCACGGGCGTTACCGCAATCGCGGCACAGCATCTGACCCAGCCGGCTCTGCGCCACCACCACCCCTTGACGAGCCGGCTGCTTGAGCAGGCGACCGGCAAAATGCTTGATGCTCGGTTTATTGCCCAGACGCGGACTGTCCAGCAGCCACAAGGCGACGCGCAGGGAAAACTGCGGCAGTTCGTGGGAGGAAGGACGAGGCTCTTGGGACGGATCAGGGCGCGGCTTCATAAACACTACGGGGGGCAAATCAGGAGGCGCGCAACTCTACACTTTTTCTCGGCCAGGTAAAGTCCTGAAACCCGCGATGCCCGAAATAGAGCAACTGCTTGGGACAATCCACAGAACCTGTGGATAAGTCAGTGGACAACCGTACTTTAACTCTCGCAAACGTAGGCAGAATGGGGCCTGCGCTCAAACTGACGATTTTTTCACCAGTTAAAAAAAACGATGTTTTTCATTGACTTAATAATTCACCACGGTAAATCAAGCTCTTAGGAGCGGTTGTGACAGTGATGTGGCAGCATCGTCGCGCAATGTGCACAACTCAATTTCCAACCGCTATGAGACACCCTTCCTGCTATCGCAAATGCGCCTTGAGCGACGCAGTATTTCAAGCGGAGCAGCCTCTGCGAGGCAGTCGTCTATCTGCAGATCAAGCGCTACTGCGGCACCGGTATCGGAAAAAACCGGTATGCAACTTTCCAATCCGGTCATGGCAGTGGAATATAGGCGGCCATTTTCCAGCGACGGCCTTCTCTCCTTGCGTGAAGTTTTCAAGTTTATTGCCCTGTTGTTGGTTGTCTGCGCCGTTGCCATGGCGGTCACTCTGGCGCTGCCCATGCCTGACAACGCGGTGTTCGCCGCGGCTGTGTTACTGCCAGCCATCGCGCTGGCCTTGGTCATCAGCGTCGAGTTGAGCGAAGGCCGGATCAATGGCGTGGGCGAAATCATGCGCGCCATCGAAACCCGGCAATCCAGGCGCCTTACGCTGACCGCGTATCTATTGGGCTGCGCACTGGTTGCCGCCACGCTGGTGCTGGTATACGACGGTTTTTTTCGCGCTCAGTGAGCTTTTTTTGTGCTGCCCCTTCCATCGCGCTCGATGATCGGTTAGCATTGTCGCCGTTAGTACCAAGCTGAAAGTCAATTCTGGTCGAACAATCCCCCGACAAGCATCCTTCCGATTCGAAGGTGTTGTTGCCAAAAAGGGATCGACCACCTCGATGGTTTCCAGACATGAACCCTACGCGCTGATTACCCACGAACGGGAGCTGTAGCGTAAAAAGTTTCATGGCCTGATAGAACCAGCCTGCAAATTGATCAGGATCTGCACCCAGAGCGGCGAACCTTTGCTCTTGTTGTGTTGCCTGCCCTCCTAAGTACCTACCGGTCAGCCCGAGCGCCATACAATCCAGCGCGCTTCAACTGTCTGCTTTGTTCCAGTCAGGTTCTTCGCCCTGCCCTACCTGAAAATAACAGGTGTTGGCCCGCGTTTACTGGGACGTTTTATTTTTGCACGGCCTTATTCCGTGTTGTTCAGGAACACCATAACCATGACTACTCATATCCAGACTCAGGATGCCATCCGCACCCTCACCCACGCTTTCGCACCAATGAACTGCCTGATCATGGCTGCTCGCAAAGGTTGCTTCAGCTTCACTATCGTCAACGAACACGGCATCGCTCGTCACAGCGAACGCCTGTACCCCGATCAATACTCCAGCGCCGAGCCGCTGCAGGCCGTGATCGAGCGTACCCGTCAGGCACTGGTTGCCTGATACCGCTCAGCCGGTCAAGAAAGCCCCGCCCCTCGAAAGGCGGGGCTTTTTTTCGTCTGTATTTCGGCGTTCTGAGTCAGTCGAAAATCCATGCGGCCTATCGCCAAGGGATATATAGAGAGCATTGCTAGACGGGAAATAATTTAAAAACAGGGCATTAGACGCAATAGATGACACTACACTTCAACTTGAGCGGCGATGCCGCTTCCGGCGAGCCTGATCCGATTCATCGCTGCCACGCGCCAGGCTCGTTGGCCACTAGCTCCCGAGGGTGTCATGGGAATTGCAGCCGGTGATCTATCTCGACACGTTATTCGGCCGACATTGATATATCTCGATCGTCATAGTGCTTGCGCCGAATCCTTCCTGCTTGGTGTCGCCGCCAGCCAGTCAGCCTTGGGCGCCGCCCTCGACAGCCGACGCGGGCATGGCCTGTACTGCATCCCTGAACTGCGCCACCGACAGATCTGGGACAACTATCTGGCCCTCGATCCTGAACTGGCCAGCCGGGTGCGCGGCCTTGCCAGCCAGCACGCGTTTCTCACCGGACCGCATCTGGAGCTGACCGTCAACCTGCGCTACTCCACCGCCATCGCCTGGCTGATGGTCGAAGCTCATGGCGTTTTTCTGCCCAGCGACGAAAACCCGCTGCTGATGGCCAGAATCTGGCGAGAAATCTTCGAGCCGCAAGGCCGCTTGAGAGACTTTATCAGCGCCTGGCAAAGTTGCGTCGCACCGCTTTCCTACCCCGTGTGACCAGCGAGTCGGAAAAACACGTTAGCGGGAGATCCCACCACATTATCAGGATTGTCCTACAAGAATCGCTCTAACTCGCGGCATTCAGGCTATAGCGCATTACTAAAAATGTTGGTAATTTCCGCGCGGTGATCAACACGGAGTTCTAATAATGAAAAAAGTAATGCTCAAGACCACACTTAGCCTCGCAGTCAGCCTGATCTCTTCTCAATTGTTCGCTGCCGGTTTCGCCATCAACGAGCAGAGCATCAGCGGTATGGGGACTGGCTTTGCCGGCCGTTCTTCTTCAGCCGACGATGCCAGCACAGTGTTTGGCAACCCTGCCGGCATGTCCCGCCTGAAGAGCGAGCAAGTGAGTGTTGGCGCAGCCGCCATCATCGCCAAGACCGATATCAAGCACGGTCGTGGCACTTTCGGCGGCAGTAACGATGGCGATATGGTACCGGTCGTCGGCGTTCCGATGGGCTACTACGTAAAACCTATCGATGATCATTGGGCATTCGGCGTGGGTGTCTATGTTCCTTTCGGTCTGGTTACCGATTATGAAAGCGGCTTCGCGGGCCGTTACTGGGCCGACAAGAGCCACGTTCAGGTTGTCACCTTTCAACCGACCGTCAGCTATGCGTTCAACGACAAGGTTTCCATCGGGTTCGGCCCGACCATCAACCGTATCGACGGTGAACTGACTTCCTCCACGCTGACCGCCGCTACTCCGGGCCGCAACGATGGCAAGGTCAAGATCAAAGGTGACGACACTGCACTCGGCTTCAACGTCGGCATCCTGGTACAGGCGACCGACACGACGCGTCTGGGCCTGACCTATCACTCCAAGGTCGATTACAAACTCGACGGCAAAACCAAGATCCAGGGCGCTGGCTTCGGCCCGTTCAGCGGCCAGAAGTACGATGCTTCGCTGGACATCAGCACGCCTGAGTCGGTCGACTTCTCGATCACGCAGCAGCTCGACGAAAACTGGACTGTCTACGCTGGCAGCACCTGGACTCGCTGGAGCCGTCTGGAAGACATCACCGTCAACAACGATGGCGTTCCACGCCAGCTCGGTGGTTCGACTGGCGCTATCGGCACGATCTCCGAAGAGCAGAACTGGCACGACACCTGGGCACACGCCATTGGTGCCTCGTACAAGGTCAACAAAGAGTGGACCTTGCGCACCGGTTTCTCGGTGGATCAAGCGCCGACCAACAACACCAACCGTTCGCCACGTATCCCGACCGGCGACCGCAAGGTACTCAGCCTGGGCGCTGGCTGGAGCCCGACCGACAACATGACCATCGACGTGGCGTATTCGTACCTGCACGAAGACAAAGCGAAGATTCGTGACGCCAGTTCCACCAAGGGCGTGTACAGTGCTGACTTCCAGAACAGCGCACACGGCTTGGGTACTTCGGTCACCTATCGCTTCTGATACAGCGAAGCCGGTAGGCTGAAATGCTACCGGACAGCTCACAAAAAGCCCCGCAATTGCGGGGCTTTTTGCTGCCCGGCAAAAAGGATCAGGGCTTGGAGGCAATGGCTTTTTCGACGGCCGCGATCAGTTCCGGATCGTCCGGTGTGGTCAGGCTGGAGAAGTTGGCGATGACCTTGCCCTGACGATCAATGACGTATTTATAGAAGTTCCAGCGTGGCGCACTGCTTTGCTCGGCGAGTACTTTGAACAGGTGCGTCGCATCCGGACCTTTGACACTCTGCGGCTCGGTCATGGTGAAGGTCACGCCGTAATTCACGTAACAGACCTTGGCCGTCTCTTCGCCATCCTTGGACTCCTGCTTGAAGTCGTTGGACGGCACACCGAGCACTTCCAGCCCTTGCCCCTTGAAGCGTTGATTCAGCGCCTCCAGGCTTTTGAACTGTGGCGCGAAACCACAGAAACTGGCGGTATTGACCACCAACATCGGCTTGCCGGCGAAGCGCTGACACAGATCGATATTTTCTTTGGCGCGCAGTTTGGGCAGCTCGCCCTGCAACAACGCTGGACATTCAGCGGCCAGCACCGGGCCGGCAATGGCAAACATAAGAAGCGCAAGAGAAAGCCAGCGAATGGTCATACGGCACCTGAGCGCACGGGGAGCGCGATAGTTATTGTCTGCAGACACGCTACCCTTCGCCGCCATAAAAGCCTAGTTGAGTCGTTACACCAGCGCGCTTGGGTGCCAGCCGCCCTCAGCGGAGTTTCCGCGCAGCGAGCGGCTGACCGCCAAAACACAGCTTACGACCCGACTTATTCTTCGTCCGCCAGAGTCGCCGCCTGATTGCCGCCTTGTTCGGCAATTGCGCTGAGTTTTTCGTCCGCAGCCTTTTCTTCCGCAAGCGTCTCAGCCAGCAAATCTGCGGCGTCGTCCATGCCGAGGTGCTTGGCCATGGCGATCAACGTGCCGTAACTGGCAATCTCGTAGTGCTCGACCTTCTGGCAAGCGCCGATCAGACCGGCGTCGAGCACCTCACCCTTCTCGATTTCGTCCAGAAGTTCTTTACTCTCTTCCACCAACCCTTCCATGGCTGCGCATTTCATTCTTTTGAGTTTGAGACCGGCTTGCTCGACCAGTTGATCAATACGCTCGATTTGCCCATGGGTTTCTTCCAGGTGCGAAGTGAATGCCTCGGCCAATTTGGGATTGGTGGATGCGCGAGCAAGACGCGGAAGCGCTTTGGTGATCTGTTTTTCAGCGTTGTAGATATCGGACAGCTCGTGAATGAACAGATCTTTCACGGTGGTTCTACTGGTAGCCATTTTATGAATCCTCGTCTGCTGATTGTCGGATTGACCGCTGTCAGTGACAGGAGATCGACGATCTGCCCGCCGCTAATAACTCGACCCAGGCCTGACGCGTGCTGTTCGGTTCAAGCGTTACGAAAGCCGACGAAATGCATCGCTCGCGATTGCGGCCAATATCAGGAGGCGCATGTCCGCCCGGAGTTAAAACGTGCTTGCAGGGTTTTCATCTGTAGCTGCAACGGATGAAACGGCGCGCGGTTGCCTTCACCGTCGGCATAACCAAACAGGCCGGCAGGACAATATCGACCATCGTCCCAACCCGGGTAATCCAGAAACGGATACCAGCAGAGCGCTTGCACCGCTACACCACGGGCAAGCGCCTTCGCCACCTGATCGCTGACGTAGTCCAGCCACGGCACGCGCTCTTCATTCTCAGCTCCGGTTTCCGAGATCAGCAACGGCCGACGATAACGCTGATAGACCTCCGCCAACATCCCCGCCAGCGGGCGATAATTGCGGTCGCCCCGCAATATCTTCGTCCCGTTGAAAAACCACTGGTTATGCGGATAAAAATTGACGCCGATGATATCCAGATACTCTTCACGTCCGCCGAGCCCCGGCCATTGTCGACCAGCCAGCATGTCCCAACCCTCGAACTGCGCCAGCCGGTACTCCTCGGCCGCGTTGACCTCATCGGCGCGGCGCGATCCGGCGATCACATTGATCAGCGGATCGCACTGCATGAAGCGTGCGTCCGGCGCTTGCTGGCGGACGGCTTCGATGGCGGCAATACTGGCCCGCACCAACTGATGCTTGAGTTCCTGGCCCCGGCCGTGGAGACCGGGGTTGAAATAACCCACTTGCCCGCCCGCCCAGCTCCAGAAGGAGATTTCGTTGATGGGTGAGTAAATCGGCGCGTCCAGGCCTTCGTCTTTCATCAGCCGGGCGACCGCTGCGGCAAACCGCGCGAAACGCTCGACGAACTCGGGACGCCAGATATCCAGGCTATCGGGATACCCGTAATGGCAGAGATCCCAGATCATCTGAATGTTGTGATCCCGCGCGGCACGCAACATGGGCAAAAAGCTGCTCCAGTCGTAGCGCCCCGGTTGTGATTCGATCAGGTGCCAGCGCAGGCCGTCCCGGGCGCACTTTATGCCCAGCGTACCGAGTTGCCGGTAATCCTGGTCAGCCCACCTGGCGTGGCCGGTCACGGCGAGCATATCCAGACGGTGCCCATCCTGTCGGCGATGGGCCGAACATTCATAACCTGCTATCAGGAAGCTATTGAAGAGACTCGCGGTGCTCACCATGACCCGCTCCTTGTCCCTGTCGACACACTGCAGGTCATTCAGCCTCCACTTCACGAGACAAAGCCCCGACGTCGGCCTCCGCCTCGATACGCTGATACAAGGCAAGCGCCTGCCCGACGACCTGGTCCATGTTGTAGTACTTGTACGTCCCCAGTCGACCGAGAAAGGTCACGCCCGGTGTGTCATCGGCCAGCGCCTTGTAGCGTTTGTACAGCTCAGCGTTTTCCGGACGCGGGATCGGGTAATACGGATCGCCTTCGGCGCAAGGGAATTCATAGCTGATGCTGGTCAGCGGATGGCTTTGCCCGGTGAGGTGTTTGTACTCGGTGATGCGCGTATACGGCACGCTCTGCTCGGGATAATTGACCACAGCAACTGACTGGAACTGCGCCTGCGGCAAGGTCTCATGTTGAAACCGCAGGCATCGATACGGCAACCGGCCAAAACAGAACCCGAAGTACTCATCGATGGGGCCGCAATAAATCAGCTGCTTGTACTCAACCTGCTCCCGTACCGCTGTGAAATCCGTGCCCAGCAGCAGATCGATACGCGGATGGTCGAGCATGCGTTCGAACATCTGCGTATAGCCGTGCAAAGGCATCATCTGAAACGTGTCGGTGAAATAGCGGTCATCTTCATTGGTGCGCGTGGGGATGCGCGAGGTCACCGATTTATCCAGCTCCGACGGGTCCAGCCCCCACTGCTTGCGTGTGTAGCCGCGGAAGAATTTCTCATACAACTGGCGGCCGATCTGATTGATCACCACGTCTTCGGAGGTGCGAATTGCCGCCACCGGCTCAGCACGTTCGGCCAGGAAGGCTTCGGCTTGCACCTCGGTCATGGACAATCCGTACAGCGTATTCAGCGTCGTTAGATTTATGGGAATCGGCACCAGATGCTCGTTCACCCGGGCGAGCACCCGATGTTCATAGGGCCGCCACTCGGTGAATCGCGACAGGTAGTCGACGATACGTTGCGCGTTGGTGTGGAAGATGTGCGGCCCGTAGCGATGAACCATCACTCCTGCGTCGTCCAGATGGTCGTATGCATTGCCGGCAATGTGCTCGCGGCGATCAATAACCAGCACATTGCGCCCCAGCCCTTCAGCCAGACGCTCGGCGATCACGCTGCCAGCAAAGCCAGCCCCGACGATCAGATAATCGTAGGGCCGTGGGGCGCTCAACTGAGAAGGCCCTTTGCATGCACTTTCGAGGCTTACCTGAGGCATTCGATTTGCTCCTTCATCACAGCGCAGGTGTTATCCCACGACATGCCTTGAAGCACTGCGTCGGCACGCTGGGCGAATGACCCGCAGGCTTTGGCACCCAGTGCGGCCTCGATGGCGGTGATAAATGCATGGGATGTCGCAGCGATGGTGACGACGCCACTGGCGCCGTACCCGCTGATCACATCCTGAATAGGCGTGGACACCACCGGGCAACCGCCCGCCAGGTATTCAGGCGTCTTGGTCGGACTGATGAAGCGGGTGGATTCGTTGATCGCAAACGGCATCAACGCCACGTCCCAGCCCGAGAGGTAAGCGGGCAATTGTGCATAACTCTTGGGACCCAGATAGTGGATGTTGTGTTGACGAGGCAGGGTTGCGGGGTCGATTTTGACCACAGGACCGATCAGTACGATTTGCCAGTCAGGCCGCTGGCTCGCCAGTTCGCCCACCAGTTCAATATCAAAACGCTCATCTATGACGCCAAAGAACCCCAGACGCGGCCGCGCGATTGAAGCCTGATCAGAGGGTTCCGGCAAGGTATCCCGCGCCATGGCGAAGTGCGCGATATCGACGCTGCTGGGGACAGCGTGGGCATTAGCGTGCTGGCTGCGCTTGGCTTCCCACAGGCTGTAGCCTCCAGTGAATACCACGTCGGCCTTGGCCAGCAGTTGCTTCTCTTTCTCTATGAAATCCGGCGGCGCGCCCTTGAACGCCGACAGTTCATCCATGCAATCGAAGATCGTCACCTGAGCATTCAGATGATCCGTGAAGCTCAAGCTCATCGGCGTGAGGTACCACAACAGCAACTCGCCGGGTGAACGCGCAGCCAGATAATCGTCAAGCAGTTGGCGCTGGCTCGCAACGATCTGTTGCGGCTCCATGCCATGCGGCAAGCGCGGCACCAAAAGGGTAATCCCGCTGGCCGGCTCAGACGTTTCAAGGTCTGCCAGCGGCGTATCAGCAAACACCGGCTCCTCGAAAAACAGCACGTCGTAGTCCCTGGCCAGACGCGACATCACATGTTGAGGACGTTGATACACAAAACCCCAGCGCAAATGAGACAGGCATAACAAGGTCGGTCTTGCCACCGTCGCAGCGGTTGGCTGGGCGCTGATCTGGACGGGCGAGAGATGGTCTGGCTGCTCTGCAAGATTCATATCGAATTCCTTTTTTTAATCCCGGAATCGAGACTGAAGCCAACCTTCCCGGCTTCGACCGCACTCGTCTGCTTATGAAGTGCGGCCTGGTGACAAGGGGTCACGTTCTGCGCGCTTCTATCGGTTGGAGACGCCGGGTTTCTGACCCGTTCAACCCGCGGGTTCGTAAAGCCGATGAGCTGCACTCACCGGTCAGCAAAGCGCGCTGAACTCCTTTGCGGCCCTACGCCCATAACTTCATACGTCTCGATATCGCCGCGCTGGCCGTGAGACGCAATCAGAGGATTTCCGGCAGATTGCAGTCGCCGCCCAAGGGTGATGGAAGAGGACGACATATGATCTTGGTGACCGGCGGTGCAGGCTATATCGGTGCCCATGTGGCGCTTGAGTTAATGGCGTATGGCGAAGAGGTGATTATCCTCGACAACTTGTGTAACAGCTCCCGGTACGCTTTGGAGCGAATTGCCAGCGTTAGCGGTCAACGACCCGTTTTTATTCAGGGCGACGTCCGAAATCGGGGGGTGCTCGACACGTTGTTCAGTGAACATCAGATTGACGCGGTTATTCACTGCGCCGGGCTCAAAGCGGTGGGCGAAAGCGTGCGCGAGCCGTTGAGGTATTACGACACCAATGTCGGCGGCAGCGTGACCCTTTGCCAGGCCATGGCCGACGCCGGGGTATTTACTCTGGTCTTCAGCTCATCCGCGACCGTCTACGGCGATTGCCCAACGATGCCCATCACCGAGTCCTGCGCCACCGGCCAGCCATCCAATCCCTATGGTCAATCGAAACTGATGGCGGAAAACGTCATGAAAAGCATGACGGTCTCGGACTCACGCTGGTCGGTGGGCCTGCTGCGCTATTTCAACCCGATCGGCGCACACGACTCCGGCGAGTTGGGTGAGCAGCCAACTCATACTCCCAACAATCTGCTGCCCTATCTGTTGCAAGTTGCCAGCGGGCAACGCCCGGCCCTGAGCATTTTCGGCAATGACTACGCAACACCTGATGGCACCGGGATTCGTGATTATGTGCATGTCATGGATCTGGCCGAAGGTCACCTCAAGGCCTTGCACGCGTTGCGACTCATGCGTGGGGTGCATATCTGGAATTTCGGGACAGGCCAGGGTTATTCCGTACTGCAGGTGGTTGATGCGTTTGAACGGGTGTCCGGGATCTCGATCCCGTTAAGCTATGAGCCTCGCCGTCCGGGGGACATCGCGCGCTGCTGGGCCGACCCCGGCAAGGCATCCTCGCAACTGGGCTGGCGTGCGCGACGCTCGCTGGACTGCATGTTGACCGATGCCTGGCGTTGGCAATGCAGCATCAAGGATGAACAGATCGAGACTCAGGCCGGTTAACGGGTCGGACCAGCGTCGGCGATGAAAGTCCTGGACTTTTAGGGCTCGCGTCAGCAAGCACCCATGCCTAGCTGCAACGCAGCCAGGCCGACGCCTTGCCATGCCCACCAGATCAGCGTCAGCAATAGCGCAATGCCAAAGCCGGCGCCCCAGCTCCAGAGCCTGTTCACACCGCGCGCTCCTGCATCTGCAATCGCGCCACGGGACGCTCGCGAACCGGCCAGTTCAGCGCCGCCGCCAGCAGGCTGAGCAGGATCGACACTTGCCAGATCAAGTCGTAGTTTCCGCTCCGGTCATAGACCACGCCACCCAGCCAACCGCCGAGGAACGCGCCCAGCTGGTGAAACAGAAACACAATGCCGCCAAGCATCGACAAGTTGCGCACGCCAAACAGCGTGGCGACCGTGCCATTGGTCAGCGGCACTGTCGAGAGCCACAGCAGGCCCATCGCCACACCGAACAGATACGCCGTGGTCTCGCTCAACGGCACCCACAGGAACAGGGCAATCACCACTGCTCGCAGCAAATACAAGCTGGTCAACAGGCGCGGCTTGGACATCCGCCCGCCCAGCCAGCCCGCCGTATAGGTGCCGAAGATATTGAACAGCCCGATCAGCGCCAGCACCGTGGTGCCGACCTTGGCCGGCAAATGCTGATCCACCAGATAGGCCGGCAGATGCACGCCGATGAACACCACCTGAAAGCCACAGACGAAGAAGCCCAGGGCCAGCAACCAGAAGCCGGAATGCGAGCAGGCTTCATGCAACGCTTCACGCAGGGTCTGCTCGCCGCCGACCAAGGCGGTCGGAACGTCCTTGAGCATCATCACCAGGGGCAGGATCAAAGCGACCAACACGCCCAATACCAGCAATGCGCTTGACCAGCCCAGCCAGCTGATCAATCCCAGCGTGCCAGGCAACATGGCGAACTGGCCGAAGGACCCGGCGGCGCTGGCGATCCCCATGCCCATGCTGCGTTTCTGCGCAGGCAGCGCGCGCCCGACCACACCGAGAATCACCGAAAACGAAGTGCCCGACAGGCCGATGCCAATCAACAAACCGGCGCTCAGGGATAAACTCAAAGGCGAGTCGGCCATGCTCATGGTTATCAAGCCGATTGCATAAAGAATCCCACCGACGAAGACCACCTTGGCGGCGCCGAAACGGTCCGCCAATGCGCCCGCAAACGGCTGCGCCAGGCCCCACATCAGGTTCTGAAAGGCAATGGCAAAGGCGAATACCTCACGACCCCAGCCGAAATCTGCGCTCATGGGCGCGAGGAACAGACCGAAGCCGTGCCTTGTACCCAGCGACAGCGCAAGAATCAGCGCGCTGCCCAACAGGATCCAACCACTGGTACGCCAAACCGATGTCATTGTTATTCTCCAGGCAGGACCGTGAAATCTGGTACGCGGATATACCCATAACAGGATGTGTGCATAGGATGATGGTGTCAATACTGACGGCATTGTGCTGTCGCTATGAGAATCGTGAACAGTCTGTAGGAGGGGACTTGTCCCCGAAGAGGCGGTTTAGCCAATGCGATTAAGCAGCCAGTTCTCCATCGCCCAAACGGACGCCTTCCCGGACAAGTCCGGTCCTACCGATTCCTGCATTAATACGAAATAACTTCAGCCGGCCTGACACCCATCCCGAACAAGTTCACGCCTACAAAACCATCGCCAACAACACCGCCACTTCCAGCAACTCCAGCATCGCACCGGCCGTATCGCCTGTGGTGCCGCCGAGTCGGCGCAGCATCAGGTGCCGCAGCCAGAAGAAACCCGCCGCCGACACCAGCAGCGCCATCAAGCCCGAAAAGCCCGCGATCAGCACGCACACCAATGCGCTGACCAGCAAGATCTGCTGACCGGCTTTGCGCGGCAAGTGATCGGCCAAGGCCTGGCCCAGGCCACCGGCGCGCACATAAGGCGTGCCAAGGAACAAGCCCAGCAGCGCCGCGCGGCCAATCAACGGCGCCAGCAGCAAGCCCAGCGGCTGATTATTTTCGATCAAGGCCAGTAGCGCGCTGAACTTGAGCAGCAACACCAGCACCAGCGTGACCACCGCAATCGGTCCGCTGCGCGGGTCTTTCATGATGGTCAGCGTGCGTTCGCGGTCGCCGAAACCGCCAAGCCAGGCGTCGGCGCTGTCGGCCAGCCCGTCCAGATGCAGGCCACCGCTGAGCAACACCCAGGCAGTCAACAGTAACGCCGCGTGAAGCATCAGCGGTGCACCGTCGAGCAGTGCGTTGAAAGCCAGCAACAGCACGCCAAATAACCCACCGACCAGCGGATAGAACAGCAGCGACCGGCCCAACTCCTGCGGCTGCGGCATGCCGGGCAGACGAATCGGCAGGCTGCTGAGAAATTGCAGGGCTATCCAGAACGGCAACATCCTAAACCTCCGTGAGCAAGCCGCCCGCCGCGACCGTGATCGCCAGCAGCGCGCCATGCCCGACCTGAACTTGCAGCAGTTGTTCGCGAGGCAAGCCCCGCGCCTGAGCGAGCAACAAGCGCATGACGCCGCCATGACTGATCAGCAATACGCGTTCGCCGACATACGCTTGCTGCAAGCGCTGCACTGCGGCCAGGACTCGCGTCGAAAACTCAAGCACCGCTTCGCCATTGGGCGGCGTGAAGCTGTAGGGATCAGCCCAGAACAGCCCCAATCCCTCGGCATCGGTTTCCATGAGCTGTGCGGCGCTGTGCCCTTCCCAATCGCCGAAATGCAATTCCTGCAACGCCGGTTCCAGGCTCAACGGCAGCGCCAACTGCTCGGCCAGTTCTTCGGCAAAACGCGCGCAGCGTTGCAATGGCGAGCTGACGATCCGATCCCATGGCCCGCCTTCGATGACCGCCGCCCGCATTTGCGCCCAACCGATATCGGTCAGGGCATCGTCGAGGCTGCCGCGCATGCCTCCGCCACGTTCGGTTTCGCCGTGGCGCAGCAGATCCAGGTGCAAGGTCATGCAGGACGATCCGCCACGGCGGCTTCAGCGAAAGTCGCCATGCCGTTGTGCAGCTGACAGGCCAGACGTACCAGCGGCACCGCCAGCGCCGCGCCGCTGCCTTCGCCCAGGCGCAGGCCCAGATCCAGCAACGGTTCGGCCTGCAAGGTTTCCAGCAAGTGACGATGACCCGGCTCAGCGCCACGGTGACCGAACAACAGCCATTCGCGGCACGAGGGATTCAAGCGCACCGCCACCAACGCAGCGACGCTACAGATAAAGCCATCGACCAGCACCGCGATGCCTGCCTGGGCGCAGGCCAGATACGCGCCGACCAGCGCCGCTATTTCAAAACCGCCCAGACTGAACAGGCTTTGCAGCGGATCGCCCGCATGCTCGGCATGCAGCACCAGCGCGGCTTCAATCACTTGGGTTTTATGGGCGATGCCCGCCGCATTCAGGCCGGTGCCGGGACCGACCATCAGCGGTGCCGCGCATTCCAGCAACGAGCACGCCACGGCACTGGCCGACGCCGTGTTGCCGATGCCCATTTCGCCGCCCACGAATAGTTCGCTGCCCAGCGCCTTGGCGCGCAATACGCTGTCGCGTCCGGCCTGTAGAGCCAGCAATCCTTGCTCCTGAGTCATCGCCGGGCCTTTGGCGAAGTTGGCCGTGCCCGCACCGATCCGCAAATGGCGCACGCCCGGCAAATCCAGCGGCGCGACGGTGCCCAGATCCACCACATCCAGTTGCGCGGCCAGTTGCTGCGCCAGCACGCTGATAGCCGCGCCGCCGGTGACAAAGTTGTGCAGCATTTGCCCGGTCACTTCCTGGGGATACGCCGAAACGCCTTCGGCTACCACGCCATGATCGCCGGCGAAAATCGCGATCCACAGCGCGTCGGCGCGGGGTTTGACCCGGCCCTGCAAACCGGCGAGCTGCACCGCGACCCGCTCAAGCTGGCCGAGGGAGCCGGTGGGTTTGGTCAACTGCTGCTGACGCGCCAGCGCTTCTTTCCGGACCGCCACGTTGGCGGCCTGTGCGGGATTAAGCCACCAGGAATTATTCATAATGCGGATCCTTTCAACGTCAGTGGCAAGCCGGCAACGGTCAACACCACACGTTGGCAACGTTCGGCCAGGGCTTGATGCAACAGGCCGGCTTCGTCGACATAGCGGCGGGTCAACTCACCGAGGGGCACGACGCCCAACCCGGTTTCGTTGCTGACAAAAATGATTTCGCCCGGCAGCAGCGCCAGACAATCGAGCAGCGCCTCGCGCTCCAGCGCCAGACGCTCGGGATTTTCCAGCAGCAACAGATTGGTGAGCCACAACGTCAGGCAATCCACCAGCAGGCAATGGTCCGGCGCGGCGTTTTCCCGCAGTACCCGGCTCAGCTCAAGGGGTTCTTCGATCAGCCCCCAGTGTTCCGGGCGGCGCTGGCGATGCAACGCAACACGCTGGTTCAGCTCGGCGTCCACCGGCTGGCTGGTGGCGATATAAATAACGTTCAAACGCGACTCGCTGGCCAGCTTTTCCGCCAGGCGACTCTTGCCGGAACGCGCCCCGCCGAGGATCAGTTGTTGCATGTGTGTGCGCCTCTTCTTGACCAACCCGGAATTATTTTCCTGGCGCGATATGTCCTGTGCAGACTGTGTGGGAGCGAGCTTGCTCGCGAAAGGGCCAGCCCATCCGGCACCTTCCCGGAGCCTGAAACAACGCCTTCGCGAGCAAGCTCGCTCCCACGAGTCCTGTATTTCCTGCACCACCGCGCGATGTCAGGTACATCTCAACCCACACAGCTCGCGCAGCAGCACGCCGTCCAGATGGTTTTCGACCAAATCCGCCAGACGCTCGATATCACGTTCGCGCAGGGCGTGATAATCCACTTCCTGCACGTTTTCCAGCCCTGCCCAACGCAACAGCGCGCTGCAGGCGGCGGGCGTTTCGAACAGGCCATGCAGATAAGTACCGAAGATCTGCCCGTCAGCGCTTTGTGCGCCGTCGCAACGATTGTCGTCCAGCTGCACCGCCGGATGTTCCAGCGCCGCGCCGCTGGTCACGCCCGCATGAATCTCATAGCCGCTGACCTCGACATCTTCGAGCAACAGTCGGCCACGCACGTTGCGCAGCTGTTTGTGTTCCTCAAGTACGGTGCTCATGGCCAGCAAACCCAGGCCCGGGCTTGATCCGGCCGCGCCTTCCAATCCCAGCGGGTCATGCAATTGCTCGCCGAGCATCTGCAAGCCGCCGCAAATGCCCAGCAGCTTGCCGCCGTAACGCAAATGCCGCGCAATGGCGCGGTCCCAGCCATTGGCGCGCAGATAAGCCAGGTCGCTGCGCACGCTTTTCGAGCCGGGCAGGATGATCAAATCCGCTGGCGGAATAGTTTGACCGGGCCCGATGAACTGCAAATTGACTTGCGGGTGCAGGCGCAGCGGGTCGAAATCGGTGTGATTGCTGATGCGCGGCAAAATCGGCACCACCACGTTCAGCACCTGTTCAACCTTGTCGGTCTGGCGCTGATCGAGGCCGTCTTCCGCCTCCAGATGCAGGTCCATGACATACGGCAGCACGCCGACCACCGGTTTGCCGGTGCGCGCTTCGAGCCAGTCCAGCCCCGGCTGCAGCAAGGCGATGTCACCGCGAAAACGGTTGATGATGAAGCCTTTGACCCGCGCCTGTTCACTGGGCGACAACAGCTCCAGCGTGCCGACCAGATGCGCGAACACCCCGCCGCGATTGATATCGGCGATCAGCAGCACCGGGCAATCCACCGCCTCGGCAAAACCCATGTTGGCGATATCGTTGGCGCGCAGGTTGATCTCGGCGGGCGAACCGGCACCTTCGACGACGATCACCGGATACTGCTCGCCCAGCCGTCGATGGGACTCCAGCACCGCCTGCATCGCGATTTCTTTATAGCCGTGATAGGCCACCGCGTTCATGGTGGTGACGGCGCGGCCATGAATAATCACTTGCGCGCCGGTGTCGCTGTTGGGCTTGAGCAGCACGGGATTCATGTCCGTGTGCGGTTGCAGCCCGCACGCCTGGGCCTGCACCGCCTGGGCGCGGCCGATCTCGCCGCCGTCCGCCGTCACCGCACTGTTGAGCGCCATGTTCTGCGGTTTGAACGGCACGACGCCGACGCCCTGACGCGTCAGCCAGCGGCACAACGCCGTCACCAGTGTGCTTTTGCCGGCATCCGATGTGGTGCCTTGCACCATCAAGGTGGTCATGAATTTTCCTGATTGAATTCGCCAAGGGCGCGGTCGAGGCGTTGCCAGTCCGCTTCATCGCTGGGCAGGCCGAAGCGCAGGCTGCTGTGGTGCGGGCCTTCGTTGAGAAACAGGCGCAGCAGGATGCCGCGTCGGGCGCAGAACTCATACAACGCGGACGCACGGGGCGTGACCAGCCACTGAAACAACGCACAGCCGCCGTGTGGCGTCAGGTCATGGCGCGTCAGCAGTTGCACCAGACGCTGACTGGCCTGATCGGTGCGCTGGCGTTGTTGGTGATGGCCTTCGGTGTCTCGCAGACAAACCGCACCGAGTTCCCGGGTCGGGCCGCTGACTGCCCAGGGTCCGATATCGTTGGCCAGCAACTTGAGCAGATGCGGCTCAGCCAGCACAAAGCCGAGCCGCGCCCCGGCCAGACCGAAAAACTTGCCGAACGAACGCAACACGATCAACCCGGTGCGCCAGGTTTCGGCGGCAAGACTCAAGCCGGGGGTGTTATCCATGAAGGCTTCATCCACCACCAGCCAGCCGCCCCGCTCCGCCAGCCTTGCATGCCACTTGAGCAATTGTTCAGGCGTCAGGTTCAGGCCGGTGGGATTGTTGGGGTTAACCACCACCAGCACCGTGAAGCTGTCGAGAAAATAATCGACTTCGTGTTCCAGCACTTCCCGGACCAGAAAGCCGGCGCTGCGCCAGGCCTGGGCATGTTCGGCATAACACGGCGACAACACGCCGACCTTACCGGCGCCACGCAGGCGCGGCAGAGCTTGAATCGCCGCCTGGGAACCCGGTACCGGCAACACTTGAGGAGCGCCGTAGTAAGCGCAGGCGGCTTGTTCCAGACCGTCGTCGGTTTCCGGAAGCCGCGCCCAGGCTTGCGGCGTAATCGGCGCAATCGGCCAGGCCCAGGGCGCGATGCCCGTGGAAAGATCCAGCCACTCACTTTCAGCAATGCCGTAATCGCGTGCAGCGGCACGCAGTCGCCCGCCGTGTTCAAGCATAAAATTCAGCTCCCACACACAAAATCAGCAACCAAAGCCAGACACCGCGCTGCACCAGTTGCCAGCCTCGGTCAATGGATTGCGCATCGGCGGGCACGCCCTCGCCCAACTGCGGACGCTGATGCAGCTCGCCGTGATAAATCGCCGCACCGCCCAGTTCGACACCCAGCGCACCGGCGCCAGCCGCCATTACCGGGCCAGCATTGGGGCTGTCCCAGGTCGGCCCCTGGGTTCGCCAGCAGCGCAACGCGAGTCGGGTCTTGCCCAGTAGCGCGTAGGTCAATGCCACCAGACGCGCAGGAATGTAGTTAAGCAGATCATCGATTTTGGCCGCTGCCCATCCGAAGCGCTCGAAGCGCTCGTTGCGATAACCCCACATTGCATCAAGCGTATTGCTCAATCGATACAACACGACGCCCGGCGCGCCGGCGACAGCAAACCAGAACAGCGCGGCAAAGACTGCGTCGCTGCCATTTTCCAGTACTGATTCGGTGGCTGCGCGGGCGACTTCGGTGGCATCCAGTTCCGAGGTCTGGCGGCTGACCAGATAGCCGACCCGCCGCCGCGCTTCGTCAAGATCGTCGGCGCGCAACGCTTGGGCCACCGGCTCGACGTGCTCGCCGAGGCTGCGCAGGCCCAGTGCGCAATACAGCGCGAGGATTTCCACCAGCCAGCCTATATAAGGCAGCCAGCTCAACAGCGTAGCCAGCAGCGTCAGTGGCACCACGGCCAGAAACCACGCCGTGACGCCATGGCTGCGCCAGCCGCGTCCGCCGGAATTGAAGCGCCGCTCGATACGATCGGCAAACCGTCCAAAGGCCACCAGCGGATGCGCCCGCTTCGGCTCGCCCAGCAACGCATCCAGCGCCACACCGGCGACGCTCAACAGCGCCACACTCATTGCCTGACTCCCCACTGATTCTCGTAGAGCATTTCATCGAGCGGCCGTTCTTGCGTCCAGCCTTCCATGACCAGCATCGGCACCGGATAAAACTCGTTGACCGGCCCCAGACACAACACCGCCAGCGGCTTGGCACCGGCCGGCATATTCAATAGATCGGCCAGCGCCTGGGGGTCGAACAACGACACCCAACCCATGCCCAGCCCCTCAGCGCGCGCCGCCAGCCACAGGTTCTGAATGGCGCAGGACAACGAAGCCAGGTCCATTTCCGGCAAAGTGCGGCGGCCAAAGATGTGTTTCTCACGATCATCCATCAGCGCTGCGACCAGCACTTCCGCGCAATCGTCGATGCCTTCGACTTTGAGCCTCATGAAGTCGTCGGCGCGCTCGCCCATCGCTTCGGCAGTGCGCAGCCGCTCCTGCTCGACCTGCGCCTTGATCTGCGAACGCAAGGCCCGGTCGGTGATGCGAATGAACCGCCAGGGCTGCATCAAACCGACGCTGGGCGCTTGATGCGCCGCACCGAGCAACCGCGCCAGCAGTTCCGGCGCAACCGTGCCGCCGCTGAAATGGCGCATGTCCCGACGTTCGGCAATGGCTCGATACACCGCAGCGCGCTCGTCGGCGCTGAACGCTTGGTCATTCATGGCTTGAAAAGCGCCGCAACCGCTTGGGGATTGGAAGGAAAATAGAAATGGACGTAGGACGCCGTCATGCGTCCGTCGCGATAGACCGCCTCCGCGCCACGCCCGCCGTTGGGGCTGATGCCACGGGCGATGGGCTGCAATTCGGTGCTGGTCAGCGAATGGTGATAGGTGTGGCCGCGCAGCTCGCCTTCCGGCAACGCGACGGTTTGCAGCGCCAGTGCCGCCAGACGCTTTTGCATGACCGCTTCACCGGCGAGCGAGCCCACCAGCTCGGCGCGCTGGCCATCGACATCGGTCAAGGCGTCGAGCAGATACAACATACCGCCACACTCGGCCAGCAAAGGTTTGCCCGCCTCATGATGCTGGCGAATCGCGTTGAGCATCGAGGTGTTCTGGCTCAAGGCCAGATGGTGCAGCTCCGGGTAACCACCTGGCAGATACAGGCTGTCGGCAGCTGGCAGAACGGTGTCACGAATCGGCGAGAAGAACACCAGTTCGGCGCCCATGGCCCGCAGCAGATCGAGACTGGCTCCGTAAGTGAACGCAAAGGCTTCATCGTGGGCGACGGCAATCGTCACGCCTTCCAGCAAAGGTTCGGCGGGGACAAGGTCCGGTGCGGCAAAGGTCACCGCAGGCGGCAGTTCGACTTCGCAGGTGCTGGCCAGCGCTGCGGCGGCCGCATCCAGACGCACATCCAGATCGTTCAGTTCACTGGCTTGCACCAGCCCCAAATGCCGACTTGGCAATTCGATACCGGTTTCCCGGGACAACGCGCCATACCAGCGCAAGCCTTCGGTGAGGCTGCCTTCGAGCAGCTGCGCATGACGCACGGTGCCAACCCGATTGGCCAATACGCCAGCGAACGGCAGGTCCGGCTGATAGCGCGCCAGACCGAGCGCCAGCGCGCCGAAAGTCTGGGCCATCGCCGTACCGTCGATGACGCCCAGCACCGGCACGCCAAAATAACGCGCCAGGTCAGCACTGGAAGGCGTGCCGTCGAACAGGCCCATCACGCCTTCGATCAGGATCAGGTCGGCTTCACCCGCCGCTTGCCACAACAGGCGACGACTTTCATCGGCGCCGACCATCCACAAATCCAGCTGATAGACCGGCGCACCGCTGGCGCGCTCCAGAATCATCGGGTCGAGGAAATCCGGGCCGCACTTGAAAACGCGCACCCTGCGGCCCTGATTGCGATGCAAACGGGCCAGCGCGGCGGTGACGGTGGTTTTGCCCTGGCCGGAGGCCGGTGCGGCGATCAGAACCGCCGGACAATGACGCGGTTCACTCACAACTCGATGCCTTTTTGCGCACGGATACCGGCCTGGAAGGCATGTTTGACTACGGTGATTTCCGACACGGTATCGGCCATGTCGATCATTTCCGGTTTGGCGCCACGGCCCGTGACAATCACGTGCTGCATCGGCGGACGGGCTTGCAGGTCGCCGAGCACTCGCTCGATGTCCAGATAACCGTGCTTGAGGGCGATGTTCAGTTCGTCGAGGATCACCATGCCGATGGCCGGATCACGGAGCATTTCCAGGGAAACTTCCCACGCTGCTTCGGCGGCGGCGATATCACGCTGGCGGTCCTGGGTTTCCCAGGTATAGCCCTCGCCCATCACGTGATAGCGAACCTGCTCGGGGAAACGCCGGAAGAAAAACTCCTCGCCCGTGCTGTTGCTGCCCTTGATGAACTGCACAACGCCGCACTGCATGCCGTGGCCCATGGCCCGGGCCAACATGCCGAATGCAGAGCTGCTCTTGCCTTTGCCGTTGCCGGTCAGAACCAGCAACAGCCCGCATTCATTGGGTGCGCTGGCGATGCGTTCGTCCATCACGGCTTTTTTGCGCAGCATGCGCGCCAGATGGCGTTCGTCACGTTCGGGGGATTCGTTCATCTCAGCTCTCCGCTTGAGGGCACGCGAAAGCAGACGGCAGGCAATAGCCAATGACTGGCAGCACGACTTTCGTCATGCCCAGAGCATCGCCCGCCGTGATGCTGTTGAATGGATCAGGCCGGTCTCCGGGCTCATGAGCGGGAAAATCCCGACTGTGCGCCTTCCCATGTCCTTGCGGACACAGTGGCATGAAGCACAGCTTCACTCATCTACCGTTGCGGGGGCAGCACCGGGATTGGTCGCCATGGGCGTCCTTACCGGTTTCCCTGTTTCACTCAAGCAATCCGGGGATTTTGAGCACCTGAAACAAAGGGCGCAGGTTAGAGACTTGAGACTGGAGCGTCAATCAACTCAGCGACAGGTTGAACCTCGAAAGCACAGGCGTCTCTATCTCTTACTGGAACACTGCCCGTAATGGAGATCGAACATGTTCAAGCTCAGACCACAGTTTGCGGTATTGCTACTGGTTGCGGGAGGCCTGGCGGCCTGCGGCGAATCTTCGACCCTGCAAGTCAACGACGGCACCGGGCCGTCGCCAAAGCTTCCGGAACCGAACAAGACGCTGATCCCGACCGTCAACATCGCGCCGGCGGTAGGCTGGGAAAAAGACGCCAAACCCATCGCCGCCAAAGGCACACAGGTCGCCGCGTTTGCCGAGCACCTGGACCACCCGCGCTGGCTGTACGTGCTGCCCAATGGTGACGTGCTGGTGGCGGAAACCAACTCGCCGCCCAAGCCTGACGACAACAAAGGCATTCGCGGCTGGGTCATGGGCAAAGTCATGGGCCGCGCCGGGGCTGGCGTTCCAAGCCCCAATCGCATCACGTTGCTGCGCGACAAGGACCACGACGGCGTGGCTGAAACCCGCACGGTCTTCCTGGAAAACCTCAACTCGCCGTTCGGCATGACGCTGGTGGGCAACAAGCTGTACGTGGCCGACACCGACCGCCTGATCAGCTTCCCGTATCAGGACGGCCAGACCTCGATCAGCGCGCAACCGACCAAAGTCGTCGATCTTCCCGGCGGCACGCTGAATCACCACTGGACCAAGAACGTTATCGCCAGCAAGGACGGCAACAAGCTCTACGTGACTGTCGGCTCCAACAGCAACGTCGGGGAAAACGGCCTGGCCGCTGAAGAAGGTCGCGCGGCGATCTGGGAAGTGGACGCCGCGAGTGGCTCCCACCGCATCTTTGCTTCAGGCCTGCGCAACCCCAACGGCATGGATTGGGAACCCACCACCGGCAAACTCTGGACGGCGGTCAACGAGCGTGACGAAATCGGCAGCGATCTGGTGCCGGACTACATCACCTCGGTGCAGGACGGGGCGTTCTACGGCTGGCCGTTCAGTTATTACGGCCAGCATGTGGACGTGCGGGTAACCCCGCAAAATCCGGAGCTGGTAGCCAAGGCCATCGCACCTGATTACGCAGTCGGCCCGCACACCGCGTCACTGGGCCTGGTGTTCGCCGATGGCAAGACGTTGCCAGCGCCGTTCAATGAAGGCGTGTTCATCGGTCAGCACGGCTCCTGGAACCGCAAACCGCACAGCGGCTACAAAGTGCTGTTCGTGCCGTTCAGCGGCGGCAAGCCAAGCGGCGCGCCGATCGACCTGCTGACCGGCTTCCTCAACGCCGACGAAAAAGCCCAGGGCCGCCCGGTTGGCGTGGTCAATGATCATCAGGGTGGTTTGCTGGTGGCGGATGACGTGGGGAACAAGATCTGGCGGGTGACTGCGGCTAAAGCGCAGTAAATCAATACCTGGGGGAGATGCTATGTCTGAGGGCAACCCAAAGATGCCGCAGATGTAGTGTCTGCACCCGCGCCTTCCCGGATAAATCCGGTCCCACGGATGACTTCATTAACGCTTGCTTGCGAAGGCGATGGGGCAGAAGACCGAATAGCGCCTGAACCGGCCGACCTCTTCGCGAGCAAGCCTCCAAGGAATTGGCTTCAGCTACGGATTACGCGCCAGACTCGACGGCTGAATGATGCGCTTGGCGTTCAGGTAAGCGCGCTGCCAATACGGCTTGTCCAGACTGTCCAGCTTGACCGTGCCACCCGTGGCCGGCGCATGCACGAAACGCCCTTCCCCGACGTAAATCCCCGCATGACTGACCTGTGAGCCGCCGCCAGTGGCAAAGAACACCAGATCGCCAGTCTGCAATTGTTCACGGCCCACATTCGGCGCACGCATGCCGATCATGTCGCGGGTCGAGCGAGGCAGCGCGATGCCCGCCGCGTCACGGTAGACATAGCCGATCAAACCGCTGCAATCAAACCCCGAATCAGGCGTGTTGCCGCCCCAGTGATAAGGCGTACCGACCAGACCGAGCGCGCGAAACATCACGTCCTCAATAGCCGGAGAGAAACTTTCAGGAGGGGCAACCAGCATCGGACGCTGAACAATCCGCGGCTTGGCAGTTGGCGCAGGCGCGCTGGCGCAAGCGCCGAGCAAGGCAGCAAGAGTAATGACCGCGAGGCGTATCGTAATCGACATGGATACAACAACCTGAGCTGGATGCGGCTGCTTGCCGAGGGCGCTAAATGCGCAAAACAGGCTTATAGCCTGTTTTTGCGTCACACGGTAGTGATTACTTGTGGCGTTTGAGCGTAGTCGAGGTCATTGCAGTTGTCTGCGGCGCAATATTTGGCGACTCCATCGCCAGAGCGCGCTTGGCCTCGATGAACGTCTTGCTCCAGTACACATCGTCCAGACTGTCGACGCGAACACCACCACTGCGACGGCTGCTGGAATGGATGAACTGGTTGTCGCCCAGGTAGATGGCTGCGTGGCTGACGCGACCACGACCGGCAGTGCTGAAGAACAGCAGATCGCCTGGTTCAAGATCAGTGCGCTTAACCAGTGGCGCATCGATGTTGATCATGTCGCGAGAAGAACGCGGCAAGCTCATGCCAGCCTTTTCCCGAAACAGATAACCGATGAAACCGCTGCAGTCGAAACCGGTGCTGGTTGAGGTGCCGCCGAAACGGTAGCGGGTACCGATCAGGGATTTGCCACGCTCAAGGATGCTGTCAGCCAAGGCTGGCAGTTGATAAGGCTTGTTGTCGGCAAACTGAGCCAGTTCGGCTTCAGTGGCCAGCTCTTCCTGCAACACCGAACGATCGGAGCGGCTGACGGAAGATTGCGCGGTGATTTGCGTCTTGTACTGCTGTTGCTGGGTATCTTGTTGAGATACCGGCATATTGGCCGAGCAACCGAACAGTAGTGATACGAGTGCGAGAGGCACGAGGGGTGCGAAGCGAGCTAGCATGGGCACAACCGTGGCTGACTGTTAAGGTGGCGAGACTATGCCAACTATGATCCTCATTTGCAAATTCAATCGAACTATATGTGACTTACCAGCTCGCTCATGACATGTGCTGCCCGGCACTGCAAAAAAGCATCCATCTGCGCACTCTGATCGGTCGGCGTCAAATTAATCTGCGCCGTAAAACCGCCGCAAACCCTTGTCCTGAATAGGGGTTCATGGATGTAAGGGAAGCTTGCAGTGGTGCCTATGCTCAACACCGCATCAAAGCCTTTTGCCATCTCTTGATGCAGGGTTTCGAGCGCCAGCTCCGGCAGCATTTCCTCGAATAAAACGACGGACGGTCGCAGAATGCCACCACAGCGACTGCACAGCGGCGGCAGCGGGCGGTCCAAGTGCGCAGTCCATTGCGGGTCTTGCGCAGCACATGACTGGCAATAAACCGGTGCCAGCTGACCATGAATCTCGATCAATCGCTCCGGCGGACTGCCCGCAGCGCGATGATAACCATCGACATTTTGCGTCAGCACCCAGCAATCGGGCTTCTTGCGCTGCAGCTGGGCAATCGCGTAATGCGCCTCATTGGGCTGCGCGCCGAGGCAGGCCTTGGCCAGTTGCGCGATGTATTTCCAGCACAGCGCAGGATCTCGGCGCAGCATCGGGCCGGACAGCGCCATTTCGATAGGTAAGCCATCAGCGGTCGTGTCGTTGTACAAACCGCCAACACCACGATAAGTCGGCAGACCGGAATCGGCAGACAGCCCGGCGCCGGTGATGATCAGAATTCGTTGGGCATGTCGCAACGCTGCTGCAACCTGCAACACCAACGCCTGATCTACCACCCCAGCGTCTCTTTGAGGAACGGAATGGTCAGCTTGCGTTGCGCCTGCAAGGACGCCTGATCGAGGCGCTCAAGCAGCTCGAACAACGCGCTCATGCTGCGCGTGCCGCGCGTGAGGATGAAATGCCCGACCTCATCGGTCAGGTGCAGCCCGCGTCGCGAGGCGCGCAGTTGCAGGGCGCGCAGCTTGTCTTCGTCCGACAGCCCACGCATCTGGAACACCAGGGCCATGGTCAGGCGCGATTTGAGATCGGGGAGTTTGACCGGCAGTTCACGGGGCGATTGCGACGCCGCGATCAACAAGCGACGACCACTGTCGCGCAGCCGGTTGAACAAATGGAACAAGGCCTCTTCCCACTCGGGCTTGCCGACCACAACCTGCAGATCGTCGAGACAGACCAGTTCGTATTGTTCGAGGTTGTCGAAGAGTTTGACGCCTTGATCAATGACTTCAGCCAGCGGTAGATAAACTGCTGGCTCGCCCATCTGCTCGAAGCGCAGGCACGCGGCCTGCAACAGATGCGTGCGTCCTACGCCGTCCTTGCCCCAGAGATAGATAAGGCTTTCGGTCCAGCCTGCGTCGGCTTCGCACAGCCGCTCCACGTAGCCGAGTGCGGCGGCGTTGGCGCCTGGATAGTAATTGATGAAGGTGGCGTCATCACGCAGACGCACACCCAAGGGCAGCTGAATCGGTTTCATGCTGGCTGAACAGCTCATGTGAGCCGTTAGGGGCCTCTGTGTAAAGTGTGCAAAGTTTATACCCGTGACGCTGGGCACACAATGCGCGAGACCATAAGGAAAATCAAAGGTTTGCGTGCTTTGCGAGGCCGCCGAACAATCGCCGGGACAAATTCTGCAATAAAAAAGGACGTGGGCACTCGGCGTGCGCCACGTCCTTCACAATGCAGCAAATAGTCCTACAGCTCAGGGTCGCCCATGCCGCCATAGATGTCCGAGTCCTTATAAAGGTCATGAACATGTCGCACCAACACCATGATCACTGCCGCCACCGGCAGTGCGAGGAGGATGCCGGTAAAACCGAACAGCTCGCCACCGGCAAGAATCGCAAAAATCACTGCCACCGGATGGAGGCCGATGCGATCACCCACCAATAGCGGTGTGAGCACCATGCCTTCCAGCGCCTGGCCAACCATGAACACCGCAATGATGCCCATCATCGGGTACAGGTCGCCGCCGAACTGGAACAAGCCGGCAATCAATGCCGCGCCGATGCCGATCACGAAGCCCATATAAGGCACGATGGCCGCCAGACCGGCGATGACCCCGATCAACAGGCCCAGCTCCAGGCCAACCAGCATCAGTCCCGCCGCGTAGATCACGCCCAGCGCCACCATCACCAGCAACTGACCACGGATAAACGCGCCCAGCACTTCATGACATTCGCCCGCCAGCTTGACGACCTGACCTTCGCGATGACGCGGCAGCAGGCTGCGCACCTTGCCCATCATCACGTCCCAGTCGCGCAGCAGGTAAAAGCACACCACTGGAATCAGCACCAGATTGGTGATCAGGCCAATCAGCGCCAGACTCGACGCCGTCGCCTTGGACAGAACGATACCGACGATATCGCCGGTCTGGCCCATGTGCTCGGAGATCGCCGCCTTGACCTTGTCGAACTTCCAGAAACCGTCGGCAAGCCCGAATTTGGCCTGCGCCCACGGCAGCGCCGTGTGCTGCAACCAGTCGAGCATCTGCGGCGCGAGCTCATACAACCGGAACAATTGCTTGGCCAGCATCGGCACCAGGACCAACAGCAACGCCAGCAGAATCAGGGTGAACAGGGTAAACACCGCCACCACGCTCAAGGTCCGCGACAATCCGGCCTTTTCCAGACGATCCGCCAGCGGGTCACCCATATACGCCAGCAGCAGCGCTACCAGAAACGGCGTGAGAATCGCGTGCAACAGGTAAACAAACAGGAACAGCAGGACAATCCCGCCGAGCCAAAACCAGCGCCGTGTGTCAGTCATCAAAGTCCCTCAGCTTTATAAGATGCAGCGTTGCGTGAATCATCAACGCCGCTTACCAGCGATAGTGCAATTGTGGTCCAGCAGCCGGAACGATCATCGGCGCGGCGCCCGGCGCAGCCGCTGCGCCATCGACTGGCGCGCTGGTTATAGAAGGAGAAGACGCCGCCACTTCCCCGGCAGGCACTTCCTGCAACTTGGCCAGCGACAACTGCGCACGCAACTGATCGGCGTTGGCGCTGACTTCATAGGTGATCCGCTCGCCATCAACCGATTTGAGACGCGCACCAAAAGGCTCAAGCAGACGCATCAACTGCGCATAACGTTCCAGATTCATGCCCTGCACCTCCAGCGACAAACCGCTGGCAGCGCCGGGTTTGACCACGAAACGCGGCGCCAGACGCTGGCTTACCGCCAACAGCACGGCATCGGCCAGTGCATCGGAGGTCGCGCCCGTGGCGGTGCCTTGTTCGCGCTGCTCGCCCAGCCACAAACGCCATTTTCCCTGCCACTGGCCGCCCTCTTCCTTGGCATGCACCGCCAGCAACGCGTCGGCGCCGTAACGTTCGGACGCTTCCTTGAGCGGTGTCGCGTCGGTGCCTTCCAGATTTTTTGCGGTGCCGACGCCTTGCTCGCCAAGATCAGCCAGCGGCAGGCGCAATGGCAAACCGCGATGCTGGGCCGCACGTCGCAGCGGTTCGGCCGCGCTCTGACCGTCGCCCACCAGATTCGAGCCATCGGTTGCATCATTGAGCCACCAGCCGAGAATGGTCGGCCGGTTACTGCCCCAGATTGGCAGACCCGCCTGGCGCAACGAACGGTCGGTGCTGGCGGGATCGAAATCCACCAGCAACGATTCCGGCGGACCGGCCTCATAGCCGAACTGGCTGATAATTTGTTGCGGATTCTTGCGCAGCTCGGCCAGCGCCGGGCCTTGCACTGACTTGCTGTCGCCAGTCAAGCGCAACACCAGCGTATCCAGCGCGGCCTGGGTGGCGCGGGTGCGCTCATCCGGGGTCTGGCCGCTGACCGGCTCGCGCACCTGATAAAGGTTGTTGACGGTTTCGGCGAAGCTCGGCAGACAGATGAGCGACAGGCAGCCGGCGAAGAATATTTTTGAGAGACCCATGGACAGTTCCCGAACAGAAAAGCGGCAGAAAAATAACCGTAACAAGATGGCTGGCTTGCCTGAGACCGCAGAGCAAGGCCATTCATTCAAATTCAGGATGCAGGCTACACCTTTACGAGGCCTCGCCAAACGAGCCAGAGCACTCGCGACCCGGTTTATTTTGTATCGATCAAGCCTGCCCGTCGGCCTAAGGATGGCCGCTGCCGCCCAAGCCTGATAAAATCGCGCGCCTTCGCAGACTGGCGATGGTGGCGGCCCGAAAAACTGCATGGCACGCAGGTGCAGTTTTCCAGTGGCCCCGCCGTTTCCGTCGATCCCACCCGAATCCCCCCTAAAGGCCTGGATTATGAGCAAGCAACCCTCCCTGAGCTACAAAGACGCCGGTGTAGACATCGACGCCGGCGAAGCATTGGTCGAACGCATCAAGAGCGTTGCCAAGCGCACCAAGCGCCCGGAAGTCATGGGCGGTCTGGGTGGCTTCGGCGCCCTCTGCGAAATCCCGGCTGGCTACAAGCAGCCGGTGCTGGTTTCCGGCACCGACGGCGTCGGCACCAAGCTGCGCCTGGCTCTGAACCTGAACAAGCACGACACCATCGGCATCGATCTGGTCGCCATGTGCGTCAACGACCTGGTGGTGTGCGGCGCAGAGCCGCTGTTCTTCCTTGATTACTACGCCACCGGCAAGCTCAACGTCGAAACCGCTACCCAGGTAGTGACCGGCATCGGCGCTGGCTGTGAACTGGCGGGTTGCTCGCTGGTGGGCGGCGAAACCGCTGAAATGCCTGGCATGTACGAAGGCGAAGACTACGATCTGGCCGGTTTCTGTGTTGGCGTTGTGGAAAAAGCCGACATCATCGATGGCTCCAAGGTTGCTGCTGGCGATGCGCTGCTCGCCCTGCCGTCCTCGGGTCCGCACTCCAACGGTTACTCGCTGATCCGCAAGATCATCGAAGTAGCCGGTGCCGACATCGAAAACATCCAGCTCGACGGCAAGCCGCTGACCGAACTGCTGATGGCGCCAACCCGCATCTACGTCAAATCCCTGCTGAAACTGATCAAGGACACTGGCGCGGTAAAAGCCATGGCCCACATCACCGGCGGTGGCCTGCTGGACAACATCCCGCGCGTATTGCCTGAAGGCGCGCAAGCCGTGGTTGACGTCGCCAGCTGGCAGCGTCCGGCGGTATTCGACTGGTTGCAGCAGCAAGGCAACGTCGCCGAAAACGAGATGCACCGCGTGCTGAACTGCGGCGTGGGCATGGTCATCTGCGTAGCTCAAGAGCACGTTGAAACGGCATTGAACGTACTGCGCGAAGCCGGCGAGCAGCCTTGGGTGATCGGTCAGATCGCTACCGCTGCCGAAGGCGCTGCGCAAGTCGAGCTGAAAAACCTCAAGGCGCACTGATGCCTGCAACCTGTGATGTGGTGGTGCTGCTTTCCGGCACCGGCGGCAACCTGCAAGCCATGATCGACAGCTTCAAGGACGGGGATCATCCCGTCCGCATCCGCGCGGTGATCTCCAACCGCGCCGATGCTTTCGGTCTGCAGCGCGCCCGCGATGCGGGTATCGAAGCCTGTGTACTTGACCACAAGGCTTACGACGGTCGCGAAGCGTTCGACGCCGCGCTGATCGAGCTGATTGATTCCTTCCAGCCACAACTGGTTGTGCTGGCGGGTTTCATGCGCATCCTCAGTGCCGGCTTCGTCCGGCATTATCAAGGCCGCCTGCTGAACATCCACCCTTCCCTGCTTCCTCTCTATAAAGGCTTGCACACCCATCAACGGGTGCTGGAGGCTGGCGACGCCGAGCACGGCTGCAGCGTGCACTTCGTCACCGAGGAACTCGATGGAGGACCGCTGGTCGTACAGGCAGTTATTCCGGTAGAGTCCAACGACTCCGCGGCAAGTCTGGCGCAACGCGTTCATGCCCAGGAACATCAGATTTATCCGCTGGCCGTCCGCTGGTTTGCCGAAGGCCGCTTGAGCCTTGGCGAAGAAGGTGCATTATTGGACGGTCAGTTACTCGCGGCTCACGGCCACTTGATACGAACCTAGGAGATATTATGCGTCGCGCTTTGCTGTTCGCTTTCGCTTTGCTCGCACTGCCTGCCGCTCATGCCGCAGACCTGCAACCGTTCTCCGCCAGCTATACCGCCGACTGGAAGCAATTGCCCATGAGCGGCACTGCCGAGCGCAGCCTGGTGGCAGGTCCGAACGGAACCTGGACCTTGAATTTCAAGGCATCCATGATGATTGCCAGCCTGACCGAAGTCAGCACGCTGAAGGTCGACAAAGACGTACTGCTGCCGCAAACCTACAGCTTTGAGCGTGGCGGTCTGGGCAAATCCAAAAAGGTTGACCTGGTGTTCGACTGGTCCACCAAGTTCGTCACCGGCACAGATCGTGGTGATGCGGTCAAGCTGCCCCTGAATCGCGGCATTCTCGACAAATCGACTTACCAGCTCGCCCTGCAACACGACGTGGCTGCTGGCAAGAAGAGCATGAGCTACCAAGTGGTGGACGGCGATGAAGTCGACACCTACGACTTCCGCGTGCTGGGTTCGGAAAAGGTCGCCACCAAAGCGGGCCAGGTCGATGCCATCAAGGTCGAGCGCGTGCGCGACCCGACCCAAAGCAAGCGCATCACGGTCCTCTGGTTCGCCAAGGATTGGGATTACCTGCTGGTTCGCCTGCAACAGGTCGAAACCGACGGCAAGGAATACAACATCATGCTGCAAGACGGCACGGTGAATGGCAAAGCGGTCAAAGGCAGCTGATTCGTCAGCCCGCCAGCAATGCCAGAGCCCCGCTTTTTAGCGGGGTTTTTTGTGGGTGTCGTTGGAGCGAGCGTGGTTCAGCCGACACTTTCATCCCCTGAGATGACGCCGTCGCGGGCTAGCCTCGGTTCAACGGGTTTGAGGCCTATCTGGGAAATCCCTTCGGCTTTTGATTTTCGCTTTCGCTTTTCGCTTCTCGTGCTGCGATCTGACAAACACCGCCAAACGCGCGTCGGGAGGCTGAGTGGAGGTGTCGTGGGGTGGGGCGACCGGCATGGATGCCGGTCGAGCGCCGTTGCGCCAGGGATGGCGCGCACCACGACACCGGAGCGAAGGAACCCGACGAAGTCGGGCCGGACGTCAGCGCAGGTGGTTTCGTCCTTTTGCCGTAACAAAAGGACTCGACCGTCAGGGCGAAACCTCAATAAGCCGCACCGCGAATGCTGTTGGCGCCACCCGATTAAAAGCGCGGCACCAGTGATAAATGGTGGTTTCCAAGAGCGTAACGACTTCATGAAAAAACCTTCATTTAGCCGCAAATCCCCTGCAACCCAGACAACTCAAGGCCTGCGGCATTTCCTCCATTGGCGCAACAAACCCTTGCACACTCAGGCTATTTACTTAGGAACCTAACAAATCCTATAACAGAGTCCTGCGACACATCGCCGCAGCCTCAAGTCAGGAGCCTGAACCATGACCGTACGAGTTACTGAACGCGACGACGCCCATATCTCTCACGAAACCATCGCCGATGGCATTCAGATCTGGGATGTACACCAGCAAGATCAGTTGGTAGGGATGTTTCATGTCGAGTCCGACGCCCAGCGTTACAAGGCTGAGCTCGAAGAACTGGAAAGCAGACGCAACCAGTAAGACGCACTTTCAGAATAGCCTCAAAACAAAACCCGCCAAGTGCGGGTTTCGTTTTTTCAGCCGGGCGTTACCACATCAGATCATCAGGGATCTTGTACGCCGCGTATGGATCATCGCCATCGACTTCTTCAGTCGGCTCGCTGAGCAACACAATGCGTCGTGGATCGCGCTCCTGAATCTTCAGCGCCGCTTCCCGGGGAATGACTTCGTAGCCGCCGCCGTGATGCACAATGGCCAGCGAGCCGTTGCTGAGCTTGCTGCGCATCAGGCTGTTGACCGACAGACGCTTGACCTTCTTGTCGTCGACGAAGTTGTAATAGTCTTCGGTGGTCAGCTTCGGCAGGCGCGACACCTCGATCAACTGCTTGATCTGCGCGGCGCGGGCTTTCTGCTCGACCTTTTCCTGCTGCTGGCGATTGAGCTCCTGATCGCGCTTGGCCTTTTCGGCCATGGCTTCCTGGGCGGCACGCTTTTGCGAGTCGTCGATCTCGACCTGGCCTTTGTGGGCCAGACGTTGTTCTTTCTGCTTGTCTTTGCCGACCTGTTTGGCCTGCTTTTGGTTGACCAGACCTGCCTTGAGCAACTGGTCGCGAAGGGAAAGGCTCATTGTCTACTCACTTATGCAGATTCAACCGGCTCAGCCACAGCTGGGCGCGTTCTTTTCCTGACGTTTGGCTTCGCCCCAGAGAGCGTCCATTTCTTCGAGGGTGCAATCTTCGATGGGACGATGGGTCTGGCGCAATGCCTGTTCGATAAATCTGAAGCGTCGCTCGAATTTTGTGTTGGCGGCACGCAACGCGTTTTCCGGGTCGACCTTCAAATGCCGGGCCAGATTGACGGCGGCAAACAGCAGATCACCGACTTCTTCGGCAATCGCTTCGGCATCGTTGCTGGCCATGGCTTCGAGGACTTCATCCAGCTCTTCGCGAACGTTATCCACCACCGGCAGCGCGGCCGGCCAGTCAAAACCGACCCGCGCGGCGCGCTTTTGCAATTTGGCGGCACGCGACAAAGCAGGCAGGACCGCTGGCACGTCATCCAGCAAGGACAGCTGTTTAGGCGCTGCGGCTTTATCGGCGCGCTCTTCGGCCTTGATCTCTTCCCAGCGTTGCTTGACCTGCTCTTCACTCAAGCGCGGGGTTTCCAGCGGCGCGTACAAATCGCCGGTCGGGAACACGTGGGGATGGCGGCGGATCAGTTTGCGGGTGATCCCGTCGATCACGCCGGCGAACTCGAAGCGCCCTTCTTCCCGAGCCAGCTGGCTGTAATACACCACCTGAAACAGCAAATCGCCGAGCTCGCCTTTCAGATCATCAAAGTCGCCGCGCTCGATGGCGTCGGCCACTTCGTAGGCTTCCTCAAGGGTGTGCGGCACGATGCTGGCGTAATTCTGCTGCACATCCCACGGGCAACCGAACTGCGGATCACGCAGCAGGTCGTCGAGAGTGTGCATGGGAGTTTCCAGGTCTTTATTTATGGAACGTCCTTCGCGAGCAAGCTCGCTCCCACAGGTATCAGTTGATTTCTGTGGGAGCGAGCTTGCTCGCGAATGGACCGCTCATATGACTCAAGGCGTCCGATTACGCCGCGTTTCGATAATATTCGGTAACTGCGATATCCGCCCGAGCAGACGCCCTAGCGCATCCAGCCCCGGAATCTCGATGGTCAGCGACATCAACGCGGTGTTGTCTTCCTTGTTCGAGCGGGTGTTGACCGCCAGCACGTTGATCCGCTCATTGAGCAGCACTTGGGAAACGTCGCGCAGCAAACCGGAGCGATCGTAGGCACGGATGATGATGTCCACCGGATAGGTGAGCACCGGGATCGGCCCCCAGCTGACCTGGATGATTCGTTCCGGCTCGCGGCCGCCCAGTTGCAGTACCGATGCGCAATCCTGGCGGTGAATGCTCACGCCACGGCCCTGGGTGATATAGCCGACGATGGCATCCCCCGGCAGCGGCTGGCAGCAACCGGCCATTTGCGTCATCAGGTTGCCCACGCCCTGAATCTGGATATCGCCGCGTTTGCCTGGCTTGTAGCCGGTGGCCTTGCGCGGAACCAGCTCAATCTGTTCGTTGCCACGTTCCGGCTCGACCAGTTGCTGCGCCAGGTTGACCAGTTGCGTCAGGCGCAGATCACCCGCACCCAGGGCCGCGTACATGTCTTCAGCGGTCTTGAGATTGGCTTTTTCTGCCAGCCGGTCGTAGTCCACCGCAGGAAAGGCCAGACGCGCCAGCTCCCGTTCAAGCAGGGTTTTACCCGCCGCGACGTTCTGATCCCGCGCCTGCAATTTGAACCAGTGAACAATCTTGGCCCGTGCCCGCGACGTGGTGATGTAGCCCAGGTTCGAGTTCAGCCAGTCGCGGCTCGGTGTGCCGTGCTTGCTGGTGATGATCTCGACCTGTTCACCGGTCTGCAGGCTGTAGTTGAGCGGCACGATACGGCCATTGATTTTCGCGCCGCGGCAGTTGTGGCCGATCTCGGTATGCACCCGGTACGCGAAGTCCAGCGGGGTCGCGCCCTTGGGCAAGTCGATGGCGTGGCCGTCCGGGGTAAAGACGTAAACGCGATCAGGCTCGATATCGACGCGCAGCTGTTCAGCCAGGCCGCCGATATCACCCAGCTCTTCGTGCCATTCCAGCACCTGACGCAGCCAGGAGATTTTCTCTTCGTAATGATTGGAGCTGGATTTGACGTCGGTGCCTTTATAGCGCCAGTGCGCGCAAACCCCGAGCTCGGCTTCTTCGTGCATCGCGTGGGTGCGAATCTGCACCTCCAGCACCTTGCCTTCCGGCCCGATGACGGCGGTGTGCAGCGAGCGATAGCCATTTTCCTTGGGGTTGGCGATGTAATCGTCGAACTCCTTGGGAATATGCCGCCACAAGGTATGCACGATACCCAGCGCGGTATAGCAATCGCGCATTTCCGGGACCAGCACCCGCACGGCGCGCACGTCGTAGATCTGGCTGAATTCCAGACCTTTGCGCTGCATTTTGCGCCAGATCGAATAGATGTGTTTCGCCCGGCCACTGATGTCGGCGGTAACGCCGGTCGCCAGCAACTCGTTTTCCAGCTGGCACATCACATCGCTGATGAAGCGCTCGCGATCGAGACGACGCTCGTGCAGCAGCTTGGCGATCTGTTTGTATTGTTCGGGCTCAAGGTAGCGGAAGGACAAATCCTCCAGCTCCCATTTGATGTGGCCGATGCCCAGGCGGTGGGCCAGCGGCGCATAAATGTCGAAGACTTCCCGGGCGACGCGGTTGCGTTTTTCCTCGTCGGTATTTTTTACCGCGCGGATGGCGCAGGTCCGTTCGGCCAGCTTGATCAAGGCCACGCGGACATCGTCGACCATGGCCACGAGCATCTTGCGCAGGTTTTCCACCTGCGCCTGACTGCCCAGCACCAAAGACTGTCGCGGGCTGAGGCTGGCACTGATGGCGGCCATGCGCAGCACGCCATCGATCAGTTTGGCAACGGTGGCGCCAAAGCGCTGCTCGACATCGGGCAGCGGAATCTTGCCTTCGCGCACGGCGCGGTACAGCACCGCCGCAACCAGCGAGTCCTGATCGAGCTTGAGGTCGGCGAGGATTTCGGCGATTTCCAGACCGGCCTGGAAACTCGACGTACCTTCGGCCCAGCGGTTCTTTGAAGCGTTGTCCTGTTGCTCGGCGTTGCGGGCAAATTCACAGGCCTCTTTCAAAGCCTGTCGATCCAGAATCAGGTCGACGCTGACCACATGATCCAGCCATGCGTCGAGGTTGATACTGCCGTCTGTGTTTATCGGCTGGTGTGCTCTCACCTGTACCATGTCGCTTACCTTCCCTACGGCGCGATGAATAGCGCCAAAAGTCCCTGGCCTTCTTGAGCGAACACTCCTTGCCGGGCAAGCAAGGACTGGCATTCGCGGGCCAGTCGGATTAAACGAGACTCCATGTGAACCGCTGACTCAATTCCCTAAGCCGCTGCTCACTTACTCGCTTCAAATAAAGCCATCGCCTCGACATGAGCTGTCTGTGGAAACATATCGAGGATTCCGGCACGTTTTAATCGGTAGCCCTGTTTGACCAATTCGACAGTGTCGCGCGCCAAAGTTGCCGGGTTGCATGACACATAGAGCAACCGTTCGGCACCTAATGCCTTGAGCTTGCGTACCACCTCGAAAGCGCCGTCACGCGGCGGGTCCAAGAGTACCGCAGAAAAGCCTTCTGCGGCCCAGTTCGCTTGTGCCAACGGCTGGGACAAATCCGCCTGAAAAAAGGCTACATTGTGCAGATCATTACTGATTGCATTGGCCGACGCACGTTCGACCATGGTCGCCACACCTTCGACTGCAACCACTTCCCGGGCCTGTCGGGCCAAGGGCAAGGCAAAATTTCCCAGACCACAAAACAGATCCAGAACCCGCTCGTCGGACCTGGGTTTGAGCCAGTCCAGCGCCTGCTCGATCATCGCGGTATTGATCGCCGCGTTGACCTGAATGAAGTCCCCCGGCCGGTAAGCCAGATCCAGATTCCAGGGCTCCAGGCGATAGCCCAAACCCTGTGCAGCGTCCGTCGGTTGCGGATCGCCTTCGCCATGCAGCCAGAGTTGCGCGTCATGGTCTTTGCAGAACGTTTGCAGGGTTGCCAGATCGGCATCGGCCAGCGGCGCGGTATGGCGCAGCAATACCGCCGTGGAAGAGCCACTGAACAGCTCGACATGACCCAGCACCTGCGGTTTGCTGAAGCTTCTCAGCATCGCCGGCAATTGCATCATGATCGGTTGCAAGGCCTGTACCAGCACCGGGCATTCTTCAATGGCAACGATGTCCTGACTGGCAGCGGCACGAAAGCCGACATCCAGACGTTTGGCCTTGGCATCCCAGCGCACGGCGACCCGAGCGCGTCTGCGATAGGCGAACTCGGCACCCGTCAAAGGCGCGGCCCACTCTTGCGGCTCGACCCCCGCGACACGCTGCAACTGCTCGGCGAGCATGCGCTGTTTCAGGGCGAGCTGTTCGCTGTGGGGCAAATGCTGCACGCTACAGCCACCGCAGCGACCAAAATGCACGCAAGGTGCCGGACGGCGCATGGCGCTGGGTTGAAATACCCGCTCGGTGCGGGCTTCCACCACTTTGCCGTGGGCATTGAGTACCCGCGCTTCAACTTCTTCACCGGCCAGGCTGCCGGCGACGAACCAGGTTCGCCCATCGAGAAACGCGATGCCGCGGCCGTCGTTGGACAGACGCTCGATGGTCAGCCGCTGTTTTTTTCCGGTGGGGATCTGCGTCGCCCGAACACCGCCTGCTGGTTGGAAGCGCAGGCCTCTTTCATGTTTGGCCATCAGTTGGGCGCGTCGTAGACGCCGGTCGACAAGTAACGGTCGCCACGGTCACAGATGATCGCGACCAGGACCGCATTTTCGACTTCACGAGACAGGCGCAACATGCCCGCTACCGCGCCGCCGGAGGAAACCCCGCAGAAGATGCCTTCTTCGCGCGCCAGACGCCGCATGGTGTCTTCCGCTTCGGCCTGGGCCATATCGACAATGCGATCAACCCGGTCAGCCTGATAGATACGCGGCAGGTATTCTTCCGGCCAGCGACGAATGCCCGGAATCGCGGCGCCTTCCATGGGTTGCAGACCGACGATCTGCACCTGTGGATTTTGCTCTTTCAGGTAACGGGAAACGCCCATGATGGTGCCGGTGGTGCCCATGGAACTGACGAAATGGGTGATGGTGCCGCCGGTCTGCCGCCAGATTTCCGGGCCGGTGCTGGTGTAGTGCGCCTCGGGATTGTCGCCGTTGGCGAACTGATCCAGCACCTTGCCGCGACCTTCGTGCTGCATGCGCTCAGCCAGGTCGCGGGCGCCTTCCATGCCCTCTTCCTTGCTGACCAGGATCAATTCGGCGCCATAAGCGGTCATCGCCGCCTTGCGCTCGGCGCTGGAATTGTCGGGCATGATCAGAATCATCCGGTAACCCTTGATCGCCGCGGCCATGGCCAGGGCGATACCGGTGTTGCCGGATGTTGCTTCAATCAGGGTATCGCCGGGATGGATCTGCCCGCGCAATTCGGCACGGGTAATCATCGACAGCGCTGGACGGTCTTTCACGGACCCGGCCGGGTTATTACCCTCCAGCTTGAGCAGAAGAATATTACTGGTATCACCCGCCATACGTTGCAGACGCACAAGCGGGGTGTTGCCGACGCAATCGGCAATGGTTGGGTACTGCAGGGTCATGGCGTATTCGCAATCCAGACTGCGGGGGCGCCTATCATAACGGCAAACGCCAAAACCCCATATCACGCAAAGTGCGGGGGATATCGCTAAAAGGAATAAGGCGTTGTGCCGCGCCGCTATTCGTTGCGAGGCTTGTCTACGAACTTAGATATCCAACGGGTGCGATGCTTGCAAATCATCGTGGGACCGGATTTATCCGGGAAGGGGCCGGCTCAGACAACACATCTCCCTAGCCGATGGGTTTTAGCGGCTGGCTAAGGTTCTATTGGTTTTTGAATTGGGTAGCAACAACAGCATCTGCGGTGCGGCTTATTGAGGTTTCGCCCTGACGGTCGAGTCCATTTTGTTTCGGCAAAATAGACGAAAA